>Ga0315289_10006889_pt1 | contig 16653 bp, 13 predicted proteins | sample YL17G11_40_MG_FD_203452 | JGI IMG/M metagenome (GOLD analysis project Ga0315289, IMG submission 203452) | Sediment microbial communities from Yellowstone Lake, YNP, Wyoming, USA - YL17G11_40 | ecosystem: Environmental > Aquatic > Freshwater > Lake > Sediment | place: USA: Wyoming | collected... | reverse complement strand
GATTCCTGCTTGGCCTCGTCGATAAACGCGCAGGTATTGACTATGCCTATGTCCGCGTCGCGCAATTCGGCGATCTCAAACCCATTTTTCTCTAATATACCGAGCAGCACTTCGGAGTCGACCAGGTTACGGGGGCACCCCAGGCTTATTATTCCGACCTTAGGCTTCATTTTGGTTTGAAATCTACGCCTTCTTGAGTGATCAGGATGCTTCTTGAGAGACGATTCTTGGAAAAATCGATATCTTTGCCGTTTACGACGAGCTTTAGTGATTCCGGTTTTCCGATTTCGGCCAACCTTATCTCTTTATCGGCCTTCCATGTCTCTTGGGATTTTTTGGAAAGGGCTTGATGAAATGCGACTTTGCCGTCTAGTATTACTTTAAGCCACACCTCTGCCGACGCGGTTACGGTAAGCGTCAGCTTGTCTTGTTTGGGAATGGGAACGATCTCTTTGGCTATTTCTTTCGGCGGCTCAACTTTTTTATACGGAGCGCTTTTAAACTTTATCTTCGCGACGGCGCCTTTGGCATACTGCCCCATTTTTGCCGCGCCGAATATTATCACAAAAAGAACTACAATAAATACCAGCACCGTCATTACCGCCCGAATAAGCTCTGAGTAAGTTCCCCGCGGGGGGGCGATTTCTTTTTCGGCGCCGGCTCTTTTTTTGGGCGCATCGTCTTTTTTTACTTCGGCGCCGCTTTTTTTCGACACATACTCCTCTATGATACTTTTGGCGTCCATGCCCAGATATGTAGCATAGTTCCTAATAAACGCTTTGACGTAGGTTCCGCCTACTTTATCTTCGAGCTGATCTTTTTCAAGCGCCTCGATCGTCTTAGGATGTATTTTTGTTATCCTGTGCACATCTTCAAGCGACAGCCCCTTCTTCTGCCTGGCGGATCTTAATCTTTCTCCGATTGTGCTTGCGGGATTTTCTACATTTACGCTGCTTTCGCCCGCCTTTTTTAGTTTTACCATATAACCTCTTGTACTGGTCGGGGACACTCTTCTTATCCCTCGACTTCGCTCGGGATGGTTCGAGGGAATGGTGAGCGCAGTCGAACCAAAAGGCACCGGCATTATGCGACGAAGAATGTCCCCATATTGGCTTTTGGTGTCTTCTTTACGTTATCGATTCAACTGCTATGGTTTTCGGTGTCGTCTGAGTTGCCTGACTTACCAACGCTATTTACCAATATCTCTCTCGGCTTTGAACCGCGATACGGGCCGACTATGCCTTCGTCCTCCATCGCATCTATGAGCCGCGCGGCCCTCGTATAGCCGAGCCCCAATTTTCTCTGCAACATAGAAACGGACGCCTGCTTGGTCTCTAAAACTGTCTTTACGGCCTCATCAAATAATTCATCCTTTTCAAATATTTTGCCGGCCGCTTTCTTTTCCTGTACCGCGAGAACGCTTTCTTCGTAAACAGTCTCTCGCTGCGATTTTACAAAGTTGACTATCCTTTCGATTTCGGAATCGCTTATCAGGCTGCCCTGCGCCCTCACCGGCCTTGCCGTGCCCGGTTCGATAAATAACATATCTCCGCGGCCCAGCAGTTTGTCGGCGCCGTTCATATCAAGGACTGTCCTTGAATCGACTTTTGAGGCGACCTTAAAAGATATCCTGGCGGGGAAATTGGCTTTTATTACGCCGGTTATTACGTCGACCGACGGCCTTTGCGTGGCCAGTATAAGGTGTATGCCGACGGCGCGCGAAAGCTGCGCTAAGCGCGTAATGGCGTTTTCTATAACGTCTTTCGCCACGACCATAAGATCGGCTAATTCGTCGATTATCACTATAATAAACGGCAGTCGTTCTATCAACTTACCGGTATCGTCTGAATATTTCTCTTTTTCTATCTTTTCGTTGAATATCGCTATATTCCTGGCGCCGACTTTGGCGAGCAGCTTGTATCTATTTTCCATCTCATTGACGACCCAGTTCAAAGATGCGGCCGCCTTCTTTGCGTCGGTCAGCACCGGACATAATAAATGCGGCAGGCCGTTGAATACGGCAAGTTCCACCATTTTGGGGTCTACCATGACAAATTTAACTTCTTCCGGGGTCATGCTAAAAAGAAGGGTCATTATAAGGCAGTTGACGCATACGGTCTTCCCCGAGCCCGTCGTGCCCGCAATAAGTAAATGCGGCATGTCGGACAGGTCGGTTATGACGGGTTTGCCCGCTATATCTTTTCCCAGAGCCAAAGATAATTTTGAAGACGATTTCCTGAACTCGTCGGAATCCAGCACTTCTTTGAAATATACCATGCTTGAAAAAGAATTGGGCACCTCTACTCCGACAGTGCCTTTGCCGGGAATAGGGGCTACAATTCTTACGCTCTGCGCCTTCATCACGAGCGCGATGTTATCGCTTAAGGCGGTAATCCTTGCGATCTTTATGCCCGGCGCCGGTTCAAGCTCGTACCTCGTTATGACGGGCCCCTGTTCTACCCTCACAACCTTTGCCTCTATGTCAAAATCGGCCAGCGTCGATTCCAATATCTCGGAATTTATCTTGAGGTCTTCTTTGATCTTTCTTTCCTCGATCGGCGGCGGAGAATCCAAAAGGTCAAGGGACGGTAACTTGTATTCGCCAAGCGTTTTGGCCGGGCTCGCTTTCACGGCAGGAGGTTTGGCGGCTTTTGGCTTCTCCTGTCTCCCCTGCTTATGGATAGCATATTCGACCTCTCTCTGCTTCGGCAGGAAGGTCTCTTTCCAGACCGGCTGCTTGGTCATCTTTTCTTCTCGTTTTTCTTTCTGTTTCGCGAAAGGCGGCGGAACCGCTTTTTTTTCTTCTCTGATTTTTTGTTTAACCCTCGTGACTGCGGCCGGAATGCTTGCTTTGAGATTCTTAATAAAATCCGTTAATGCGCTGTGGGCCTTCAAAAATATAGGTAATATCACAAATTCGGTGGCTAAAACTAAAGACAGGACTAATAGTGAAAAGAGTATTACGTAAGAGCCTATCGGCCCGAAATACCTTAGAAGTATCTTTGACAAAAAGAAACCTATTGTCCCGCCCGTCCTGAATTCTTCTACGGGAGTGCCCCTCATGACCATGCTGGCGAGGGAACTCATCGTCAATATGAGTATGATGGTTCCGATCTGCCGACCGTGCAATTTCTGGTCTGCCGCGCCGACTAACCTATTGATGCCCCATATAAAGAAAAGTATGGCGACGGCGTAGGCTGATATCCCCATGAGGAAAAAGAGGATACCGCTTGTGTAAGCGCCGAGTGAGCCGAATAGATTTTTAACGGGCGCATTCGGATGGGAAGTAAAAAACGGTAAGTCGCCGGAATGAAACGTAAAAAGGCTTAATAATATAAATATTCCCGCCATAAGAAACAGGATCGCCTGTATTTCGTTTCTTTTTTCTCTCGGTATTTTTGTCTTTTGCATTTATTCCTTATTAGGGACAGCGCCCTATTTTCCAGGGTCAGACCCTAGCAGTTTTAATTCACTGTCAAGGGTCTGACCCTACACTTGGGCGCTGTCCCTATTTTAGTCCCGTATGGCCAAACCCGCCGGAGGACCGCTTGGTCTCCTCTAATTCCCCGCGCACTTCAAGCTCGGCACGCACCGATTCTTTAAATACCATCTGGGCGATCCTATCGCCGCGTTTTACGGTGTAGGGGGTTTTGCCGATGTTCGTGAGAATTACAGAAACAAGCCCTCTAAAATCGGAGTCTACGGTGCCGGGCGAATTTACCACCATTATGCCGTGTTTAAGCGCTAACCCGCTCCTCGGTCTTATTTGGGCTTCGTAACCTTCGGGTATGGCAAGATAAAAGCCGGCTGGAATCAGTTTGATATCGCCCGGCTCGATGATAACTTCGTCGTTGACTGCGGCGTATACATCCATGCCGCTTGAACCGCTCGTTGCGTAATGCGGGAGCGGCAGGTCCTTAGCATTCGCATCTTGCTTAATTTTTACTTTTATCACTATCCGCTTCGTTCTTAAGCGCCTGTTTACGGCTCAGATTCAGCCTGCCCTTTTCGTCTTTTTCCACCAGCTTAACAAGGAATTCGTCTCCTACCTTGACTTCCTTATTGGCATCTTTTACATAATGATCTGACAACTCGGAAACATGGCACAGGCCTTCTTTGCCCGGCATGATCTCGCAAAACGCGCCGAATTCCATAACGCGTTTCACCTTGCCCATGTATATCTTGCCGATCTCCGGTTCTGCGGTGAGGCCGGTTATTATATCAATCGCCTTCTTCAGGGCTTCTCCGTCCGCCGAGGCGACTTGAACCGTCCCGTCATCTTCCACATCTATGGTCACACCCGTATCCTCTATTATCTTGCGTATGACCTTACCGCCGGAACCGATGACGTCTCTTATCTTGTCAGTCGGGATCTTCAGCGTCACTATGCGCGGCGCAAAAGAGGATATATCCCCTCTTGGTTTTGCGATAGCGGCATCTAGTTTATCGAGTATTTCCATGCGCGCTGTGTACGCCTGCGCCAAAGCATCCTTTATCATCTCAATTTTTATTCCGTCGATCTTGAGGTCCATCTGTACCGCTGTTATGCCGTCTCTTGTGCCGGCAACCTTAAAGTCCATATCGCCGAAATGGTCTTCCAGCCCGCCGATATCCGTAAGTATTATTTGCCTGTCGCCTTCTTTTACCAGCCCTATCGCCACGCCGGCGACCGCTTTTTTTATCGGAACACCCGCATCCATGAGTGCCAGAGTCCCCGCGCATACGCTGGCCATACTGCTCGAGCCGTTCGACTCAAGTATGTCTGAAACTAATCTCACGGTATACGGAAATTTATCTTTGGACGGCATCACCGGCTTAAGGGCTCGTTCCGCAAGGGCTCCATGGCCTATCTCTCTTCTTCCGGGGCCTCTTACGGGCTTAACTTCGCCGACGCTAAACGGAGGAAAATTATAATGGAGCATAAAGCTCTTCGACATCTCTCCTTCAAGCGACTCTACCCTCTGCTCGTCCGCGCTGGTTCCAAGCGTAGTAACGGCAAGACTCTGAGTCTGTCCTCGCGTGAATAGGCCGGATCCATGTGTGCGCGGCAGGATACCGACTCCGCACGTTATCGGCCGTATCTCTGTCCTTGACCTGCCGTCGACTCTTCGGTTGCCCTCAAGCATGGTTTTTCTTACAATCTTTTTTTCCAGCTCAACAAGCGCAAGTTTGACTTCAATCTCGCCGTAGCCCATTTCTTCCGTAACAAGTTTATCCAACACTTCTTTCTTTATGGAATCAAGGGCTTCTTCCCTTTTTTCCTTAACAGGTATATTGACCAGATCTTTGATTTTCGCAAGCGCTATGTCTTTTACTTTCTCTTCAAGCGCAGGTTCAACGGTAATAAGGTTAATCTTTCGTTTCTCTACCTTTAATTCCTTAGCCATCTTCTTTTGGAGTTCGACTATTTCCTTAATGTAGCTCTGGGCGAATTTCATTCCCTCAAGCGCGATATCCTCGGACAATTCATTCATGCCGGATTCAAGCATTATCACTTTTTCGCCGTTTCCCGCCACTACAAGATCCATAGTACTGGATTCGAGCTCCTTAAAGGTAGGATTTAATACAAATTTATTGTCAATCCTTCCGACCCTGACCGCGCCTATCGGCCCGTTAAAGGGCACGTCGGAAATAGAGAGCGCCATCGAAGCGCTTGTTACCGCTAATATGTCGGAATCGTTTTCCGCGTCCGATGACAACACCATACTCATTATCTGTATCTCATTCGTAAAACCGTCGGCAAAGAGCGGCCGGATGGGCCTGTCTATAAGCCTTGCCGTTAATATCTCTTTTTCGGTCGGACGGCCTTCTCGTTTAAAAAATCCTCCGGGTATCCTTCCGGAGGCATATGTCTTTTCCTGATATTCCACTGTCAGCGGGAGAAAATCAACGCCTGCCCGCGGCTCTTTGGAGCATACCACAGTTGTAAGGACAAGAGTGTCGCCAAGCCGCACAGTCACGGCACCGTCGGCCTGCTTTGCAAGCGTCCCTGTTTCGACAATAAGCCGCTTCCCGCCTAAATCTATCTCAAATTTATTTGACATTTAATTCCCTTCTCTCTTATTTACGCAGGTTTAATTTATCTATTAGGGCCTGATATTTCGCGGCGTCATGTTTTTTAAGATAATCCAGCAGCCTTCGGCGCTGACTGACCATCTTCAGAAGCCCGCGCCTTGAACTATGATCTTTCTTATGGACCTTAAAATGATCTGTAAGATTATTAATCCTTTCCGTGATAATGGCCACCTGGACCATTGGTGAGCCGGTATCCGTTTCATGCGCCTTGTATTCCTTTATTACTGCTGTCTTTACTTCCTTCTTGATACTCAACTCACACCTCCTAAATGAAACCACAACTTATGGAGCTATTTCCTTGCTTTCGTGCGACGTAAGTTGTCAGTTGTATTTTCACCCGTTAGGGCGAATTTATCCCGAGCGAAGTCGAGGGATACTATGTTAATTCTATTCACTGTTTATATTATATCAAAATATAAATACTAAGTCCAACCTTTATTTTGATTTTACGCGTTTTATACCAAATCGCGCTTATTAGATGATAAAAAAGTATCAATAGTAAGCAAGGTTAAAATCAGATCAGTGTGTTCTTTTTTAAAATCCAGATGTTCTCTTATGCGTGACGAAACGGCATCCATATCCAAAAAATTCAAATTTTCTAATCCACTTGACTTGCAAAGCCCCGACGTAATTTTCCTTATATTTTCGTTACTCCTTATCAGATCGGCATTGTTTGGCCCGGATCTATCGTTTGCAGTTGTACTGGGCGGGGGGAGGGATTTCGTAAATACCTTATTTAAATGCGTTTTGTATAATATCTTGTTTAAAAGAAGCTTTGCGCTCTCCACAGGCGCTGAATTATCTAAACTTAGATTTGTATTTGCGTTTCTCACGGCAAAGAGGGCGGGATTTAACAACTTAATCGTTTTAACAAACATGTTGCTTTCTGCGCGAAGAGCCGGTTCAAGCGACCAGAAAAAATCAAATAGATCGTTGTCAAACGCAACGGTCCGCTCTTCCATAAAGTCACGAATACTTGTTAAGTTGAGCCATGTATAATGGCGCGATATATTATGAAAATAACAATAGTCCCACCAATCATATGGATTATCGGTAAACGCAGCGGCCTCGTCAATTAGATTTCTAATTTCGGCATATAGCAAATCATATACTTTTTGACGCTTATTTTCTTTTAGCAATTGAATTGATTCAAAAGACTTTGACCTAGAACTCATTTTATCAACAAAAAATTTTGCTACATCGTCTTTTGAGTCTGAATCAAGCGGCACTAGTTTTCTCTTATAACTTATCCTATTTACGAGAGGATAACTATGGGTCGGTAAATACTTACCTTGAAATAAAAAATCAAATCCATAACCATGAAGAAGGACGTCTACCTTATCCTCCGCGGCCTCTTTCAAATTCAAAAAATGAGCATTAATATAAACGGACATCATTCCGCTTAAATAGGTTGCGCGATCTATTATGTCGGAATAATATGTCGCGGGTTTGGTTATAAAATAATGGGGGTACCCTTTGGTTCGGCTCAGTTCTTTTGCGACTTTGTATTCATTATTTTCGTATTCGCATGTAGTAAAACAAGTTAATGTCTTGTCGCTAGCAGCTAATACGGCTCTCGAATCAAGCCCGCCGCTTAGCAGTAGGCCATACCGTTTTGAATCAGAGGTAGCTCTATTGAAAGACCTTTTTATCAGTGTTGCCAGTGTGAAGGCGGCTTCATTCACAGATATGTCACTCTTTTTAAAATCGGGTCTCCAGTATTTATCAACCACGACTTTAGAGGTATTCGGCGAGTAGCGTAGCATTGACGCGGAATCAAGAAAACACGTCGAACAATCATACGTCTTATCGCCAAACAGCCTATTCATGGTTAAAAACTCATAAAACGCCTCTTCGTTCAACTTAAAATTTGGCAGACCGCTGAATCTCTTCCATATATCGCTGTAATTCGTGGCCGAAGTAAACAGGTCGCCGTCAAGTCGATAATAAAGAGGTATGGATGCAAAACGGTCATTGGCGATAGCCAGGTCACCACTGTATTTATCGTGCACTATGAATAAAAATGAGCCGTTTATCTCGCGGATAAAACCTGTTATATCTTCGTTTAGCAGCCTCCCTCTCACTGTTTCGTAATCTACTTTATCCCTCCAGACAGGTGATCCGAGAAGGATAACGACCCTTTTTTCGTTCTCGTACCGCTTTGGCTGCGGCTGTAATCTCGAAAATATCAATGACGCGTTCCCAAGGCGCATGTCTTTTTCCGTAGTTTTTGCGGATTCATTCGTTATCATCGCAGAATCGCATTTCCTTCTTCAGGGATATTTTTCGGTATTCGCAAGCAATTTCTCCCATAAATCAAAAAACTCCTGTGGTGTATTTGTAAAATTTTCTTTTATGAATTTGGCGTCCCGCTCAACTTCTATGCTGCCACCGATTAATTTACTTAGGATTTCATCAAGCTGTTTCTTATCGCGGTTGATGAAAAAATCACAACAACTGCCGCCATAAGATTGTTTTTTCCATCTTATCAAAAGTTCCGGGTCGTATTGACAGTATTCTACAACCAGTTTGCCTAAATAATATGCGTCATACATAGTCATAGAAAAGCGATTTCCAAAGACGAATTTCGCATTTGATGACAAGACCATCGGGTGTCCTTGGTCAATCACATAATTTGTATAGCCAACCTCTTCAAGAAGGGCTTCCAATCGCCCGAGGTCCGTAATAAAATGGGGCCTGAATACTGTCTTGATTTTATTATTATATTTTTTCAGAATGCGGAGGGATTCTTCCAGCAACTCTATAAGATGAGGTTCTTCATAAAAAAGTTTTGTGCGGCTCAATGTCGAGAGAATATATAGAAAATATCTATCACCGTTTATATTTTGATTTCTTTTCACAGCTTCGTTTACAAACTTTTGCCACTGTGGTAGTTTACGCGGGTAGCCGATTTTTACTATCTTATGCTGAGGGGCTTCAGCATCAAAAAAATTCTTAAACTGCTCCGCGCTCAGTATTGAAAGAAAATAATCATAATAGCCTCCAAAAAACCGTTTCTCTATCGATATGCCATTCTTAGATAGCTGCTGGAGTTCTAGTTCGGCATAATTATTTCGATACCCTTGTGATGTCTGCGAAACCAGATACGTTTTTACTTCTAATGTTTTCGAAAATATTTTTAAAACTTTCATAGTAATACGATGGTTTGGCAAGGTATCCCCGCTTTTCATGACAATATTATATTTGAATAAAACCCTTGGTAGAAAAAGTATCAATCTCAACAATGTGATAAAAGCATTTTTGGATCTTATTACATATATGCGCGCATCCATTCGCTGTATAGCTTCCCAAATGTTGTAATTTTTTTTTATCACATTGAGCTGGTTATCATTGTAAAAGATTAGCATTATATTAGTCTGAGGGTATAACCATTTCAACTCCATCAAAACGGGTAAAGTTGCGTCCACGTCGATAAGTTTATTTACCGCAAGATGAATTAGATTTTTGGGCGGACTTTTTGGCTTAAAAATCGTCATATCTCTTATTCTCGTGATCTCTTTTTCTGTGCTGCTCATATTCTTCGATGCGCCGTAGGTCCAATATTTACCATCGGTTCTCGTAAGTCAAGCAAGTTAATAGCATTGAAATGTTTTGATATAACTGCGGTGATTTTTGTTGCATCGTCACCTTTCCCATATTTCGCTATTTAAGCTTTGATAAAAGAAACTCTGCGTATCGCAAATCACTTTCTTCATCGATATCAACGGATCTTTCCTTGGGCATTTCATATATGCCAGTTTTTTTGGAAATTATCACACTTTCACCGAATAAGGCCTCTCTTCTCGTCACATATACCGCTCCATTAGGCATGACTAGCTTGGGCAGACGTTGCTTTGTCCCTCTCGCGCCTTTTATGCGGCCAGAGATATATAATTCGCCGTATTTTCCGTTTTTCAATTTAAACATCCATTCGGGTCGCTGGTGAATTTCTACCGCAGAAAAAGCGGACTGCATATTTTTATTTTTCAATAATAGCTCAATACACAAGTCTATATCCTCGCTTTGGCAGAATGGCGCCGTAGGCTGCAAAGTAACCGCTATATCTATTCTTCTTTTCTCTTCCTTTTCAAGAAACCTAACGGCGTGTTGAACAACCAATATGGAAGAACAGTTCCCCGATATGTTTTTAGGCCTTTTGAACGGCACTTCTGCGCCGCATTGTAGCGAAACCTTTTTAATCCCGGGATGATCCGTAGAGACTATCACCCTTTTAAGATACTTGCTTTTGCGTGCCGCTTTTATCATATAAGTGATGAGCGGCTTACCCGACAAACGTCTCAAATTCTTACGGGGCAACCTCACAGAACCGCCCCTTGCGGTTATTATCCCTACGATATTTAATGCTCTATTTTCTAGCACATTTTTGTGACGTGCGTTATTATTCATATTTTACCCAAACAGGCCTATAGCGTTTCAAGAAGGTTTTTGGTGGTTTCTTTGTATGACTCCCATTGGCCTATATCAAGCCAAGATTTTTCGCTAACGGGATAAACACCTATTCGTCCATTATGCTTTTTTACTGCCTTTATCAAATCCGTAGCGTGAAATACTTTTCTCGAAGGTATATATTTTAAAATCTTTTTTTCAACGACATACATGCCGGTGTTGACTAAAAAATCATACTCCGGCTTTTCTTCTATTTTCTTCAGCTCGCCACCGGAGCTGATCTCAACAACGCCATAGGGGACCAAAAAATGTTGCATAGAACTGATGATTGTCATATCATAACCTTTTTTCCTGTGAAAATCATATATGTCATCGTATTCCGCTTTTATTATGGTGTCGCAATTCGATATAAAAAAAGTATCTGGAAAATCTTGTGGTAACAATTTTAGCCCGCCTATAGTCCCAAGAGGGTTTTTGCCCTCATAGATATATATTATGCGATAGTTGACCGGGGTATTGTCAAAATATGACTTTATCATCTCGCCTTTGTATCCTAAAATAAGATAAATATCGCCTGAGATATGTTGCAAAAAATTATCGATTATCACTTCCGCAACCGGTTTGTCACCTACCGGTATAAGTGCCTTTGGAAGGATCCTTGTAAACGGATCCAAGCGGCTACCTTGTCCTCCAGCCATAATAACAACGGGTATTTTCAGATTCGCCTGCTTTTGACTTCTCTCTTCATCATCTTTAATGAGCTCCCGCCAAAAGAAAACATCTACAATATGCATCTTTTCGTCAACTAGTGGCAGTGACTCGATTGCCGTTTCTAGTATTATCTTTCGAACCCCTTTCTTAGATATGCCTTTTTTAACATATACGGGTTTTTTATTGTATATTTTGTCTACTTTTTCATTTAAATCTCCTTCGGATAGTATCCATCTTCTGATATCTCCATCTGTAATAGTACCCAAAAGTTTTTGTTCCTTATCTACTACAAAAAGTATCTTTTTGGACGACTTGTCCATCTGCTTCATAGCGTTTTTGATAGTAAGATCCTTGTTTATAAAGATATCATCTAGGTTTTTCGGCATTGGCCTCTCACTTTTTAAGTTGCTTGTTTTTTTATTATAGTTGACGGCCGTCAAGGTGGTTTTTTGCCGTGACAGCCTATTCAACTAAGAAATCTTGCTACTTTACAATCTCGGCTTTTTCAAGATCCTTGTAAATAGGGTCTTTTATCGTCCATTTGCCGTTTACTTTTTCGAAAATATCCCTATTGTAATACTTATCTACCACTTCCCAGAATTCTTTTTCACTATGTCCGACAAAATCAAGAAAATCTTTTAACGCCATTTTGTCGAGTTTGTGATCATGCTCTTTGACCAATCTTATGCCCTCTTCCCTGGTAATACGGCCTGTCCTTATCCAGTAGCAAGCGACATCGGTGGCCCTCGCGTGTCCATACTTCGGATATTTTAGCCACGGATGGACCAGGTATCCCATGGAATCTATCTGATCATAATCTTCTATATACCCTTCTCGTTGCCATTCTCCTGTATCGTCAAGGGATTTAAAACCATATTTTTTGGCAAGCTCCATGTTTTTGGCCCCGTCCCATTTCACGAAGTAGCTCAAGAATACAGGATCCAATCCCGCTCTTCCCATCTCTTCCTCCGTGGGGTATATTACGCTATTCATATCCTTCATGGTTATCTCATCATCTAACCAAAAATCCCAATCTACCTTCTTTACCACATCGTTGTTTATCTGATCTTTTGCGCTATATGTCTCCTTGGTCTGGTAACCGCCGTATTCGTAACTTACATTTTCCCCATAAACAACGAGGGGGATATTGTAATTAATAGCCATCCTCAAGGGATAAGCGTATACGGCTTTATCCCAGATCCATGTCGGTGCGCCTAGTTTTACAAGGGCCTTCCAAAGCATCTTTCTAGTAAGCTTCCTATTCATATGCAGCGAGATGGTATCGCAGCCAAATACATCGCTCATATTATTGAAATTGTGAAGCCCTGTATTCGTCCAGCCGAGGTTATAGACATTGACAAGTAACGGATTCATTTTCATCAACTCTTTCATGACATAGACCTGAAAATGGCTATCCTTGCCGCCGCTGACCGTGACTATGCAATCGTAATAATCGCCGTTCTTCCCCCTATATTTGTCGCAAAGTTTTTTTAGTTCCTCAAGCCTCTTGTTCCAATCAATATTTTTTCTGCTCTCTGCTACTCTGCAAGGGAAACATACGCCTTCCTTGTCAAAAACAATACCTGGCCGCGTATCCGGCATGACACATTTTTTGCAATATTTCATGTCAATCTCCTTTTCTGATTTTCGCATGTGGAGACTTAAGGTACAGGTCAAGAAACCTCTTCTTTGAGGAGGCGACTTCTACTTTTTTCACTATGTCAACTATTCTTCTTGATGTGTTACCGTCCCCGTATAGATTTTTTGCTTCTTTACATCGTTTTCTGAAATTATCAGAAAACGCCCTCAAAAACGCCCGTTTTATATCATTCACTCCGCACTCCGGCACATCAATGACAGTATCTCCTTTGATCCTGCCATCTTCCCGCCTTCCTATATTGATAGTAGGGATGCCGAACGACGGCACTTCGATTATCCCGCTTGATGAGTTACCCGCCACAACATCCATAAATCGGATAGCGCTCAAATACAATTCGCGGCCCATTGATTCAAAGGCAATTGCCTTATCCCTATGCATGGAAACATAATCGTCTATCAGCTTAATAATTATTTGCGAATACATATCGGCACCGGGTTTAGTAAATATTACCTTCACATCAGGCAGCGCATCTATCGCTTTTAATAATGACCTACATTGTTTTTCGGAAACTTTCTTTTTTTCATAAGTTGAGGGGTGAAAAGTAACCATTATATTTTTCGCGCCTAGTTTAAAATTGATTCTTTCCTGAAATTCTTCCCTATTCAGCAATCTAGCATTTTTAATATTATCCAGGCCTAAGGCGCCTACATTAAACACTCTTTTAGGGTCCTCGCCCATTTGAATCACTCTGTGCCTATAGGTCTCAGTCGATACAAAGTGCAGATATGTCATCTTTGTTATAGCGTGCCGCAAGCTATCATCTATGGATCCCTCGGTAAGCTCACCGCCATGGATATGCGCTACGGGCACCTTAAGAAATAAACTCGCGACTGCAGCGGCAAAAGTCTCAAATCTGTCGCCCAACAAAAATATAAGATCCGGCTTTAATGATTTAATAGAATCAGTAATACCTATTATTGCCCTGCCTACCGATTTCGCTATAGCTTCTTCCGTATCACCCGGCAAAAGTATTTTTACGGCACGGTCTATGCCGAAACCGTCTTTTTCTATTTCCTTATAAGTAAGGCCAAACTTTGGCGACAAATGGCTGCCAGTAGCGATTATTTGAAGAATAAAGAGATCCTTGTTTCTCTTTATTTCTTTTGCCAGCGGATAAAAAATCCCCCACTCGGCCCTGCTGCCAGTTATAATACAAAGCTTTTTCTTCGTCATAATCTTATAAGCTCGTCTTTCTTGAAGCATTTTTTGGCTATTTTGCCTATTACCTTATCCCAATCCGTAGGGCTTATGCCCGTGCCGGGCCTCTTTACAGTTATATTCTCTTCCGTTAATCTTTCCATCTTCTCTATATCTCTTGCCGCGACGATGCTTTTTCGCGCGATCAATCTATTTTTAAGTTCAGAAGCGGACGGCCTTTTGATCCCGCCTCCCATTGCTACCTCAATATGCCTTATGCCGTTCACCATCGATTTGAGCTCACCAGGCTCAAGGCTCGTAACATGATCCGGCCCTTTCATATTTCTGTCCAGAGTAAAGTGCTTCTCGATGACTGTTGCGCCCAATGCCACGGCAGCTATAGGCACCTCTATGCCGAGCGTATGATCGGAGTAGCCGACGTCTACTTTCAATGCATCTCTAATGGCCAGCATTGCCAAGAGATTCACATCTTCATAAGGCGTAGGGTATTCTGTGTTACATTGTAACACTATGATGTCTTCTTTTCTTGTACCCGATTTCATTAATACGGCTAAGGCATCCTTTATTTCTTTTAAATCTGCCATCCCGGTTGACATGATTATTTTCTTTTTCAATGACCCAATTTTCCTAAGGTAAGGCAGATTTGTGATCTCGCCTGAAGGGATTTTAAGTATCTTGAGGCCAAGGCTATGCAGCAGTTCTATGCTATCCAAATCAAATGGGGTCGATAAGAAAACTATCTTCTTTTTTCTGCAATAGTCAATCAGCATCCTGTGGGCATCGACATCGAGTTCTAAACTTTTTATCATATCGAATTGGGATTCGCCTTTAGGCGTTGCCGCTTTTTGATAATCCGCCTTAGGAGCGTTTTTACATACGAGCTTTTCCGCCTTGAAAGTCTGAAATTTGACCGCGTCCGCACCCGCCGCGGCCGCTGCATCTATCATCTTTTTTGCGGTATCAATATTTCCGTTATGATTTACGCCGGCTTCGGCTATTATAAAAACTTTTTTCATTTTTTACCTATTGGGGTTATATTCAAATTTATGGCCAAAGATATCAACATAGGCGCCCGGCATATCCGGATAAGTTACGGCTTTTATCCTCCGCCTCATCTCGTCTTTTGTCATATTGCGGTATATTTTGCAGAGTGTTTCCAATTCTTTACGAGTATATGGCTTTCTCTGCCATTTATAATCGCTTTCTGGAAGCCGATTATTCTTCAGTATAGCGTCCATTACGCGATAAAACAATAAAAGCAGGTGCTTATAACTTTTCAAGCTCAGGCTGTACACCGAATCTGTTTTTGCCAGCGGAAATTTTTTAACCCATATTATTTTTCCGCTGTCCACTTTTTCTTCCATAAGATGGGCTGTGACGCCATAGCTTATTTTATTATCATATATAGCAAAATTGTAACATCCGATACCGGGATATTCGGGCGGCCCGGGATGAAAATTTATGTTCCAGTACCTTGTCTTCTTCAGGATGCTCCGCGGGATTATCCACGGCGAAAGATAGGATATGAGTATGTCGGCCGATATCTTTTCAGCGGCCCTCGGAAAGGCATTGCCCCGCTCGCCCATATAGACCTTGACTCCGCTAAAATGCCTTTTCGCGTAGCGTATAACTTCATTGACTCCGGGTTTATTTTCTTTTGTAAATAAGGCTACTTTCATTTAAGCGCCTCTTTTATGCTGCTGCAGACATAATATATATCATTTTCGGAATTAAGCGTAGAATTCGGCAGGCACAATCCGTTTTCATAAATGGCGTACGAATTTTTGTAGTCACCGTGCTTATATGACTGATATGGCGGAAACTCCACTATCGGCATAAATATCCTTCTTGTCGGTACGTTCTTCTCTGCAAGCTTCCTCTGTATATAATAGACGCTCTTCCTTTTTTCAAGTAAAATACACACAAGCCAATACGAACTTTTCGCAACTTTAAGCTCCTCTTGAAACCTTATGTGCTTAATATTTTTAAGTTCTTTCCTATATATACCCGCGAATAATCTTTTTTTCTTTAAAAACTCGTTCAATTTTTCTATTTGGGCAAGGCCAAGAGCTGCTTCGATATTCGTCATTCTATTGTTAAATCCGACTTCAGGATGATAATACCCTCTGGATTCATCTCGCGCCTGGTTAACCAGAAACTTAATGTGCCGAAGCCGTTTGGCGTCTTTTCCCACCACCATGCCGCCGCCGCCGGTCGTGATCACTTTGTTGCCGTTAAAACTAAAGCAGCCCAGGTCTCCGAATGTGCCGGTATATTTTCCTTTATAAGTCGCCCCTAAGCTTTCAGTGGCGTCCTCAATAACGAAAAGGCCGCACTTTTTGGCAATTTTCATAATGGCGTCCATCTCGCACGGGTTTCCGTAAAGATGCACCGGGATTATCGCCTTTGTCTTCTTAGTGATATTCTTTTCTATTTCTTCGGGAGATATGTTCCATGTCCGGATATCGACGTCCGCAAAACGCGGTGTAGCGCCGACATATGTTACCGGATTGACTGTCCCTACAAATGTAAGCGCAGGCACAATGACTTCATCCCCTTTTTTAATACCCAATTCATAAAGCGATGTATGTAAAGCTGATGTTCCGCTCTGTATTGAGACAGCCCCATCTACTTTCAGATAC
>Ga0315289_10006888_pt1 | contig 16653 bp, 15 predicted proteins | sample YL17G11_40_MG_FD_203452 | JGI IMG/M metagenome (GOLD analysis project Ga0315289, IMG submission 203452) | Sediment microbial communities from Yellowstone Lake, YNP, Wyoming, USA - YL17G11_40 | ecosystem: Environmental > Aquatic > Freshwater > Lake > Sediment | place: USA: Wyoming | collected... | reverse complement strand
TCTGGGCCTGACTCCTTTTGGTAATTTATTGTCAGGGTGGCTGGCGCATATCATCGGGACACCCTTAACCATTAGTCTGGGCGGAATTATCTGTGCTATTTCGATATCGATTATAACTTTTCTTAATCCTTCGGTATTTAAACTGACTTAAACGAGTATGGTTTTATGAAAAACTTAGAAATATCCGGAATATTTAAAAATATCGCCAAGATACTCGAGATAAAAGGAGATAATCCTTTTAGGATTCGTGCCTATGAGCGGGCTGGTCAACTTATCGAGGGGATGACCGAGGATATCATAGAATTCGCCAACAAGGATAAACTTATGGATTTACCCGGGATTGGCAGGGACCTGGCAGCAAAGATAAAAGAGATTATTATGACGGGGAAACTAAAGTTTTACGAGAATTTAAAGAAACAAATCCCCAAGGGATTTTTGGAAATACTGGATATTCCCAGCGTGGGTCCCAAGACCGCAAAATTATTGCTGGATACCTTAAAGATTAAGGATGTCGCTGATTTAGAAAAAGCGGCACGTAGCGGCAAGCTATTGGGCCTGCCTAATATCAAGGAAAAAACAGTTGAGAATATTTTAAAAGGCATTGAATTGATTAAAAAAGGCAAAGAGCGCATGAATCTTGCTACAGCCATAGCAGTTTCTGAAGAATTCACTAGAGTCTTAGGAAAATTACCAATAGTCAAAAAGATTAGTGTGGCGGGGTCTCTGCGGCGCATGAAAGAGACAGTGCGCGATATTGATATCTTAGTCATCTCTACCCACCCCCAAAAAGTGATGGATGTCTTTACTAAAATAGCGTCGGTAAAGGATGTTCAAGCCAAAGGCCCTACCAAATCTTCGGTATTGACGCTTGATGACATTCAAGTTGATGTGCGGGTAGTAGAATCGAAGTCATTTGGCGCTGCTATTTTATACTTTACCGGTTCAAAGAATTTTAATATTAAGTTGAGGCAAATGGCAATTAGAAAAAAATTAAAGATAAATGAATACGGCGTCTTTTCGGTGAAAGGGAAAAAAGAAACCTTTGTTGCCGGCCGCAGCGAAGACGAGATATTCAAACTTTTGGGCTTAGATTATATCGAGCCGGAGCTAAGAGAAGATACCGGCGAGATTGAATTAGCGGCAAGAAAGGCGTTGCCCCATTTAGTGGAAATCTCTGATATTAAAGGTGATTTGCATGCCCATTCAGAATGGTCGGATGGAAGAAATTCTATTTCAGAGATGGCTAATGCTGCTAAAGGAAAGGGTTATGCATATATTGCTATTACTGACCATTCCCAGGGCCTTAAAATTGCCGGAGGTTTAAGTATTTCGGATTTAAGAAAGAAGAAACAGGAAATCGAAAAAATTAATAAAGAACTAAAAAATATCAGGATTCTCTACGGCACTGAGGTGGATATAGACTCAGACGGCAAATTAGACTATGCTGATAAAATTTTGGCAGAATTTGATATTGTAGTGGCGGCAATACATTCAGGTTTTAAGCAATCCAGCGAGCAGTTAACCAAGAGGATTACTCGCGCCTGCCAGAATAAATATGTGCACATTATTGCACATCCGACTGGAAGGCTTTGGGGGACGCGAGATTCCTATCCGTTGGATTTTGATAAGGTCTTTGATGTAGCCAAGGATACAAACACAGCCTTAGAGATAAATGCCTTTCCTAACCGACTGGATTTAAATGACCAGAATTGTCGACGGGCTAAAGAGAAGGGGGTAAGGCTTGCCGTAGGAACTGATAGCCACAGCACAGAGCATTTAGATTCCATGAGCTTAGGTGTTTCAGTTGCCAGACGCGGCTGGCTGGAAAAACAAGACCTACTTAATACTTTATCGACTGAAGAATTGCTAATGAAAATAAAGAAATGAAAACTCGTCCATCGTCCCTGCCTTGCCGGCAGGCAGGCATCGTCCATCGTCCATCGTTAAAGATTACTACACTCGCTACTTGCTACTTGCTACTCGCTACTCTTTTATTAGGTTGCCAACAGCCACAATTATATAAACGCAGCCAATTACTCATTGGAACAACTATAGAAGTAACCTCAATTGATAGCAGGGCGCCAGAGATTGTATTCGCGCGCATAAAAGAGATTGAAAAAGTTTTTAGTAAGTTTGACCCGGATAGCCAAATTTACCAGTTAAATAAACTAGGGGCATTGCAAGTTAGTAAGGAAGTCATCGATCTGATAAAAAAGGCTAAATTTTTTAATCAAATAAGCGAAGGTGCCTTTGATATCAGTGTCGGCCCCTTAGTAGATATATGGAAGCAGGCCATAAAGACACAAAAATTACCTGCACAGAGTCAGATTGATAAGGCAAGAAAATTAGCAGGCATGGATAAAATTACCATCGAGGAGAAGAATTCTACGATTAGATTTAAGCGCAAAGGCATGAATATTGACTTAGGCGCAATTGCTAAAGGCTATGCCGTAGATGTCGCCATTGAGGCATTGAAAAAAGCAGGTATAAAAGATGCATTAGTTAGTGCAGGTGGAGATATGTATTGTTTGGGTACCAAGGTCGGTGAGCCCTGGAACATTGGAATTCAGCATCCCCGAAAGCCTTACGAGGTCATAGGTTATCTAAAGCTCGCTAATAAAGCAGTTGCTACTTCAGGAGATTATGAACAATTTTTCATTCTGGATAATAAACGCTACAGCCATATCATCGACCCTAAAACAGGATACCCGGCGGACAAAAAGGTTATTTCGGTTACGGTTATGGCCCCGGATTGTCTGACTGCAGATGCTTTGGCTACTTCTATCATGGTCTTAGGTAAAGAAAAAGGCGGGGAACTGGCTAAGAAATTTAAGGATGTAGAAGTGCGTATACTCACCAACGATGATGTAGGGAATAATTAGAGAAATACGAGAGACCACTGAAAAATTCTCCCTGAACGCAGATATTCGCAGATGTAACGCAGATGGTCGCAGATTGGCTCGTCGGAGAATCTGCGTGAATCTGCGTTTGATTTGCGTGAATCTGCGTTAAAAATGCTTTTTTCAGCGCTCTCTACGACTTTTCTTGACATATGTAATTAACCTTGTTAAAATAATTAATTTGCACCCATAAAAACCTGCCAAATGGAACTTAAGAAGATAACAGTTCAGGATATCCTACAGAAAAAGAAGCGCGGTGAAATTATCACCATGCTTACTGCCTATGATTATCCTTTGGCTTCTTTAGTTGATAGGGCCGGCATTGATAAGTACATAAAAAATTTGTAAAGAGATTTAAATATGCACAGAGCATTGAGATTAATAATTATATTGTTGGTGGTTTTTTGTAATATGGTTTATGCCGGAGAAATTAAAAATAACGGCATGGTTAGGACGTATTATAAAAGTGGGGCTTTAGGTGCAGAGACAAACTGCAAAACTGCGAAACGGCAATGCACACAGAAAAGTTATTATGAAAACGGTACTCTATTAATGGAGGTTAATTTTGGAAATAGTGAGTCAGAATATGCTTCAAAGGAATATTATAACAATGGTGTATTAAAATCGGAAAGTACTTCAAAAGATGATCATTCTGAAATAAAAACTTATTCCAAGACAGGTGCCTTAGAATCAAGGAGCACTCACAAAAATAACGGTGATTTGGATGGCGTTTTTGAGACTTTTGATCAAAATGGAGCTTTAAAAACAAGAACTTATTATAAAGACGGCAAGCAAGTAGGTGAAACAGGGATTTATGAGGACACAAAAGCCATCGAGGAGACTATTAAGTGGTATTTGAACGTTACAGGAGAAAAACGTCTTCAGACATTTAATGGCAAATTTCAAGAGGTGTATCGGTTTTTTGTTCAGCCAATGGGATATATTTCAGAGGTAATCCGAATAGAACGTAATGGAGGTCAATACAAATTATTTCATAAACAGAATAAAACTGGCGGGCAAAATCCACAGTTTATTGAAAATGTAAAATTCATATCCCAAGAGGATTGGAACGGTTTCATTCGCTTACTTACTCGTTTTTCATTTTGGGACATGCCCAATCGCGATAGCCGTATTGGTTCTGATGGAATAACCTATATTCTTGAAGGTGTAAATCATGGCAAATATCATTTTGTTAGTCGTTGGACACCAGAAGAAGGCGCTTTCTTACAGGCGTGTAAATATCTAGTAAATCTTTCAAAAAATAAATAGCATAAGATGGATAAAGTGAAAATTACAATCCAAGACATCTTAGATAAGAAAAAAAGAGGTCAAATTATCACCATGCTTACTGCTTATGACTATCCTTTGGCTTCTTTAGTTGATAGGGCAGGAATTGATATGATTTTAGTGGGAGATTCTGTGGCCAATGTAGTGTTAGGTTTAGATTCTACCACAAAAGTGGGGATGGCTGAGATGCTCCATCATGCCAAGGCAGTTACCCGAGCAGTAAAACAGGCCTTAGTGATCGGCGACATGCCTTATGAGTCCTACCAATTAGACATCGAGGTTTCAGTTAAAAATGCCAAGAGATTTATTGATGAAGCAGGTTGCGATGCCATAAAATTAGAGTGGTTTGATAAGTGTTTAGAAGTAACTGCTAGAATTATCAAGGCAGGCATTCCGGTTATGGGCCATATTGGCTTAACTCCGCAGACTGCAGACAAACTTGGCGGTTTTAAGGTTCAGGGAAAAGATGCAGAAGCCGCCCAAAGACTCATCCAACAAGCCAAGGATTTAGAAAGGCTGGGTTGTTTTTCCATTGTTTTGGAATGTGTTCCGGATAAGATTGCCGGCTTGATTACTAAAGAATTGAAAATCCCGACCATTGGAATCGGTGCGGGAATTGATTGCGATGGACAAGTCTTAGTAACTCATGATATGTTAGGGCTGTTTGAGCGTTTCAAACCCAAATTTGTAAAGAAATATATAAATATTTCAGAACTAATTTTAAAGGCAGTCGAGGAATATAAAAGAGAAGTGGTCGAAAAAAAATTTCCTACCAAAGAGCACAGTTTCAGTATAAAACCAGAGGAGCTGGATAAGCTACAAACTTAAATAATAGAGTTTAAAATGTCTAATGTCTAAATCCGAATGACTAATAAATTTTCTAATGACTAAATGACTAATTACGATTTAATAAAAAGATTGAATTCGACATTAGGGCATTAAAGAATTAGTCATTCATTCGACATTAGTCATTATGAAATTCGACATTAAAAGTGATTTAATTTTAGATTAAATCTATTATGGTTGAAAATATAATGGATAAAATTGTTTCCTTATGCAAGCGTCGGGGATTTATCTTTGCGGGCAGCGATATCTACGGCGGCTTGGCCAACACCTGGGACTATGGACCATTTGGCGTAGAATTAAAGAATAATGTAAAAAGAGCCTGGTGGAAGTCTGTAGTCTATGAAAGAGATGATATGTATGGTATGGATGCCAGCATTCTTATGCATTCCAAGGTCTGGGAGGCATCAGGCCATGTGAAAAACTTCTTTGACTTAAAAAGCGACTGTAAAAATTGTAAAAAACGTTTTAAGACCGCGGACTTAAAGAATAAAAACAAGTGCCCGGAATGCGGGGGAGAGCTTACTGAAAGCAGGCCATTTAATTTAATGTTTCAGACGCATCAGGGCGCTGTAGAAGATGAGGCTAGCCTCATATATCTTAGGCCGGAAACTGCCCAAGGGATGTTTGTGAATTTTGCTAACATCCTGGATTCCAGGCACGCAAAACTTCCCTTTGGCATGGCACAGATCGGTAAGGCCTTTCGTAACGAAGTCACTCCGGGAAATTTTACTTTTAGGACCCGTGAATTCGAGCAGATGGAGATAGAATATTTTGTCCATCCTAAAGAGGCAGATAAAAAATTAGAAGAATGGATTGAGGCGCGCTTTAATTGGTATCTTAATTTAGGCATCAAGAAAAATAATTTAAGAAAAAGGCCGCATACAAAAGACGAACTGGCACATTATGCGAAGGATTGCACTGATATCGAATATAATTTTCCCTTCGCCTGGAGCGAATTAGAGGGGATTGCCAACCGCACTGATTTTGACTTGAAACAACACGCCGAAGCTAGCGGCAAAGACTTAAGATATTTCGACGAAGCCACCAAAGAAAGATTTTATCCTTATATTATCGAGCCATCAGGCGGCGTAGATAGAAGTGTGCTGGCATTTCTGGTCGATGCCTATCATGAAGAGAAAGTTAAAGAAGAGACGCGCGTAGTTTTGAAATTGCATAAAGATTTAGCGCCGACAAAAGTGGCAATCTTACCGCTTTTAAAGAATAGGCCAGAGATTGTAGAGTTGGCCAAGAAGATAACCCAAGATTTAAAAAAATCACTAATTGCCGTCTATGATGACACGGCTGCAATAGGCAAACTTTATCGTCGTCAAGACGAAGTGGGGACTCCTTGTTGCGTGACCATTGACGTGCAGAGTTTAGAGGATAAAAAGGTAACCGTGCGTGAAAGAGATACGATGTTACAAGAAAGAATTGAAATAAATCGACTTAAGGATTATTTAGATAAAAGATTAGACTAGAAGGAGGTCAAATGAGGACATAAGTTATGGAGGCTTCTTATAAAAGGAGATGCGACATAACTTATAAGTCCGAATTTGATCCCCCACCACTTTTTGTAGAGGTACTGGATTTAGAGATATAGGATGATAACGAGATATACGTTTAATTTTATTTCAAAGGCATTTTCAAAAAGTGGTGGGGGATTTAATTCGCACAACCAAAGTAGCGTTTCATAGAAGATTGATTTATGTCATCCTTTGGACTCCATAAATCAAGTGCTCATTAAAGGAGGGTTTCTTAGTAATGAAAAAAAATGTATACTTCTTTGGCGGTGGTCGGGCAGACGGAAATGAAAGTATGAAGAATCTTTTAGGTGGCAAAGGCGCTAACCTGGCAGAGATGGCAGGCCATAAAGATTTAAGGCTTCCTGTTCCGCCGGGATTCACTATTACCACCGAGGTTTGCATTTATTATTATAAAAATAAAAGGACTTATCCTAAAGGATTAAAAGAAGAAGTGGCAAAGGCTTTAAAGAAGACAGAAGACCTGATGGAGAGAAAATTCGGCGATCCCCAAAATCCCTTATTGGTCTCAGTGCGTTCAGGCGCTCGACGCTCCATGCCTGGAATGATGGAGACCGTATTAAATGTTGGGCTTACTGAAAAAACTATTCCTGGGCTAATAAGACAGTCTGGTGGAAATGCCAGATTCGTTTATGATGCCTATCGTCGGCTGATTATGATGTATTCTGACGTAGTGATGGAGAAGGCCGCGGGTATTGAACCCAAAGATGACGAGTCGGGAATTCGCAAACAGCTAGAGCATATTATGAGCAAGATGAAGAAGGAAAAGGGCTATAACAGTGATACAGACTTGACAAATGATGACCTCAAAGAACTCACTCGTCTGTTTAAGATGCGCATCAAAGAGGTCTTAAAAAAGGACTTTCCAGACGAGCCGCATCAGCAATTATGGGGAGGAGTCGGTGCAGTATTTGCCTCTTGGAACGGAAAACGCGCTGTCAGTTATCGTCGGATTGAAAATATCCCTGATGAATGGGGCACAGCAGTAACAGTGCAGACCATGGTCTTTGGCAATATGGGTAATGATTCGGCAACAGGTGTAGCTTTTACCCGTAATCCCGGTAATGGCGAAAATGATTTTTACGGCGAGTATCTCATCAATGCGCAAGGTGAAGACGTGGTAGCCGGAATCCGTACCCCTGCGCCCATAAATGAATATTCAAAGTCCGAGCAAAACAGGGACCTGGTGACCTTAGAGCATGCTATGCCTAGAATCTATCAGGAGCTTTTTGGTTTTCAGAAACGCCTGGAAAAACATTACCACGATATGCAGGATATTGAATTTACCATTGAAAAAGGAAAACTCTTTATGTTGCAATGCCGCGTGGGCAAACGCAACGGCCCGGCCGCAGTGCGCATGAGTATGGATATGCTCAAAGAAAAATTAATCAAAAAAGAAGTGGCAGTAATGCGCGTTACCCCTGCTCAATTAGATGAACTACTGCATCCTATCATTGACCCAAAGGCAGAGTTATCACATAGGCCTTTAGCCAAAGGCCTGCCTGCAGGACCGGGTGGCGCATCCGGACAAATAGTTTTTTCTGCCCATGATGCTGTGGAATGGAAAAAACAGGGCAAAAAGGTAATTTTAGTGCGGGAGGAGACAAACCCTGAGGACGTAGAAGGGATGCGCGCTGCCCAGGCAATTTTGACTGCCCGAGGCGGTATGACTTCCCATGCGGCATTGGTTGCCAGGGGTTGGGGCAAGTGTTGTATCGTGGGTGCGGGTTCCCTGCATATTGATTATGCCAATAAAAAACTTTCTATTGACAATAAAACCTTTAAAGAAGGCGATTGGATTACCTTAAACGGCACCAAGGGCAATGTTTATGAAGGCAGGCTTCCAATGATGGATGCATCTGCAGAAAACGAGATATTGAATCAATTTTTAAAAGTCTGCGACTCCATAAAAAGATTAGGCATAAGAACTAATGCCGATACCCCTGAGGATGCCCGACGGGGGAGGCAGTTTGGCGCAGAAGGCATTGGCCTTTTCAGAACAGAGCATATGTTTTATGGCAAGGGCTCGGATGAACCGCTCTTTATTTTGCGTAAAATGATTGTCTCAAAGACCGAGGCAGAAAGACGTAAGACCCTTGATGAATTATTCCCCTATGTGAAAAAAGATATCAAGGCAACATTAGAGGCAATGGATGGCTATCCTGTGGTGATTCGGTTGATAGATCCGCCTTTACATGAATTTGTGCCGCGAGAGAAGTCCAAATTAGAGCAATTAGCCAAGGATTTAAACATTACACTGGAGGAATTATCCAACCGGGCAGAAGGCCTGCATGAATCCAATCCCATGATGGGCCATCGTGGTGTTCGTTTAGGAGTCACTTATCCCGAGATTAGCGAGATGCAGATTCGCGCAATTTTTGATGCTGCTGCGGAGTTGATTAAAGAAGGCAAAGACCCGTATCCAGAGATAATGATTCCTGTAGTTTGCGATGTAAAAGAATTAACAGACCAATTGGTTATAACTAAAAAAGTTTATCAGGAAGTCCTTAAAATTTATAGCCTAAAGAAAATCAAATACAAGTACGGCACGATGATAGAAATTCCTCGCGCCTCTATTGTGGCGAATAGATTAGCCGAAGTGGCCGAGTTTTTCTCCTTCGGCACCAATGATATGACCCAGATGGGTTTTGGTTTTTCTCGTGATGATATTGGCTCATTCTTACCCGATTATATTAAAAAAGGGATATTGCCTGGAGATCCTTTTCAGAGTATTGATCAAATTGGCGTTGGCGAACTGATAGAGATAGGCATAGAGCGCGGCAGAAAAACAAACAAGAATTTAGAAGTAGGTATTTGCGGTGAGCACGGCGGAGAGCCGAATTCAATTGAATTCTGTCACCGCGTGAAAATGGATTATGTGAGTTGTTCACCATTCCGGGTGCCGATTGCGAGGCTTGCAGCTGCACAGGCAGTGCTTAAAAACAAGTAACCGGAGCATACTTGTTTGCTGCCATGTGATTATCTCAATATTTCGTTCACATTAGCGCCAGGTGAGTGTTTTAATGCGAATATCAGGGTATCAGATTATCAGAAGGTAGATTATCAGGATATCAGGGTATCAGAAAATTATCGCAAATACACAATGGTTTATCTGATGCTTCGACTTCGCTCAGCATCAGTCCTGCCTCGCACCGAAGTGCCTTTGTACAAGGTGCTCGGCACTGAGGTGAGCAAGGTCGAAGGGCTGATATGCTGATTCTCTGATATTCTCTAACTGATATTCTGATGTTCTGGTATACGCCTTTAAATAGTAATACAGAAGCGTAGGGACAATGGAAGCCATAAAATTATATCTTAAAGAAATCAAGAATATCCCTCTCTTATCCGCCAAGGAAGAAATAGATTTAACCAAGCGTGTAAAACAAGGGGATAGAGAGGCCCGCCTGAAGATGATTCGCTCAAACCTGCGTTTAGTCATCAGCATTGCCAAGCGCTACAATAATTTTGGTATGCCTTTAATTGACTTGATCGAAGAAGGGAATATGGGTTTAATGAAGGCAGTGGATAGATTCAATCCCAAAAGAGGTTTTAGATTTTCTACTTATGCGGCCTGGTGGATAAAGCAAGGTATTACCAGGTCACTCTTTGAACAGTCTAAGACCATCCGCATTCCTGTATATATGAGCGAACTCATCTCTAAATGGAAGCATGTCAAAGAAGATTTGACCCAGAAATTAAACCGCACCCCCTTTCCTTCGGAGATTGCCAGAAAAATGAAGATGCCCGTAGGAAAGGTGAGAGATATCAGAAAATGGATTACCAAGACTGCGTCGCTGGAAGCGCCCATCGGCGAAGATGATGCCGGTCAGGTTATGGATTTAATTAAAGATGAATCTGGTCAGTCATCGGAAGATAAGATCGAACAGTTTTTTAACCGTGACCGCATCTTGAATCTTATGGGACTGATGAATGAGAGGGAGAGACAGGTATTGGATTTAAGGTTCGGCCTGACCGATGGCAGGGCCCATACCTTGGCTGAGATAGCCAAGGAATTGGATGTTTCCAGAGAACGTGTGCGCCAAATTGAAGAAGGTGCCATAAAAAAATTACGTAAGTTTGTTACACAACAAGAGAAGGAAAAAATATGGTAAATGAAGCCCAGACTTACGGAACGATAGCAAACGTAAGTATGCTGGCTGAATTTACCCCCCACCACTTTTTGTAGAGGCACTGGATTTATAGATATGTGGTGGGTAGCGAGATATACCTTTAATTTTATCTCAAAGGCATTTTCAAAAAGTGGTGGGGGGTTTTCCCGCGTAATAGTTTTTTGATAGTGGCGGGATCCCGCCTCGTCATTAATAGATTCAAGGCGGGAAATTCGCAGACGGACTTCGTCCTACAATTTATGTCGCCATTAAGGCTCCATAAATTGTCTGCTCATTAAAGGAGAAGATATGGTAGAAAAGACCAACCAGACATACGCCTTAGTAATCCATCGCTTCGAAGATATATTTCATTCTTTCTATGCCTGCGAGGTAATTAGAGGAGTGAGCATCGCAGCCAGCCGCATAAAGACCGATGTCTTGATTCATGTATTTGAGAAACTCTCTTTAGATCTGTGGCTTAATTCTCTGTTATATAGACCAGGATATCTGGACGGCATCATCTTTGCCGATATCAATGGCGAAAGTCAAATATTGAATAAATTCATTGCCAAAGGAATACCTTTCTTGGTCATGAATAATTATCTGGCCGGACCAATAAATTGTATATCCATAGACAACAAATCCGGTGCCATTGCCTCAATTAATCATCTGATTGAGCTGGGCCATACAAAAATCGCCACTATTACCGGCAATATGAACACCGAGGCAGCCAAAAAAAGATTAGAAGGCTATAAATTTGCCTTGGAAAAACACAAGATAAAATTAAAAGAGGAATACATTAAGAATGGAGATTTTTTAAGGACGCCGGCCAGGGCCGCTTCAGGAGAATTGCTTAAATTAAAAAATCCGCCTACAGCAATATTTGCGGCTTCTGATGTGATGGCACTCGAGGTAATAGATGTGGCCGCAAGCCTGAAAATAAAAGTTCCTAGTCAGCTTTCTGTTGTTGGTTTTGATGATAATCCTTTGGGTGTTTATAGCCCAGTTCCTTTGACGACAGTTGGTCAACCCATTATGGAGATGGGTAGGCTCGCATTGGAGACTCTAAATCAAATCATCTTAAAAAAACAAAAGACGCCGGTTAAGATTATCATGCCCACAAAACTAATTAAGAGAGACTCATGTCGAGCAAAATCGCCAACTGGCGATTGATTTTGCGAAGATCCCGATAAAACTTTATCGGGACAGGGAGGATTCAAAATGCTAGACCTAAAAAGCTACATCCGCAGTATTCCTGATTTTCCCAAAAAAGGCATTCTTTTCCGCGACATAACCACATTGCTTAAAGACAAGGACGTATTTGAGATGGCAATTGAACTCCTGGCAGAAAAGTTTGTGGGCAAGCATATCGATACAGTTGTAGCTGTTGAGGCAAGGGGGTTTATCTTGGGGGGCGCTTTAGCCTATAAACTGGGTGCGGGTTTTGTTCCATTAAGAAAAAAAGGCAAACTCCCTGCCGAGACTTACAGTGTTACTTATGGACTTGAATATGGAAAGGATGCATTATCCATACATAAAGATGCCCTAAATAAGGGTGCGCGAGTTCTTATTGTTGATGACCTCTTAGCCACAGGTGGCACAGTAAAGGCCACTGCCAAATTAGTAGAGAAACTAAAAGCCAAAATCATAGGTATTATTTTTCTTATTGAATTAACTGATTTAAAAGGTAAAGAAAAACTAAAAGGCTATCCAGTCTATTCACTGATTAAATATTAGTCTAATTGTCTGCTATTATTCCCCACCGCTTTTTAAAGATTATATAAAGAGTTATTCCAATTAAAAGTCCTAGCGTATCTAACCATAAGTCTACAAATGATGGATCGCAGTACATTCCCTCCACGATATATTCATGGATAATATTAATAATCATCCCGGTTAAAAATACGTTGAATAATCCAGCCCCGATCAAGGAATAAAGAAAACCAAAGAGCGAAAAGAGAATTAAGTGGCCGAAGATATTTTCATACCAGGGATTGCCGTCGAGGGTAATGAAATCTTTAAAATTTATAATTTTAACATTGTGAGGAAGACAAAACCAATATTGAAAGAAATTTTTGAAATTATGTTTGATTCGCCACAAGCTAAAACGTAGCTTTCCTTCGAGCTCTAAAGATTGGAATGTTTCTGCGTAACCAAAAGCATATCCTTTGAATTTACCAATAACTAATTTAGGTAAGATATGGACAGAGAAATCCAGGATTAAGATAAAAATAACTAAGATTATACTGAATAAAACACGAGTTTTTAAATCTTTCAAGAGATTCTTGAATCCTGTATCCATATCCTGAATCATTTTTCAAAACCTCTAGCCCTAATACCGTTTTTTTAAATTATACCTATAATTTATATTAAAATCAATGCCCATTCTTATTTAATCGATATAATAGAAACTTGCTTTTTCATAAATTTATGTTAATATTAAAACCTAAGAGAATAAAATTCGCCCCAGTAGCTCAGATGGATAGAGCACAGGTTTCCTAAACCTGGTGTCGGAGGTTCGAGCCCGCCCTGGGGCAATTTTGATTTGCAATCCACTTTGATATGATAGTGATATAATATGTTATAAGAGATTTCTTATGAGTTACCTCTGGAATTAAAAAGCAAAGATTTTATGGGCAAGAATAAGTTAAATTATTTGCTTCAGGCTGTTATAACAAAATTTGAACAATTACCAAGGGGAAAGGTTTTAGATTTGGGTTGTGGGGATGGAGATTACTCTATGGCTTTACACAAACAAGGTTTTGAAATTATAGCGGCAGATATTGATAGGACGAGATTTCGCTATGCATCTCAAATTCCCTTTGAATATTGTGATATTACAAAAATATTGCCTTTTCCAGATAATAGTTTTGACTATATTCTTTTAATAGAAGTCGTTGAGCATCTGCGCAATCCTTATGATGTTCTGTTTGAGATAAACCGCATTATAAAAAACAAAGGAAGCATTATTCTCTCCACCCCTAATATCTTGAACTTAAAATCTCGGTTCCGATTTCTTTTTGAAGGTGCATATGAATATTTTAGGGAACCGCCTTTAGACCAGGTAAAAAACCCAAAGGAGAACGCTTTTAATCTTCATTTAGCACCTTATCGTTATCAAGAATTGGAATATCTTCTATTAACAAGTGGATTTAAGGTCGTAGATATTTTTACGAGTGTTTGCGAAGGATATGGAATGGGCTTTTTGTTGTTCCCCTTATGGCTACAGGCTTTTTTGAAAGAACACCGTGCGTACAAAATTGGTGGGGTTGATTATCGCAGAATCCATAATATCCTTCTTTCAAAAGACCTTCTTTTTGGAAGACATCTGATTGTCAGGGCTGAAAAGAATTAACAGAGCCTTTAATAATTATTTAATGAAGGAGCTAGTTGCAAACTCCCTTCATAATGGCAAGTTATTAGTTTAAATTCTAAAATGTATGATCTGCATACCCATTCATTATTAAGCGATGGCGCGTTACTTCCTTCAGAATTAGCCAGAAGGTATGAGGCGAAAGGTTATAAAGCGATTGCAATTACCGACCACGCAGATAACTCAAACATAAAACAAATAATTGAATCCATCTTAGAATTTACTCGTGCCTGGCCAAAGACCTCTAATATAAAGGTAATACCAGGCATAGAATTAACCCACTTACCTTTAGAACAATTTAAACCTTTAGTGAAATATGCCAGGGCTCATGAGATAAAATTAATCATTGGTCATGGCGAAACTTTAGTTGAGCCGGTATTACCTGGTACAAATCAAGCTGCCCTTGAGGCAGGAGTAGATATTTTGGCTCACCCCGGACTCATTAAGGAAGAGGATGTGGGCTTGGCTGCTAAAGAGAATATCTATTTAGAGATTAGCGCAAGGCGTGGTCATTGTTTGAGTAACGGTCACGTAGCAAACCTGGCAAAAAAATTTGGCGCTAAATTAATCATCAACACAGACAGCCATGCACCCGAAGATTTATTAGACCCTAACGAATTAGAACTAATAGGGTTGGGAGCAGGTCTGACACAGAGCCAAATTATCAATATCTATAAAGGCGTTCAGGGATTAGGTGTGTAATCAGTTTTTTCTAAAAAAAAACTTGACAAACACTTAGCTCTATGCTAATTTAGATATAAATTAAGCGCCAGAGATAACTTCAAATTACGGCAGAAAAGGAGGCTGATGCAATAAAATTTGCCCGAGGTTATTGAAGTTGGCGTTATTCCAATATCTCTAGGAAAAAAATGATTTTATCCCTAGTTCATTATAAATTAAATACCAAAAAGGAGGTAGACCAAATGAGTAGACGTTTAGCAATATTCTGCGCTGTAGTAATAGTCATAGGTTTGGCTATTCCTGCATTTGCAGCAGTACAGAATGTCAAAGTAGGTGGTGATTTAAAAGTATTAGGTGTAGTAAGAAGCACATTCTTACTTGATCAGGCTACTCCGGATGGAAATGTAAATGCAATAGTCTCTATTGCTCGCGTAAGGATTGATGCCGACCTCACAGATAATATTTCTACCACCGTGAGATTGTTGAATGAAAGAGCCTGGGGACAAGAGGCGGCAGAAAATACTACTACTACGGCTGATGGTTCAACCGAGATTGACCTTGATCTGGCTTATGTAACTTTAAAAGAGTTCTTGTATTCTCCTTTGACTTTAGTGGTCGGCCGCCAGGAATTAAGATATGGTAATGCCTTAATTATCGGCGACCCAGATACCAACGGTCAAGTAGATGCAAGATCACCGCTAGCTCAAATGTCACTTACAAACCCTGGTTTAGAGGATTTAAGTGCGCGTAAGTCATTTGATGCCGTAAAGGCAATATTAGATTATAAACCTCTGACCATTGACTTGGTCTACGCTAAAATCGATGAGAACAATATTGCAAAAACCGATGATACTACCCTGATGGGTGTAAATGCCAATTACAAGGTCAATGATAAGTTAGACACTGAAGCTTACCTTTTCAGCAAGGTCACAGATGCAGCAGCTCTTTCCGCCCTTGATTCAAACGCCCATTGGCCTTATAGGGATGACGTGGTAAATACCTGGGGCTTAAGAGGCGTTTATACTGGTCTTAAAGATACAATCTTACAATTAGAAGCTGCTTATCAGAGCGGAATATTCAGCAATGAAAATCTTACTTTTCCTAATGATACAGAAAGAGCAGAGTCTGCCGATGAACAGCGTGAAGCATACGCACTCCAAGCAGCAGTTACCTATAATCCTCCTATTGAGAAACTAAAAAAATATGATACCTCTGTGACTGCTTCTTATACCTTCCTCAGCGGGAATGAAGATGGAAAAACCGATGGTAAATATACAGGCTGGGATGCAATGTATGAGAATCAAAGCGGCGGCACTATCTTTAATTCCATTATGGGTTTCTCTAACTGCAAACTTATTAACGTATCTTTGAATATGAAACCTATGGAAGATGTAGGATTGGGTTTAGATTACTATAACATAACTCTAGTCCAGAGCGTTGGTTATAGTGGCCCTACCATCTTTAATCTAGCTGGGGTTGCTGGCGCACCTCTTTACACAGTGACACCAGATGAAAAAGGCCTGGGTAATGAAGTTGACCTACGCCTTACCTATGATTACACCGAAGATGTGCAATTAGGTTTAAACGCGGGTATGTTTATGCCAGGTGCCGTATTTGACAAAACGACAAACAGAGGAACCGCTTCTCAGCTCATTGGCTCAATGAAGGTTCTTTTCTAATACCTCTATGTAATGTTAATACCCCCGGGGGAATTCCCTCGGGGGTATTTTTTTGACTACATATTAATTTCAATTAAATTTCCAATATCCAATAATACCAATGAATGTCCCCTGCCTGCCGTGTAATACGTCAGGGTTTCGGTAACAAGTCTGCAATAGACTTGAGTTTATCTAAAGGTGTTTGATAATTTAAGGCTCCGTGCCTTCTTTGATAATTGTATCTATACGTAAAGCCGT
>Ga0315289_10006887_pt1 | contig 16653 bp, 19 predicted proteins | sample YL17G11_40_MG_FD_203452 | JGI IMG/M metagenome (GOLD analysis project Ga0315289, IMG submission 203452) | Sediment microbial communities from Yellowstone Lake, YNP, Wyoming, USA - YL17G11_40 | ecosystem: Environmental > Aquatic > Freshwater > Lake > Sediment | place: USA: Wyoming | collected... | reverse complement strand
CATCCCGACGTTGCTGGCGAACAGGGACGAGATGGCGACGCACTGCGGGAGCGTGGCGTTGTCGAAGACGCACTGGTGGAACGACGCGATGTGCCCGAACGCTCCGGTTCCGAGGCCAGTCATGAAGCATCCAGCGAACGCGCAGCTCGTGATGGACCGACCGTTGAGGTTCAGCGACCAGCTCGCCCCCTTCCACGTCCATTCAGCGAGATCCTGGGTGAGGACGATGCTTGAGCCGTTGCCGATGTGGAACGACGCGACGCCGAGAGCGTTCGCGATCGTCACGGCGTCCGTGAAGTTGCTCACCGGGTTGTCGGCGGTTCCGTTCACGAACAGCTCCGTGCCGGGCACGCCGAGCAGCGTGTCGATCCAGACGGAGCCGTCGGCGTAGCCCACCGTGCGCGACGTGACCGCGTACGAGACGTACACCTGGTCCGTCGCGAGGATCGGGTTCGTCCCAGGGGTGCCAGCGGGGATGCCGCCAGCGATGCGGATGTAGACCTTACCCAGCTCAGCGTTGGACGTTCCGCGGTAGCGGCCGTACAGGATCATGTTCTTCACGGACGTGACGACGCCGTTCTGGCCGATCAGCGTCCCGATGACCTCCCACAGGTTCACTTCGTGGTTCCACGCGAGGAAGGTCGCCGTGTCGTTGTTGCTCTGGACGTAGCCGGTCCAGACGCACGACACCGGGCTCGTGTCGCCGCCGGTGAGGAACTGGTACACGATGTCGAGGTTGGTGGCCGTGCCGGTCACCTGGTGGAAGATCCCGTCCAGGGCCGACGAGTTGATGATCGTGCCCACCTCGGTGCCGACGAACGGGGTGCCGGACGTGACGCCGGGGATCGCCCCCGTGGCGTTCGAGACCTTCGCGTCCACCTGGAGCGCGGCGCCGCCGGCCGATCCGATGTTCCCGATGAGGGCCGCCAGGTCGCCAGGCGTCTGCAGCGTGCCGCCGACGTACCGAGTGTCCACGGGGATGTCGAGGCCGTTGGTGATGGGGTAGAGGACGAGCGTGGTGGGCTTCGCGTCGGTCGTTGTCGTCTTGACGACGATGACGATCGTGTCGGCCGTCATCTCTGCCGCGGAGAGGTCCAGGTGGTAGGTGCCGGACGTGCCGATCTCGATCGCCTCAGCGGTGCAGTCGGCGTACGCGAGTCCGTCCTTCGAGACCTCGGAGTCCAGGCCCGCCGCGGCGCTCACGAGGTCGCCGTTGACGTTCATGATGGGGAACGACACCCGGTACGCCACGCCGCGGAAGGGGAACGGGGTTGCGTCGGAAGCCGCCATCTACCACCGCCTCGTGCCGTGAGCCTGCCGGAGTCCGGCCATGAAGGGTACAGCGCCGATGCGCTTCCTGAGAGGCCCCTTGCCCCCCGTCACCGGAGGGATCGACGGACCCCACTCGGCCCACGGCAGACCGTGGCCGTTGTTGAACAGCTTGCGGAGCTGGACCTGGGTCAGCGCCGCCCCGCTCCAGAACGAGAACTCGTCCTCCCAGTCGTTCCAGTACTGGCCCTGGCCGTTCGCGTTCCCGAGCCGGAAGTCGCCGGGCACCTGTTGGAGCAGGTTCGGGATCGTGCCGCCGCGGCTCACGACGACCTCGGTCGCGTTGACGTACAGCCGGAGTCGCTGGACCGCGGTCAGGGCGCCGTCGTACACGACCGACAGCATCGACAGGCGGTTGACGAGCGAGAACGAGGAGTGGAACGCGTAGTTCGAGAGGCCCCCGGATGGCGATCCGGCGATGTAGACGAGGAAGTCGGGGATGCTCTCCTGCTGGCGCATGTAGATCACCCACGACCAGTTGCTCGTGAGGACGCCCTTGCCCGCCACGCAGAAGGTTCCGGACCACTGGGCCTGCGTGAAGTTCGTCCAGAAGTTCCACGTCGCGCGCGACTGCGGGTTGAGGATGCCGGAGCTGGCGCGCGTGAGCGCCCGAGAGTTGGCCGCGACGAACTTCGCGCCCTTGAGGATCTTCGCGGTATCGCTGCCGACCGCTCCGCCCAGCTCGCTGAGGGTCAGCGCGTTCGCGCTGGAGTCGGCCCGCGCTCCGGTCGTCTCGTCCATCGCCCAGTTGGCGCCGATGTTCGTCTTGAGGTCGCTCCCGTCGAACGGAGCGTCCCAGTCCGTGAACGAGCATCCAGGGTCGAACGACGCGCTGTGCCGCTCGATGCCGCTGATGTCGAAGTAGATCTCCGACGGCGGGCTTCCGACCGCCTGGACGTCGTCGCCGTTCTGGCAGTTCCAGAAGTTCCTGGCCTCAGGGAGGATCGACAAGTCCTGCGACCCGTCGGTCTGGTTGACGAACAGGTAGCCGAGCCCGCGAAGGTACTGACCTGGGCCGACGCCGGGCGCCGTGAAGTCGCTGGAGCAGTTGTAGGCGCTGTCACCGGCGACGCCCGTGAACTGGGTCCCGCCCTTGCCGTCAGTGAGGCACGCGTAGCAGCGCAGCGCGTCCAGCGTCCCGGCGAAGGCGTACGCGTTCGGCGGCTTCGTTCGAGACGAGCAGAAGAACGCTTTCGCCGGACCAGCCCCGGACGTCGAGTAGATACCCAGGTCGCCGTAGTCGATCATCGCGAGGTTCACGAACTGGGCGGGCTGGGTGACGTAGATGCCCGTGCTGGAGCCACGCATGACGCATCGGTTCATGAAGCCGTTCGTGCCCGTCCACTCCAGGCCGCGGCCGTACCCAGTCGAGTTCAGGTCGAGCCCGATGTTCTCGATGCGCACGTCGGCCGCGGCCACCTGGAGGAGCGCTCCAGCGGCGGTGCAGCTCATGTGGGCTTGGCTGAAGAGGTTCGCGTGCGTCGGCCGGTAGATGAACCAGGGGTCGCCAGCCGTGATCGAGCAGCGCACGTCGATGATGAGTGGCGTCGGCTGGAGGTTCGTGGCCGTGATGCACTTGCCGATGTCGCCCGGCTGGGCCGCGGCCTCGAACGCCCCGAGCGAGGTGAAGTCCCCTCCGGTCGAGCCGATGTTGTAGATCGCCATCAGAACGCCCCGGGGACGGTGTTCGCGATGAGCGTCGGAAGCGGGATCTCGACGGGTGGAAGAGCGGCCCCCGTCGCGGAGAGCACCAAGGCGCTGAGCGGGTTCACGGCCCTGGCCGCCCACGCGGAACGGGTTCGAGCGATCAGCGTGGCGAGCTGCGACTGCGGCGTGGGCAGGAGTGTGTCGGCGAGCGCGTCGAGGTCGATCATCGACGCGCGCCACGGGTAGTCCATGATCGGGATCAGCATCGGCGGCGTGACGCCGATCGTCCCGCCGGCCGCGGCTACGTCGGCGAGGAAGCGCTCGTAGTCGGCCGCGGCTTCGTTGAGCTGCACCTCGGTCGTACCGAGCGCGCAGTAGACGGCGCGGGCCTGGTCGATGTCGAGGTTCACGCCCATGCGCGTGAAGAGGCGCGCCTCGATGCAGTCCTCCGCGCCCTGCTCGTCCGTGATGACGGACGCGACCATCCCGAGCGCGCGGTTGGATCGCACGCTCGGGGTGACCGTCAGGACGTTGAGGATGCAGTGAGGCAGGTTACGTCCCCTTCGCGTCCGCGAGGCCCTTGAGCCCGTAGACGGCAAGCGTTCCGCCGGTGGCGCCTGTGACCTTCACCTGGGCGCGGAAGTACTTGAAGCCGGCCGTGTCGTAGACGAACGCGATCCGTCCGAGCGTTCCGGCGGGAACCGTGGCAAGGGACACGGTGTCGGCCGTGGACTTGAGCGACGCCCAGTTCACCTGGTCCTGCGAGCCCTGGCCGAACATCTCGATCGACGTGGCGTCCATCGCGGTCTCGGCCGCGGCGATGGCCTTGGTCGTCTGAGCGCCGCTCGTCGGCATCTCGTTCGTCGCGACGTACGCCGTGGTGGGTGTCAGTGCCGCGCGAAGCGTCGCGAGGCCGTTGCGGTTGACTGTTGCGAGTGCCATGTGTCACGCTCCGTTTCGGATCTTCTGGTGGTAGACGTCGCCCGACGAGACGAGCACGTTGTGCTTCTCGCCGCCAGCCCGCTCGAGGATCGTGATCGCGTTCACGGGCGCGGCGCGAAGTGCGATGGCTGGGTGGCGCGCGATGGACCCCGAGAGGACCATGTGGTTCTTGTGCTTCGAGACGTCGAGCATGTCGCCCGACGCCTGGTTGAAGTCGTAGCAGAAGAGGACGCGAGGGTCCTGCGGCGCCGGCCACTTCTGGTACGAGAGGCGAAGGAGCTGCGAGAGGAGCGTCGGTGAGCCCTCGTCCAGGCGCTGTCCGCGGAGCGCCAGGAGGGCGCACGCGTCGATCTTGCCGAGGTACTGGGTCAGCGGATCGAACGACGTGGTCCCGGGGTCGTACTCGGCCCCCCAGTACCAGTCCGATGTCGAGGCGACGGGGTAGTCGTTCGCGGCGATGCCCGTGGCCGGTACGCCCGACGCGGCGCCGTTGACGTAGATCGTGAACGTGCCGAGCACCTGGTCGAAGAGCGCCCAGACGTGCGACGTGACGTTCACATGGAGCGGCGCCGACGTCGCGACGATCGTCGCCCCGGACTGGGCCCTCCACGAGACGGAGAGGACGCCGTCGTCGGCGATGGTCGGCCACAGCGACCCGTAGGTCTGCCCGCTGACGCGGTTAGACCAGACGAAGGCCGTCTGGCCGGGCGTCAGCGTGACGGGGCTGACCGTGAACCGGAGTGCAAAGCCGCCCTCGGGGATGTCGAGCTGCGCGGCGTGGAGCACCTTCCCGGATCCGCCGGCGAGGAACTCGAGCGACCCCTGCAGGTGCGTCGATCGAGTCACGGCACGAGCGCCCAGGGCTCGCGCGCAAGCCCGCGTGCCCAGCCGGACGAACTCCGACTGGGCAAGCGAGTCAGGACGCAGCGAGGTGGGCGTCGTGCGGAGATCCAGTCCGGCCGAGCCGACTGGTGTGATCCGCAGACGCTCCAGGTCTCCCTGGCGACGCGCCTGCTGGGCCATGCTTACTGCCTCAGGTTGGCGAGCGTCTGGAGGAGGACCTCGACGCGGATGCGGCTCACGAGGGTGCCCGTACCGGTCCAGGCGACCTGGATGCGCGAGTCCACCGAGTTGCCAGCCGACGCCTCGGGGACGAGCACCTTGCCGACGGTCCCGGCGGTGTACGTCGTCTGCGCGGCGAAGAACCGCGCCGCCGTCGTCTGGTCACCGATCGTGAAGGCCGTCGCGCCGGTGATGGGGTTGATGACGCGGTAGACGACCGCGCGCACCGCGGACCCGGCAGGGAGCTGCGCGGCGGGGCCCTGGACGGGTCCGGCGCCGACGAGCGAGAGTTCCATCGTGACCCAGGAGAAGTCCTGGTACGCGCCGTTCTGCGAGAACAGGCGGAGCGTCGGGGTGTGCAGCAAGCCGCGGCAGAACGCGTTCTTGCCGATCGGGTTGCCCTTCTTGTAGAGCCACTTGACCGCATCCTGGATTGCCATGTGTCTGTCTCCAACCGGGTAAGGCCCGGCGGCCTCCCGCTCTCGCGGGCGTCAGTCGAACAGGTAGGAGCCCATGTCGTCACGGCCTCCGTACGTCGCGTCCTCTCCTTGCGTCGCTGAGTGCTCGTTCAGGAACCCGGACACCTTCTCCGCGAGTCCGCCGGTGACGACGTCGTCAGCGATGCCGTTCGCGCGGAACCCGGCTCGAGCTGCGCCCAGGGCGAGCATCGAGTCGTACACCGCGGGGAAGGGGATCACGTCGGCGGGGATCATCGTCTTCGGGTAGTAGCGGTAGACCAGGCGGAGGTTGCGCGGTCCGTTCGCCAGCGGCAGTAGGTGCAGCGTGCGCGAGCGCCTGGTGACCGTCGAGGCCGGGTGCCGCAGGAAGTACGTCGGCGCCGAGTCCGAGTTCACGATGGTCTGCCGGCGGAACATCTCCTCCTCGCCGACGGGCGCGCCTTCGACGGGGATGTAGCTCCCCTGCGTCGGAACGTGGTACAGGCGCTTGACCGCGGCGAACTCGTACGTCAGGCCCGTCGTGGGGTCCAGGAGGTCGATGGACTCCGTGTTCGTCGGCACGACGATGTCGTCGGCCCAGGTGAACAGGCCGCACCGCGGCATCTGCCCAGCGATGCCGGCGATCTCCTGGATGAAGTCGTTGATGTAGGAGTAGAGCTGGTCGTCCGTCCACGACCTGGCCTTCGTCACCTCGCGCAGCTCGATGCGCGTGCGCATGAGGACGTCCTGGAGCGTGCTCATCGTGTCACCCCGTAGGGCTTGATGTGGCTCCCGGCCCTGAACGTGCCAGGGCCGAACGTGCGCTTGTCGGCGTACGCGGGCTTCCAGAGCTCGCGCACGCAGTTGTCCCACATGTCCAGGTACGCCTTGTGGTCGGCGTCGTCCACCGCGGCTTTCGCGGCCTTCGCGCGCGCCCGCATCCGACGCAGGCGGGCCGTCCGGTTCGGGTAGCGCATCGCGAACTCGCCGCTGCGCGACAGCTCGTGGACGACCTGGCCGTCGATCTCGCGCAGCGATCCGTCCGCGTGCTCCACCGAGGCGATGAACAGCCAGCCGGTGAAGCGGTAGCCGCCGAACTCCAGGACGGAGTCCGGCGGTCCTGCCTTGATGATCCCCCAGCGTCGGAGGATCGGGTTCCAGATCACCTCGAGCGAGCGATCGACACGCTTCACCCGAGCCGTCCACTTGGGGTGGACGAGCGTTCCGAAACGACGGAGGATGCTCTGGTCACGCATTCGGGACGAAGCGACAGACGGCGTCGGCGATGATGTCGGCCTCGGCGGCCGTGAGGGCCTTGCGGCGCACGAACCCGTCGAGAAGGGCCTCGGTCATGGCGCGGTCGCCGGCCGAGCCGGGCCGCAGCGCGGCGACGAGCTTGGCCTTGCCGTTGAGGTACTGCTCCTCGTTGGCCTTGCCCGCGCGACGCTCGGACCACATCTCGCCCAGCTCCACGAGGAACTCGGGCAGCGTCATGCCGACGGGCAGCTCGGGCTCCGGTGCACCGGCGTTCTCCGCGGCGTACTGCTCGAGGATCAGCTTCTTCATGGCGGGCGTCGTGGCGTGCGCCAGCATCTGCGCCAGGCGCTGCTCGGGCCCGATGGCGGCGCGGGGGTCGGCCTTCGCGGCCTCGCCGCGCTGACCGGCCTTCCGCTCAAAGATCTCGCGCTTCTCGGAGAGCGTGAGCGGACGCGTCGGGATCCCGAGCGACTTGAAGCGCTGGGCCTCGATGACGTCCATCGGCAGTTCGGTCAGGCCGAGGTACGCGAAGGGTCGCCCCTCGGTCGGCCGCGCGTAGATGACCGCGGCCGTCGTGTGAACCTCTCCAGGGGTGCCGGCGAACAGGACGACCTTGATCCGCTCCCGGGCGAAGGGCTTCGTCCCCGCCTCGGTCACGAACCCTGTGGATGGCTTCTCTTCGACCTGCATCTGCACTCCTGGGTGGTGGGGCGCCCGGTCTCCCGGGCGCCCCTGGTTGGTCAGCGTCCTCTCAGGCCGTGTAGCCCTGGAGGAGCGCCTGGTTCGGCGGGTTGTAGTTCACCATCTGGACGTACATCTGCCAGGTGGCGACGTACGCCTTGGCGTACCCGGTGCCCGAGGAGCTCGACACCTTCGGTGCCAGCACGTCCTCGTGCAGCCAGTCGCCGCCCTTCTGCCCCATCCAGCCGAAGCCGAAGTCGGAGAAGTTGCAGAACCACATCTGGTACGGCGGCGCCAGCGGGTCGATCGTGATCTTGCGCTTGCCGTACGGCGTCGCGAAGTTCACCGTCGAGTAGCCGCCCTCGATGCCGCTGTCCGTGAACCGCTGGCGGTCGATGATGTTGAGCGCCAGGATCTCCTGGGACTCCGCATCGCAGACGACGTCGCTCGCGACCTCCTTGCTCGGAGCGTAGAGGTAGAGCCGACGGTAGACCGCCAGGATGGCCTGCTCGTTGAGCGAGCCGGTGTTCGTCACGACGTGCGACTTCGTGTACCGCTTCGCCGAGCGCGTCAGCCCCTGGAAGACGGGGGCCACCGTGCCGTCGTCGATCAGGGCGCGCATCCCGGTCATGTTGACCGCACCGTAGTGCCCCGCGAGGAAGAGGTAGTGGGTGTTCGCCAGGCCGGTCGTGTCGGTCACGGTGACCTGTCCGGTGGCCGGGTCGATGTCGAGGATCTCCTGGACGCCGGCCGTGAACTTCTCCGGGTCTCCCGTGGTGTTGTTCGCGTGCGCCGAGAGGAACTGACCGATCTGCAGGTGCACCGCGGACGGGTTGTTCACGAAGAACGTGGTCCCCGTGATCGCTCCGCCGCCGGTGCCGGTGTTGACCTGGCAGAGCGCGCCGGAGCCGTCGCCCCAGATCTGGATGCCGAGGAGCTTCTCCGCGGTCTCCATCGTCTGCTTCATCTCGTACTCGAGGGCGCTCCCGACGTACGCCAGCTCGGGCCGCGACTTCGTGGCCTGGATGAGCTTGTGGGAGATCTCGAAGTTCACGTCGAGGTCGGCGAGACCGACGGAGTACTCGTCCCAGCCGTGAACGCGCGGGGTGCCCGTGTCACCGCCCTCAGCGGGCGACGCGCCGGTGCCCCAGTTCCCCTTGGTGTGCACGGGGAAGATCATCGTGGCGTCTCGGCCACCGAACTTCACCTGGTCGGAGGCGTCCTTGCACTTCTTCAGCCAGACGACCTTGTTGGCGACGGCCTCCGCCATGCGGGGGCCGTGGAAGTACTTCAGCGACTTCTGGTAGACGGAGAGCTTGGCCTGTGCCATGTTGCGGAACCTCTACAGGGCCTACTGTCCGAAGTCCTGGGTCTTTGCCCAGGCGGCGTAGTCGCGCCTGTCGAAGGGGTTGTTCAGATCGACTGCCGGCCGTTTGGGCGCCCCCGACTTGGGCGCCGTGCCGCTCCGAAACGTTGGAGCGGCGGCGGGCTTCCTGGTGGTGGACGAGAGCGCGGCGTTCCTCTCCCGAAGGAGGCGGAACTCCTGGTTCGCGAGCGCTCGCGCCGCGGCTGCTCCAGCCGCGATGTCGTTCGTCGCGATGATCTTGTCGAGAGCGGCGTCCTTGCAGCGCTGGCGGATGTGCTCCGAGGTCTCCTTGACTGCCGGGTCTCGGAAGTCGGCCTCGAACGGGGTGAGTGCGCCCTCGATCGCGTCCGCGATCTGGCGACCCATGCTTGCAGCCTGCTGGTCCGCGACGCGCTTGCGCGTCTGACTCTCGATCGCTTCGTTCACCCTGCGCGTGGCCGACAGCTCGGCCTTCGCGTCGGTGTATCGCCTCCAGTCGTCCGCATCGCCGCTGGTCTTGGCGGCGTCGAACAACTGCTCGAGGCTCTGGTCCTCTGGCGACGCTGGTCCAGCGTCGGCAGCGGCAGCGGCGGCCCGCGGTGCGGACTGCTGCTGACCCTGCTGGAACGCCTGCCACTCGTGCCACTTCGCCGTCGGCGTCCAGTTTCCGTCCGGGCCGCGTGTCGCCATGCCCAGATCGGCCATGTTCGCCATCTGCATGTCGTACGCCCGCCGGGTCGCCGCCTTGTCGAGCGCGCCTCCGGGTCGGTCGTAGTCGCGCGCCTTCTGGAGCTGCGCGGTGAGGGCCTTGCCCTCCTCGGAGTCCGGATCGGTGACGGCCCGCTCCGAGATCTCGAACTCCTCCTCCTGGCCGTTGACGACGAGCTTGCGCTTCCACCTGGAGGTCGGCTCCGGCGTCTCCTCGACAGGAACGGGTGGAGCGTCGTCCGCGGCGGCCGGCGGCTCGGGCGGGGCATCTGGCTCAGCCGGAGGGGCGTCCTCGACGGGCGCGTCGTCCTCAAGCGGCTCGTCCAGGCCGAGGGCCTTCCGACCCGCGTCCGTCTTCGCGTACTCCTCGAACCCACCGAACGTTCGCTCGCTCATGCCGCTGCTGCTTCCATCTCCGGTGCCTGTCCGGCTCCGGCTTGAACGGGTTCAGGAGCACCGCCCGGTCCGGGCAGCGTCGAGACCCCAGCCTTCTCGTCCTTGTTCTGGAGGTGCGCCTCCATGTGCGCGATGAACGTCGCCCGGATCTGCGCCTTGCGCTGCTGCATCTCCGGCGGGTCCGTCGGTAGCGGCGTCGTCGCCGTCGTCCACGACTGCGTGTTCATCTCGCTCGTGAGGATCGCGAGGTGGTCCTCGTCCTTCTCCCACCACTCCACCGCGACAGTCTCGCCGCGGTAGAGCGCGAGGTTCTCGCGCCGCTGCTTCGCCCGGTCCGTGCGCATGTCCTCTTCGTACCGTTGCCACGATCCGAACCCGACCGCCTCGCAGAGCTCTGCACGCTGCTCGGGGTCGTTGACGTCCACCAGGCCCATCTGCACGAGGTTCTGCGCCCAGACCTGGCGCTGCGCCGGGTCGAGCGGCCGCTGCTGGTCGTCCGAGCACGTCACGTCCACGATGCCGTCCAGCATCGCGCCGGTGAACTCGATGACCTGGGTGCGCTTGTTCTCGCCGACGAGTTCGATCGTGCGCTCCGTGGTGACGTGCGCCTGGATCTCCTCGAGCATCGCCATCGCGACGCGGGCCCACTGACGACGCCAGCGCCGCTTGATGATCGACCGCCGGCCGATCTCGCGGTTCAGGTTCTGCCGCCAGAGCGACGCCGCGGTGCCGGACTCCGGTGCCAGGCCCTGCGACGCCGGGCCGATGCCGATCTTGTCGGCCATCTCCTCGACGTACATGGCCTCGGCGCCGGACAGCTCCTGCGGGAAGTTCGGCGACTGGAGGTAGTAGACCGATCCCGGCTGGAGGGTCGTCGGAACCTCGATCTCCTGGTCCACCTGGTCCGACTTCTGGAAGTTCACGCCCTTCGGCTTCACGAGCGTGGCGTGCGCGATCTTCCGGATGATCGTCAGCTTCTTGCTGGCCGTCCCGTTCAGCGCCTTCTGCGGCGGCACCATGAGCGTACCCGAGCCCTGGGCCCAGAAACCGCCCGGCGGCCGGCGCTCCCAGAAGTGGTGGAGGCGGAAGGGCCACCGCGGCCGACGCTGGCGGCCGGTCTCCGGGTCCATCTGGCGGTACGCCGGGTTGTCGCCCTCGTAGATGAGCCCGCCCTGGCACGAGACGATGTCCAGGCCGTTCGGGTAGTCGGGCGTGGCCGCGATGTACGTCCGGCGGATGATGACGGACTCGCGGCTCCACCAGCGCACGAGCTGGCCGGAGTAGTCGCCGTTGTCCACGCCGCGCGGGAACATCGCGGAGACGCGCTGCTCGAAGTCCATCCCGTCGCGCGCCACGGGGATCTCGGACGACACGCGGTCCTTCAGCTCCTGCGGCACGCCTGGGTGTCCCTGGAACTCCGCCAGCGAGATCTCCGTGTCGATCGAGCACCACATGCCCGGGTTGCTCGCGGTCGCGGCCGGATCCCAGTTCACGCGGTACGCCGACACGATCTCGACGCGGAGGTCGCCCTCGGGGGCCGCGGCGGGCGGCGCCGGCGGGAGGACGTTGCCCTCCTCATCGAACGTCGGCGGCGCGTCCTGCGGCGTCGGTTCGGTCGAGCGGACGAGGTCCCCTGCGTCGCCGTCCCAGTAGACGTGCACGAACGCGTTGCCGATGCCGAGGCACGTCTCGACCTGGTCCTGCTCCAGCTCATCGAGCTGCTCGCGCATCATGTAGTGCTGGAGGATGGCGTCGGCCCCGGCCGACTTCTCCAGGTCCGAGAGCTCCGAGCCTCCGGCCGCACAGCGCAGGTTCAGGGCCTCGGCGCAGTGCAGCGACACCGCGGTCGAGATGAGCGGCGCCATGTGGTTCAGCGAGAGGCGGGTGATCTTGGCCGACGGCGCGGGCGCGCGCGAGGCCCAGGTACGCGCACCGGCGTCGTACTTGCCCCACTGGTCGCCGTAGATCATCCCCTGCGTCTCGATCCACGTCTGGCGGTGCCAGTCCATGGCGCGCGACTGGGCCTCGACCATCGACTCGATCGCGAGGGCGCGCTCGTCGCCCCTCTTCTCGAGGGCGTCGTACAGCGTGGACGCGAGACGCGCCCGCGGTGGAGCGGCCGTGGCCTGGTCTGACATCGCTAGATACAGTACCCCCGTTTTCGGCAGGAACTACAGGTTGTGCGCTCCCTCGAGCCACTCCCGAGGCTCCGAGGCCGCCGCCGCCTTCGCCTCGACGGGGATCGGCGCGCGGTGCAGCGCGAGGATCTTCATGGCGTCCGCGACCGAGCCCTGGTCCGTGTCGATGCCCTGGAGCCGGAGGTAGGCCCACTCCACGGCCTGGACGGTTTCGTCGTCGTCTTCCAGCCCCGAGGTCTGCCGCCAGGTCTTGAACTCCCGCCAGTGCCGGCCGCCCGACGGGCGGTCGTCGTCCTCCTCCAGATCGCTGGCCGTCAGGACGGGCGCCGCGGCGGGGGCCGGTGCACGGACGCGCTCCATGACCTTGTCCGCGAAGACGGACGCGCGCGGCGCGAGCCAGCGCATGGCCGTCAGGAACCCGGCGCAGAACACGCCGATCAGGAACGCGCCCAGGATGAGCGACGTGAGGATCAGAGCTTCGGGCTTCATCAGTACCCCTCTCCCAGGTCTTCGTCGTACTCCATGCCGCTCGGTCCGACCGGCGTGGTGCGCAGTACGAAGCGCTCCATCGGCGTGAACTCCGGCTCGACGCGCGTCCACTTGTCCGTCTCGGCCTCTACGACGTCGAGCGCCGCGTGGCACAGGTAGTCGGCGGAGACCAGGTCGTCGTGACCCATCGACGCGCCCAGCTTGCCCGAGTCGTTCAGCCGGATGTACCGCTGCATCTGGTGGATGAGCCGGAGCGGGATCTGCGGCCGCTGGCCCTTCTTCGGCAGGCCGAGGTCGCGGACCCAGTCGGACGATCGGTCCACGGCGCGCGGCTTCGTGTCCCTCTTCGACAGGAAGCCGGGCGCGTAGGTGTACTGCGTGCCGGACTCGGACGACGCGATCTGCCGGCGACGGGTGAGGAGGAGGTGGCCGTACTCCTTCTCGATCATCACGTCGATCACGGTGTGCCCGTGGTTGTTCGCCTCGACGTACCCGCGCGCTCGGCCGTACCAGGTGGAGACGGCGATGATCTCCGTCGCCAGCTCGCGCGGCTTCGTCTTGCTCTCGTAGATCGCGACGATGCGCTTCGACAGAGCCATGCGCACCTGGATCGTGGAGTAGTCCGAGTCCTTGCCGCCGTCGGTGTGCTGCTCCAGGCCCTCCGCGGGGTCGCACCCGAACGCGTACACGCACCCGACCTGCGGGGCCTCGTAGATCGTCCAGGCCCCGTGGCGCTTCTCGGTGAACACGGTGACGGGCCCCTGGACGGGGACCTCCTCCACGAACAGCTCTCCGGCCTTCGCGTCGGAGTCCATCTGCGAACCAAGGGGCGCGTGCGCGTCGAGGATCTCCGCGGGGTAGATCGTGTTCTCGACGGTGAGGAAGCTCTCGCGCCAGGTGGTCGGGTTCTCGCGCTTGAACTTGCCGAGATCTCCACCGCAGTTCGGCGAGTCGATCCGTTGCCGGCGCCACAGCATCTGCTCCAGCGTGGCCTTGTGCGTGAGGAGGAGATCCTCCTCCTCGCGGATGCCGTACTCCGCCTTCTTCGCCAGCGAGGCCGCGAACTTCTCCTTCTCCTTCGCGTCCTCGAACTTCGCCGTCTTCTCGGGGTGCTCGAGCCAGCCGGAGAACATCGCGACGAAGCCGCTGATGCCCGACATCGCGCGCTCGAACTCGCGGTAGAAACGGTCCAGGCCGTTGCCCGTCGAGAGGATGATGCAGATGCACCCGGGGGAGTCGTCCCAGGAGTCGAGCATCCCGCCGAGCACGTCCTTGTACTTGTCGTCCCAGTACGCGTACTCGTCCACCAGGAGCCAGCGCACCGTACCGCCGCGGCCGAGGCCCTTGTCCGACGCGGTGATGACGGAGAAGGCCGACGTCGAACCGTCGAACTTCTCGAGGACGATCTCCCGCCGCGACGACGCGATGATCTGGCCCTGGAGGATCTCCGAGAAGACCCAGTCCGGCGTCTGCGTCTCGAACGACTTCGCGATCCGGAAGTTCTCGATCGTCTGTTCGCGCTGGCGCGACAGGATCTTCGCGTTGCCGCCCGTGTCGCGGCAGAAGCACTCCCAGAAGAGGGCGATGATCGCAGTCGTGATGCCCTTCTGCCGGTCCTTGTCGTACACGATCTTCGCGCCGTGGCCGGAGGCCCACTGGCGCTCGATCTCGATGCGGAGGTCGGCCTGGGCCTTGCGCTCCTGGTACTTGATGAACGTGCTCTCCTTGCCGTTCACCAGGTACTTGCGCTTCGTCTGGATGCGGTAGCGCGAGCAGAACTCCCGCGTCGTCATCTGCGCGCGGTCCATCATCTTCCGGAAGCCCTCGACCTCCCGTGGGTCTGCCGGCGGCTTGGGAAGGTTCTCCTTGAGCTTGCGCGCCACGCGAAGGGGGCTCCTGGTTGCCCCGCCCATCCCCGCATCCACTCGTGATGGGCGATCCGGGCTTCCTGCGGTTCAGGGCGAGGCGCCGACCAGCCTACCCCAGGTTCGAGCCTGCAACGAGTCCCTTGACGCCAGTGCTAGACTCCAGCCTTGGAACTAGGGGGAATGCGAAGGAGCTACCTGATGGGCGAAGCGAAGCGTAAGGCACAACAGCTTGTGCCTCCTGGTCTCGACGTTGAGGCGTTGGTTCGGCAGCTCGTGGACGCGGGGTTCCCGATCGCGTTCGCGCAGCACATGGCCTTGGTTCAGGCGGGATGCGTGACGTTCGCCTTCCGCGCGATCACGCAGCAGAGTGCAGCCGAGGTGCAGCTCCTCGCCATGCTCGCCTGCGAGATGGCGTACCTGTCCGGCAACATCCGACGGACGATCGAGGACTGCCTCACCGAGGAGGGCAAGAAGCTCCTCGACGGGCGGATCGACGCGGCGTTCGAGGGATCGACCCTGAACCAGCAGCGGGTCGAGGTGCCGGGCGAAGAGGACCCGTTCAACGTCGAGCCTGAGCCCGACGAGGACCAGCTCAACGAGCTGAAGGCCGAGCAGCGGCGGCGCGAGCGGGCGAGGGACGACCGCGGAAGCGAGCGCGAGTGAGCGTCTCGTCTCCGGTCCTCGCCTACAAGGGGCACAGGTTCATCTTGCGACGGCCCGTGGCGCGGCAGCTCCGCGACATGGGCATCGACGCACCGAAGGCGCCGGACGAGCCGGACTGGTGCTACGGCAGCGTGGCCGGCGGGGCCTGGGTGTTCGTCAGGCAGCTTCCTCCCGGCTGGATCGCCGGCGTTCGCCTGGGCGAGGACACGATCATCGCGACGGACCCCGAGCCGAACATCGACAGAGCGATCGCGGTGCTGACGTACGCGATGTGGCACGAGGCCGTCACGATCGAAGCCATGCTGGGTGGCGCATGAGCATCTCGGAACTCGATCCGACGACGTTCGAGAAGCGCTTCCGGTCGCACCGCTACCCCTGCAACGACCCGCGGACCGCGTGGGAGATCGCAGAGGACGTGGAGCGGCACCGGAAGAGGATCCAGGCGGTCCTGACGGCGGCCCACGCCGCCAGGGCCTGCCCGTGCGGTGGCAGGTTCTACAAGCAGTCCAGGTCCCCGCTCTTGCGTTGCCACAGGTGCGCAGCGAAGAAGGCGTGGGACGTCTCGATGGAGGTGGACAGTGACGAGTGAGTACGGAGAGAAGATCGACGTTCTGGCGCGGGTGAAGCGCGTGGTCGATGCGCTGGACGTGCTGGAGAAGCACAGGTCCCAGCTCCCCGCGGAGGTGAACTCCGCGTTCGGCGTGATCGCGGACGAGATGAGCTGGGTGGTCGAGCAGCGCATGAAGGACCGCCTGGGCCTCAAGCTCCTGGTCGAGCTGCTGGCGTTCGTCCGGTCGAGCGACGTCCTCGCGCGGATGAGCTCCGAGCAGCGGACGACGCTGCTGCGGATCATGCAGACCTCGATGGCCGCGCTGGACCCGATGACGCCGCCGAACCTCTCGGTGAAGCGATGACGGTCAAGCGGACGGAGGAGTACTTCGGGATCTACTGGAACAAGACCTGGAACACGGGCGGGGCCCGCCAGTACATGAACCGCCAGGGCGGTTCGACGGAGCGACGCGACCGCGCGTGGATGACGCCGGACCGCGAGTGGGCCCAGAAGCGCGCGGACGCACTGACACGGATCGGGCGGCAGTGGTTCGTCGCGAAGTTCGTCCTCGATCAGGACGAGACGGGGAACTGGAAGCTCGCGGACACGCGGGCCAAGAAGGTGACGACGTGAGCCACCTCGAGTTCGAGTTCGACGGGCAGACGTACGAGCCGGCCCTGGACCAGAAGCGGCTCTCGAGGATGCTCGACCGCGTGCGCGACGTGCTCGCGGCCGACAGCGAGGAGCAGCGGTTCTGGTGGTCCCTGGACGAGCTGGTCGTCCGGTGCGGGGGGACGCCGGCGGCGATCTCCGCGCGCATCCGCGACCTGAGGAAGGAGCGCAACGGCTCCTACAACATCCTCCTGCGGCGGAGGAAGGACCAGCCCGGCATCTGGGAGTACCGGATGCAGGGCGGCGCCGGGTCGGGCGTCCCCGAGGTCGTGATCTGCCCGCACTGCAAGATGCCGATCTCGGGCGAGGCGGAGACGACGAAGGCGTGCACGCGAGGGGACATGGGCTGTGGCGAGACGCCGTGTGTCTGCAGAAGGGGGTGGTAGCCGTGAAGCACAAGATGACGGACCTGGTCCGGCGTGGCGACGTAGTCAACCTGATCCAGCAAGCGCTCCTCGACAAGGAGGAC
>Ga0315289_10006885_pt1 | contig 16655 bp, 37 predicted proteins | sample YL17G11_40_MG_FD_203452 | JGI IMG/M metagenome (GOLD analysis project Ga0315289, IMG submission 203452) | Sediment microbial communities from Yellowstone Lake, YNP, Wyoming, USA - YL17G11_40 | ecosystem: Environmental > Aquatic > Freshwater > Lake > Sediment | place: USA: Wyoming | collected... | reverse complement strand
GAAGACAGTAGAAATCTTTTGGAATCGGAAAAAACGGAAGGACTTATTAGCAATGATAAGTTGGTTTCTGCTAGGGAATCCCCTAGCCGTGAACTTTGCGATTCCGAAAATTCCAAAGGAGAAAAGAATCTTTCAATCAAGGCAAAGCCTCTGAAAGATTCATTAAAGAAGGTTGAATAGATGATAATACCTTATGAAGTGATCTATTTTGCCAGTGGATTTGTAATAGCTTTAATCACGCTAATATTACTATATGTTGTGTATATATTACGGATTTATCATAAAAAATCAACTTCTAGTGATTTGCAACAGATAAAATCTATAATAGAAAATAATACTTATATCCCGACTCCAAAATATAAATTGATCAAAGGAATTGAGGTTATAGATTTAGATGATCAAGAAACAGATACTAAAGGAAATGATAAATAAGACTTATAAAGTGGAAGGATTAGGCGAATTAAAAATATCCACCATAGCAAAGCTGATAGACAAGAATTGGATTTCTGTGCAATTAAACCATGATATCAAAGAGCAATTTGCAGAATACGATGAAATCAATATTGAAGATAAGGATGATGTTGTATTGGTAAAAGGCATTAAAAAGCTAGTTGAATTATAATGTATAGACAACATCGTGCAGATCGTTTGTTTAAACGATGCCAAGATTGTGGAAAAACACTTAGGCTTGTTAAAGTGATACTGCCATATTGGAAGTGGCATTATAGAAGATTTGCAATAAAATACCTTTGCCAAGAATGTAGGATAAGGGAATTGGAAAATGTTAAAAGTATGAGAATGAATAATACTTCTAATGGCAGGTAGGGATATATTAGATACAGGGCAGTTTGGAATTGACTTCCAACCTTTTGAATCCAATAGGATAGTGTACTTTAGTGATCCTATACCACCTGATTTTTATCCTAATAGCTATTTCTTAATGCGACAGATACTTTGGCGACAAAGACAGAACATGAATAGTTTTATACTCATTGTTGGTGCAGTACGCACAGGCAAAAGCTATTTTGGTTTAAAGTTTTGCGAGGATTATTGCAATATATCTAATATACAATATGATGTGAATAAGCAATGCTCATTCGACATTAAGCCTTTTCTATATTGGTCTAAAGACGCACACGACAATATTTTCATGCTGGATGAAATACAGGCTAGTTTAGCACCACAGGATTGGTACACAGTATTAGCTAAAGTGTTTAATGTATTCTGCCAAACGCAGGGCTTTAGAAGGAATATCTTAGTAATGACACTTCCTAATGTCGCCTTCCTGTTAAAGAGCATCAGGTTCATGTGCAACTATATAATTGAAACTATGAGCCAAGGCAATGTCTCCATTAGAAAGCTATCAATGAATCATGCATTAGGCAAGGGTTATCTGGAGTTTATCGGCACAATCCATTTTAGAAAACCATCTTACAATACTATACAGGATTATGAACTAATGAAAAAGGATTGGAACGATAAAAGGCTTATAAGTGACATTAACTATATCGAGATGCTTGAAAGACCGAGTGATTATGAGATCAAAAGACAGAAATACTTTGATTTGCGCATGAGAAAATTACAACTAGATGTAGAACTAAGGGAAAACAAGATAAAGCCTGATAAAAGCGTATGGTCTAAGTAATTGGTTAGTTATGGTGTATGTACAACCGTACTATTTCCGATAGAGAATTATTTCTAGAGTATGTCATTACATCATTTTACTCTCTCTCCCTAAAGAAAAAGAGTAACAGAAAAAGAAAACGACACGTAATTACTCCACAGGGTAAACAAAAGTCAGAAGGTGTAAGATGGTAATAATAATATTAGGGGTAGCATATTTATTCTTTATTGTAATAAGACTTATAAGTTTGATTTCATAAGAGAGTAACTATGACAGATACACACACTAACACACATACTGATACTAACTCTCCCATGACTATCTTTGATTGGCAGGATGTTTCAATAACAAAATGGAAGAAAGTATTAAGAATAGTATTAAGACATGGTTGGAAGGATGTTAAACTAAGAGGTTATACTGCCCAAGAATCAGCAAGTATGATCCTATCGTTGCATGATAAGGAATTGGATGAAATGGAGAGAGAGTTTCTTAAAGGATTGTTAGTATGAAATCTTATTATGCATATATTCTTTTAGCCAAAAGAACATCAAAGAAAAATAATGGTCAATGGTTATTCTATACAGGATTTACCGATAATCCAAAAAGAAGATTGTTTGAACACAGAAATAGGATTAAATCCAATTACATGAGGATAAATAAAATTGCACCAATAGGATTTGGATATTTAGAACAATTCAATAATCCCAATTCAGCATTGAAAAGAGAGCAGGAATTAAAACGATTAAGTTATAAAAATAAATTAGAATTGTGTAGATTATGATCAAAATATGTTTAGGATGCAAAAGATCATTCTATACAGATAATGACTTTCAAATGTATTGTAAAATATGCGAGGAAATACATAAATGAATGAGGAAATCCAGATTCAAGAATGGCATACATTCGACAACATGGCAAAATTGTTTTTATTTGGATTGCCGATCCTTATTTTAATCATATATCTGTATTATTTGACTAATGCAATCCCATGCACTTATCCATTGGGCATAAAAGGATGCTATGTTTTAAACAATTCAATTCAATGGTGTTGCGATTGAATGAATTTTGGTTGAAATACATCGGTGTAATAGAGATAATGAAATACATTGATATTATAGACAACAATTAAATGCTTTCAGCTTTGCCACGTTTCTTTGCTAATTCTAATTGTATTTCTTTTTCCTTCTTTGCTAATTCTAAAGCCATTTCTGGGCTATAAACACATTGCTCTTGGCTTTTCACAAAATATCGTGATGCCTGTAAGTTGAAATCTGTCTTTAATAGATGATAATCTATTACATTTTCTATTTTGCTTTTAGAATCCTTATCTATCGCATAATAATATCCAAAAATATTATCACTACCCATGAATTCAGGTATTATTATTTCTTTTTTTGACCTGATCTGCACTATTTTGTCATTGTTTTCCAATAGAAATGGTTGCGACTTGGAAAATGGGTTTGATAATCTAATTCCTGTTGTTATAAGCATAGGCTTAATAACCATGCCGATCATGGCTTTAGTTTCAGGATTGCCTGTATGGGTAAATTCCAAATAATTTTCTATTTTGCCTAAAACACGATCTCCCTTTATGAGCCATTTCCAACGATTAGTCTTGTTGAATCGCATATCTTCAACGAAATTCAATCTTTCAATTTCCTTACGGTCTATGACTTTATAACTTATCTTGCTTTTTACCTTAAGATAAGTCATTATGACAAAAGCTAATAAGCCAATACCGACCAAAAGCCAAAGGTTCTGCATTATAAAGTTGAATATATGATCGAAGAAAGCCATGAATTATATGTATAAACTTATAAATATAAAGATTGGATAAATTAGGATTATGGTAGATTCTGGGAAATATTGGAAAATCCCTGCATTTAAAAGGGAAACAGAATACGCAAAGACGAAAAGATTATCTAAAGAAAAACAAAGATTGGAAAAAGAGGTTGGAGTATTAAGGCAAAGGGATATTTTACAGGCAGAAATAAAACGAGCAAAGAAAGAGAAATTCTATCGTAGCAGGGCAGGTAAGGTAAAATTATTTATGGACAAATCGGCAGTTGCATTTCAACAGAAAGAAAGAGAATGGGTAGGAAGGCAAAGTACACCACAAGCCAAAGCAGAACGAAAAAGATTTACTAAGAATTTTGTGAAACAATGGAACAAAATAGCAGGTGGTTAAATGTCTAAGTATTGGCGAGAAACTAATCCCATGCCTAAAAAGGCAAGAGCATTTATCAAACGCCATATCAGGCATCATATAAAAGATTATGGCATGGGCAAAAAACAAGCCGTAGCCGTAGCATTTTCTGAAGCTAGAGCAAAATACAAATTAAAACTGCCTAAAAAGTGAAATTGATAGTCTTATTATTCTCATGTCCTAAGCAATCATATTTAGGTAATTTTCCACTTTCACATAATATCTTTTTATCGCACTTATCATAAACATCCTTTTCCTTCTTAGCCATGTCATAGGCAAATATGAAAGTAATGATAAGCATAACCATAATCGCATATTCTAAAATCTTTAAAATCATGTTGATCCATCAGGTTCAAGTATAAATTCTATATATTCTTTTTTCAGGCATGAGCAATAGCGAGGTTCGTTCAATGCCAATATCTTAGTGAACAACAATCCCTTTAATGTAAGCATGAAATATATATTTTTTGTGTTGTTTATGAATTTGGTTATATACTTTTTTTCTTCCAAGCCTTTTAATTCTACCGACATTTGACTCTCCGTACTAAATGCTAATTTATTGATCTCGCATGGTCTTAATTTCTTATTCATCAGTAATTCTAACATCACATATTGTTGTGATTTAGTTAGACCAATCTTTGTATATGGTCTTGCTAACATTCGTTTAATAATTCACATTTAATGTATAAACCTTTTTCTGATGGCTTGGCTAATTCTATTTTAGCCGATACTAACATAATGAATCCTGCTGAAATATGCAGGAATCGGCTTTAGGGGTTTTAATAACCAAATGAGAACGACTCGATAAAGCAAAATAAAAGGTTGATAAAATGGATGGAATATTGAACTATGTGATATTAGGCGCAATCGGTCTAGCCACACTATTCTTGCTATTGCCAACAATCGTACTGCCAAACTTCAACACTTCATACAATTATCCGATAACGGGAATGTCAGCATCAGTAACGCAAGGCATATTATTGCTAGTGTTCTTCTTAGCGATGATAGGATTTGCAGTTAAATTCATTCCAAAGATCGGCAAGTAAGGTGGTCTAAATGGTGGCAATAAAGACAGTAATTTATTTAACAATCGGTCTAGCAGTTGCCTTTATGATATTGGGAACAATGATACTGCCATATCTTAACACATCATATATAGGTGGATGCAAAAGGTCATGGGTTTGTTCGACTACGGCAGGAAATACTTGTGATACGACAACACTAAATACTACGACAGTAACGGGAACAAATGTTTGTGCAACAAACTGTATAGGTTGTACTGCATCATCGACACAAGAATCATGGACATCAGCTAATACAGGATTATTGGTACTGATTTTCTTCATGGCAATGATCGGATTGGCAGTTAAATTCGTAGGAAAAATTTGAACTTAGGACATCTTTTTATTTTTCTTTTTTTCTATAATTCTATTATGAAGGATATAAGATTAAAAAAGCCAAAATGGTTTAAATGAATAAAAAATCGTTATTCTTTATAGTAGTCTTAGTCTTTTGCTCTACCTATTTTGTATCTTTTAATCAGGTCAAAGCAGTTAATTTCAAAATATCAGATTTTGGTAATTGGTATCTACATTCAGAAATCAATTTTGATTATTATCGTACATGGTCTATAAACAATCCAGATAATTATACAGAAATAAACATCAATGCAGAAGAACAGGGAATTTATTTAGTCGGAAGGTGGATAAGTCAACAATTCCCATTAGGTAGCATGACATTTATACCACCGCATAATTGGTTATCTAAAATATATGCTAAAGGACAAAATGCAACTTTGTATTTCAAATTATACAGGTATAATGGTACTGAAACATTATTATATACTTCTTGCGAAAGTCAAGAATTAAACAATAATAGCATAATAAAAGCGTATGTATGGCAATGCAAAGACTATAATACCCATGTTTTAAACAGAAATGACAGATTATTAGTAAAATTGTATCTGAATGTTCTTGAACCAAATAATTACACGATAGCAATAGACAGTAATTTTACTCCATCGTCAATAACCGACCCAACAGAAATAAGGTATTTTGATACCACTTCTTCTGATAATGTAAATGGATTGGATGTTTACGCATTGAGAACAAGCTATACTGATGGCAGTATCGGTCAAATTCCTGTAGGTGGTGGTACTTCATCAACTTTAGTCACAGGTTATTGGGGAATAAGGGTTTGGAATAGAACATCTGGTGGTGTTGAAAAAGAAATAACTTCAGGTACGCCCGTCGCTCAAGTATCACATAATTTAGCAAATTGGGGTTATAAATCGGCAACTTGGTCTTGTCCACAAATACCATTGACTTCTACCCAATCAATAGTAGTAAGGGTTTATGGTAAAATCGGAACAGGTGCTTGGTCACAAATAAGCTATGCTATATTCACTACAGAACAACTTGGTGCATCATCATTAGATAGCAATACTTGGACAGTTTATTATAATGTTAGAATTAAATTGATAAGTCCTACTTCATATCAATATCTTTATTATTGGGTACAAGGAACTAATCCAGATTTAGTAGATTATATTGATGGCTTTAAATGGACAGCTACAACTTCAACCACAACAACAACAACATCTTCTACTTCAACAACAAGTACAACATCGACATCAACAACTTCAACTACTTCAACAACAAGTACAACATCGACATCAACAACTTCAACAATTTCAGCAATAACAACAACCATAAAACAAATCCATATCCTAATAAAAGAACCGATAACACCAACGGATTATTTTAATGAATATATCTTTAATCCGATATTGGCATGGATTGATCCTAATTATATTCATTATTCAACACAAAATGTAGAGTGCATGGATTATATGATTGCCGATATTTACCAAAATATGCAGATAATAGTCAATAAAAATGCAACTGATGTAAATGATAGTTATGTGCATGAGTGTGAGGATTTTCAACATGAGGATTATTGGGTAGGGGGAGATCATTATTTTCATAATTTAGAAATATATAGGGAACAAAAACATAACTGTGGTTTTGGTACAACTAATGATCCTAGAAGGACATATTTGAAATTCAATATAACTAATTTGCCTACTATGACCAAAGATGGATTTAATGTAACGATAAATCAAGCCATTATAAGGCTATATAATGTAACTTATGAAAATGCTCCATATCGTGCATATATACTATCTTATCATGTATTTGACGGTAATTGGAACAACACGAATGAAACTACTTTGTCATGGTCTAATCAACCATGCCCACAACAAAAGACAGATGCATGGGTAGGTTCATCATCTACATTATGCAACCTGACATTTACCGATAATCAAACCATTGACAATACAAAAAACTACATTGATTTTGATGTTACTTATCCTGTTCAATATGAATATCTACGAAATAATAATTCTATTAGTATAGCATTAAGATTAAACTTTGAAGATCCTGTAAATGAAGGTGGTTGGGGTTTTTGGTCATCAGAAAATAATATGACTTATCAACCCAGTTTAACAATAGATTATACTATCAACACACCGAAGGAAAACCTATTAGCCAAAGCCATGATGTGCGATCTGATAGAAAACTATGAATGTATAAAAGTATTAAAAAACAAAAATCAGAAGGTAATATATTACATATGTTGAATAAAGGAAGTTTATTGTTAATCATATGTTTTTTCATATTGTTTATTACCAATACCAATGCTTTGACATGGGAAACAGTATGCAACGATACTTCTAAATTAAGGTATTACATGACTTTTCAAACCTGCGAAAGCAATAATTGTACAGATTATAACATAACCCAATATCGAAACTGCACTTATGGATGCGATAATTCGACTAATTCCTGTAAACCTAATATCGTAGAAAGTAACGCATATTATTTCCTGATAATAGTTGCGATAGTAATATTGGTTGGTGTTTGTGCAAAGGTGTTGAAATGGGTATGATCGGATTGATTGCGATGTTGATACTGCTTTGCTTAGGCTTGATAGTATTGAATACTTCTATACCAAGTTGGATCAGGGATAATCCTGATTTGATGATAATCACTTATGCGTTATTCATGGTCGGATTTAGTGTTGGGTTTGTGAAATTTGGATTGAAATAATATGTATAAACCTATTAATTCAAAGGAAAATAAAACAATTAATATGAAACGATTAGCCATTTCTTTCATTCCCATTGTTTTCTTAATTTTTTTAATGGGAAATGTTGATGCTTACTTGGTTAATTTTACAGGATCGACACCTAAAGAATTATTGACAACAGTAAATGCAATAGACCAAATAAAAGGAAGATACTTTAATAATTCTTGGTTTGTAACCTATACATTTTATGAAATATCGGCAGATAAAGGAAATTATATTTCAAGATGGTATAAGGATTATACTATAAAACAGAAAGATTGGTATTTGATTTTTGGCACACCTTCAACAGTAACATATATTGATTGGGCAATAAATACCAATTATTTAGATGCTTTAAACGATAATAAAATAATATATTTAACTTCAACAGGGTTAGGTGGAACTTGTAAAATTCTAAATATGACTTATGAATTGAAAAATAATACTTTGACAACTGATGCAGGTTGTGGTAGTGTATTTACAATATCATTAGCCGATAATATGGTTTATGTAAAACAAATTGGTAATACTGTTTATTATGGCGACATAAAAAGTACTGTAAATGGTGGTTTATCTTTTGGTTCAAATGGAACATTAACTTTGCCTTCTTCTTTTTCATCTTTTACAGGAAATAATACTATAAGATTCTTATATGTACCGAGCATAAATGAATATTGGATTTTTTATCCTGATCAGAACAATATATTGCAATTAACAAGATACGATAATGCTTTTGCTTATATCAATACGCATCAAATAACAGGTAGTGGGCAATTACCAAATACTGATTATTTTTCAGGATTAAAGATATATCCTGATTATGATGCAGTTTATAGTGAAAAATATGGTTATATCGTTTATTTGGCGATACATGAATACATGAACAATACAGTTAAAATATTGGCATTGGATACTATTTCAACAAAACAGATAAATAATGCAGTTTTAGTAGATAGTCAAACGATAAACATGACAGTAAATGATCCATTAGTGAATACTACAAACAATATTACTGCATTGTCTTTTGGTTATAATCCCAATACAGCACATTTTAATTTATTTTATGCCTATAGAACTACTGCAACAGGAACAGCTATGAGTGTACTAGAAGAAAGTGTATCTTGTCAATGTTCGGCATGGATTAATACTTCTGAATGTGTGAATAATCAATATAGAAAGCAAACAAGAGATTGTGTTCCTTCATCTTGCACAAATGACACAATACAGTATATTTTAGATCCATCATGCCAATATGTTCCACCACCAAATATAGAAAATGCAACTAAATTCTTCCAGAATGTATCGGCTTGTGAGATACACACATCAGAACTCGGCAAATCTCAAAAGTGCGAGTTTAACTTGAATGTGCCAAGCCAATGCCTGTTGAATACTGTTGTAGTCACTTTATCAGGAACGATATTAAGCGAGAACAATCAAAAATGCGATCAGGGAAGTTGGAACATATCCTTATGCAATCCTTCTTTCTCCTGCAACAATTATGGTCACACCTGCAACGAGTTTAATTGGACGCATGAATACACAAGATATACTTATAAAGCCAATGACCAAGCATTACTTCAAGTAATAGGAACAGTGCCAACATCATGTGGATCATGGTATTGTGGATTTGATAGGGTACAGGCATGGATTCTATCGGCAGATTTAAAAGTAGAGTGTCAAACAGGATGTTATAATCACACAGTATGTGGATCAGGTCAATATTTTGGTTATTCATGCTTTGAAAGATCAGATTGTTATCAGGAATCATGCACATTCTGTCCGTTGGGTTGCAGGGAAAATACAGGACTATGCGTAATAGCAGGAGAACCGACAATAGCACCACAACTTAGCTCTTATGCCAATCCATTCAAATTCCTAAAGGATACAGTAGAATTTTCATTTGCAGATTCTACATGGATGCTTACTTTAATATCAATATTCCTAACAGGTGGTAGTGCCGTATTCGTTGGAATAAAAGCTAAGAATTGGGTCATAGCTTTGATAGTTGCAATGGGTGTAGCTTTATTCTTCCTGACTATGGGATGGTTACCTTCATGGATCGGCATAATATGGGTTTTATCTATTGCTCTATTATTAACCAATATGTTCAGGGAAAAATTCGTAGGTAAATAGCATGACTACATCAGAAATAGGGGTTATCTTATCAGTATCATTCTTTGCCTTGATCTTTTTTTTCATCTCAACACAGGCGAGTATCAATATGTGCAAAGACTTGGGAACAGAAGTAAATGAAACACTATCGGACAGCAGTTGGTTAAACAATTTTCAATCATATTATGACATCCTGACATTTAAAGGATGTAAGGATATACCTTCATGGTTCAATCTTGTGATAATTGTTCCTATAAGCATTACGCTAGTCTATGTTTCAGCTAGGCTAATTCGTGGTGGTGGTTAAGCTACTAGAATTAACAAGGTTTGATTATAATGCAACGAAATATTGTTGAGAAACTATTGAGATTTTATATCAGGTTTAGTATTGGATGGTGTCTTTATTTTATTATAATGTATCTAAATAAACTAACAATCTAAATAAACAAATCCCTATTCTTTCAATAAGTCTTATGTCGTTTGAAGAAGCTAAAAATCAAAAATGTGTATATAAATACATCACGATTTACTGATTTTTGCATTTGATTTTTATCGTGTTGTTAATTACATATATTTATTTTTAGATGTTGCTAATTATATACATGGTAATTCCAAAATACAAAGTTATTGATAATACAATGAATAAAGTTATTACAGGTGCTATTGGATTAACTTGTTTATTTCTTTTACTCGGTTCTATTATGGAAAATGCTAATACAGATTTACAAAAGGATAAATTAAGAAAACAAATTGAAAAGGCAACAAATGATGCAATAAAGAAAATAAATAAAATGGTTGAAGATAAATTAAGTGGTAAAAATGGGTAAATCTGCAACATCTTTTGAATTGATTTTAGCATTGATTAAACTTGATACATGGAATACAGAAGAAATTAAAAAATTAGGCTTTAAACCACAAACCATTAGGAATTATAGAAGAAAATTGAAACAGGCACAATTAGATCTTGATAACAGGTTGAAAAAATGAAACTTGCGATATTTAATTTATTTGCAACATTGTTTTTATTTATATTATCATTCATGGGTTTAATTTATGATTTAATACCGATTAAGACTTATATTATCGGCTATTTCATGTTTCTATTAACCTGTATATTTTTATGCATTGACATTATACATCTTAAAGAGAAATCTAAAGAATTTAGGCGATTTGAATGAGTTTTTGGTATGATTTAAAGAAGAATTGGCGAGAAAATAGGGAATACAGAAGAAAACTGTATCTTAAAAATTCCCAATATAAGAAAATAGTGATTGATAACTATAAAGTCAAAGATATTGGATTTCTTTCATTATTTGCAGTAATGATCTTATGTTTTACTTTATTAATGGCTTTAATCCTGATATTCTATCCTTATCAAACTGTAACTGCTTTGCATTGGATTTTAAAAGTCAAATTCGGTTTTTCTAAGACTATTTGGTGTTAAACCATGAAATCAAATATTGAAACAAAAGAGTACATTAAATTGCTTTTTATTAAAAGATTTGGTAGATTTACGCTATTTTTAGTGTTTTTATTGTTTATGCAGATCTTATCAAATGTGGATTGCCATGAAGTTTGGTTGTGGCTTAAGTCAATCAATATAACTATTCTTGCTTTTGGTTTAGTATGGTTAATGAGAGATTGGTTAGAAAGGAAGGATTGAAACCATGAAAGAATCAAATAAAGAAACCAAAGAGAATCTTTCAATTGAAGCAGAGCTTCCTAATAAAATAACACTTGATGAATGGTTAGAAAATAAATTAAAAGTTTTCAAGAGGATTAGATGACGCTTGAAAAAGAAATACTGGAAGAATTTATAGAAAAAGAAAAGAAAGAATGGATTAGTGATAATTCTCTTTTGTTTAATAAGGAAGAATTAGAAAGACTAATCCAATTAACCCAATCTAAAATCATTCAAATCATTGATAAGAGGGTTGAGGAATTAAAAATATTCCAGAAGACAGGCTTAGCGAACCTGTATCTAAGTTGTGGAAACGATACGGTCTTGGTTATACCTATCAAACCTTTAAAAATTATTTAGAAGCGTTTAGAGAATTAAAGAAGAAGGTTGAATCATGAAACCAGAATCAAACAAAGAAATCAAAGAGAAAAAAGAGCCTTTGGAAAGAAAAGTGAATTTAAAAGTTGTTGGAAGATGGGATAAATTAGAATATGCTAAAATACCAAGCAAGGTCAGAAATTTGATTGAGATTGCAGAATGGAATGGAATATCACCAAATGAACATTTGTGGGTGCATTTTTTAAATAAGACAGCAAATACGAGTTTGATAACAGATAGTGATTTGATAATTCAATTAAGTGAGATTTTAAAGATGATTAAAAAGAACCCAAAATTATTAGAAAAAGGTTATTTATTGGAGTTGATTGAATGGTAGATAAGCAATTAGTAAAGAAATTAAAATCCCTTTTGGAGAATGAGAAAGAATGACATCTATTTGGTATACTAATACAACAGCAAAATGTATTGAACAGTATGGTCCTGTCGGTTGTGCAATAGGATTACTCTTAGTATTAGGAATTATGTTAGTTATAGTTTTTGTGATTAGTTTTATTTATGATAAATCAATCAAAGAAAATTCCAAAGGAGATAAAGAAGGTTGAATGAAATGAGTTATAACTGTGCGATATGTGGTCATGATTCAGATAACCATGACATTGATGGAACATGTGAAATATGTGGTAGAGATTGTGATTTTGAAAATAGTTGATAACCATGAAATCAAATAAAGAAATCAATGAGAATCTTTCAACTGAAGCAGAGCTTCCGAAAGATTCATCAAAGAAGGTTGAATAAGAATGATTTGTAAACATAATTATATACAACTTTTGAATAAGAAAGGAAAACCATATACGGAAAAAGATATGCATGGTGTTACAAGGCATAAATTATTCTGTTCAAAATGTGGTGAAACTAAGTTGATAGTATGAAACAACTTGAAAAAGAAAAGGAGTTGATTAGATGAAATTTACAGTTTTTTATTCAATTGAAGGAAAGATTAGTATTGAAGCAAAGAATGAAGATGATGTAAAAAAGAAGTTTGATTTTATAGATATTGAAGAATTACTTGATAATTCAGAACCAATTAAGATTGATGAAATTTATGAGGATTAAGTTATGACACTTGAAAAAGAAATCAAAGAGATATTCGAGAAGTTTGAATCAGAATACATTAGTTTGGGTTACGAGAAGAATAGAACTTCAAATGATGTTTTCAAAATGTTAGATGGAATCAAATCAGAAATATTGCAGAAGATAAAGGAATATAAAAAAGATATTAAGAATATTCTTAATGAAATTGAAACATTAGCAAATCAAGATTGTTGGGATGATGAAAGAGGAAATTTTAGAAAAGAATTTTTAAAAAAGTTAAAGGAATTAAGGCGTAAATATGATAACTGATGAAGAATCTATAAAAAGAGGTTTGAAAGACATAAAGGAAGGTAGGACATTTAATGAAGTTCAAATCAGAGCAATATCAGAATTGCTTAAAATCAAAGACAAAGAGTATTCACAGAAGATAAAGGAATTGGAGAATAGACTTGATACAACAAGAAAAACAATCCAAGACAGAATAAAATTTGAAGATGAACAAGAGAAATATATCAACAGAGTAAAATCCCAACTCCAAGACACTAAGAAAACTAATGCTGATTTACTCGCAAGAAATGTCGAATTGAATGAAAAACTCCAAGAGCAGAGAAAGAAGATTGAAGATAAGATTAAACACTTTGATTTTATTGGTTCTGGTGGGGATAATTATGCAAAACATGTAGTAAAGAGATTAAAATCCCTTTTGGAGAATGAGTTATGCGATATGTCATTAATTTCTGAAGAAACAGGAAAAGAGTATCCATGTTCATTTAAACGGAATCATAAAGGATTGCATTCTTTTGAAGACAGTAGAAATCTTTTGGAATCGGAAAAAACGGAAGGACTTATTAGCAATGATAAGTTGGTTTCTGCTAGGGAATCCCCTAGCCGTGAACTTTGCGATTCCGAAAATTCCAAAGGAGAAAAGACTCTTTCAATCGAGGCAAAGCCTCTGAAAGATTCATCAAAGAAGGTTGAATGAATGAGTTATAAAATAAAATACAAAACAATCACAGTTTTGGTTAGTGGGGATAAACCAACGAGTTGCGATGTTTGTGCCAAGACTCCAGACCCAAGAGGATTACAGACGCATCACTGGGTCTATAAATATTCTATTAAAGAAGTTAAAGACAATCCCGAATTAGCCAAGGAAAATACTTCTACTCTTTGTTTTTTCGAGCATCGCCTAGCCAACTGCCTTCGTATAATAGAAGAAAATCGGGAGAGAACGGATATATTGAAAAGATTAAAAAACATAGCTTTATTAAAAGGAAGACAATAATATAATTATGAACACCGACATCGAGATGCTTAGAATCATCAAAGAGATGTCCCATTCATTAAATCTTTATCCCTTTTACCATTATCAAGTTTTTACTACTCTTGAAGGATTTGAATTTGTAGGATTGATAAATTTCTGGGACGAACTTGATTCTGTTATAAATCTTGGTCAATTAGTGAATGGAAATCTGATGTTCATAAACACGAGTTAAATGAAATATTTTGATTTGGTCAAAGAGGATCTGAAGGTTTTATCTAATCAATTCAACCTGTCTGAAAATGAAATAGACATAGCAAATAAGTTCGCTGAAGAAATGGATTATCAGGATGGGAGACCAAGAAATGTTGCACTTGCTATAATAAGGATTTTAAAATCCGATATGCCTCGCCAGGAATTCTACAAACTGGGCGAGACCGATTATCACATATTAAAAAAATGGGTTACAATCTGTTGCAATAAATTGAGAATAGGACAGAAATACTTTTGAAGAATTAAAGAAGCATTATTTTTAAATAACATACATACTTTAATTGATTTAATGACAACTGAAAGGGGAAAGTTCGCAGTCATGGATTTTAAAATCTATCAGATTTCATGCTCTTGGAGGACCGATAAACTCTGCGGGACTTATGGTCGTGAAAACAATACCAAATGTGATAGGAAGAAATGCCCATTTGTTTTATATTTCTTTGATGAGATAACAGTCGATGAATTGATTTTAAACCAAAAAAAAGAACCATATAAATTACCATTCTATGTGGTATGATGAGACCGATTCTTTGCCTAGACGAATGTGTCGATAGAAGACTGATAAGGGAATTGAGCCGAAAATATAATATTGTAATTCCTAAGACAGGCTTAAGCGATTATGAAATTCGTGATTTGGCTTCTGTAATTGACGCATATATTCTAACTTATGATCGGGGATTTCCCGATTATGCAAAATTGATTTATGCCAGAAGCTATTATGATGCTCGGCAAAAAGTAAAGAGTAAGATTTAAATAGTAGTTAATTTATAAATAATATTAAATAAGAATAATAATAAAGGTGGAAGAGATGAATTTTAGAAAAATGAGTTCTGAAATAGCCAAGATAGAAGGTAAGAAAAGACAAGTGATAGAATGAATAATACTTATAAATTATGGTGCAATGAAAATATCCAACATTTAATACAAAATTATAATAAAACAAAAAATTCAGAATTAGCAATAAAATTAAATAGAACAGAAAATGCAATTGGACATAAATTATATAAATTGGGATTAAATAGGGAATTTAAATTAATTTCTTGTTTAATTTGTGGTAAATTAAAAACAAGAAGAAATCAAAAGTATTGCTCTCTAAGATGTTATGGCATTTCTCGTAGAGGTATTTGTCCTTCTAATGTTTTTAAAATGGGTCATAAAATTAATAATGGCAAAATACCTTGGAATAAAGGATTAACTAAAGAATTAGATAAAAGAATTAAAGGAGGGGGACCTTGTAAAAATCCAATATTAAAGTCTAAAAAAATATCAGAAAAAGCAAAAGAAAGACTTAAAGATAAAACAAAGCATCCTCAATATGGAAAAACTTGTTTTCGATTAAAAAAATTGAATAAAGACCCTGAATTTATTAAAAAACGATTAAAAGGATTAATTAAATCTCCAAATAAACCAGAACAAAAATTAATTAATATTATTAATCGAAATAATTTACCTTATAAATATGTTGGGAATGGAGAAATAATTATTGGATTTAAAAATCCTGATTTCTTGAATATAAATGGTGAGAAGAAAATAATTGAAGTTTTTGGTGATTACTGGCATAATAATTATAAAACGAAATGGCATCAAACTGAAGAAGGATGCAAAAAATATTATTCTAAATATGGTCTTTCTACTCTTGTAATTTGGGAACACGAATTAGATGATGAAAATAAAATAATTAATAAAATATCAAAATGGGGAGATTAAATGAATCTAAATTTGTTAGCGAAGAATATCGCTATGAAAGAGAGATTTTATGGGAAAAAGAGAAAGGGAAAAGAAATACAAATTGGTGATATAAAAGAAATTTTAAAGATAACTTTGCATTTATTGGGTAAAGAAATTATAGATAATGATGGCGAATATATGCCTTTAGTTTCTCAATTAAAAGAATATGGAAGAAAGAAATTGAGATGATTAAAATGATTGTAATTGGAAA
>Ga0315289_10006884_pt1 | contig 16658 bp, 37 predicted proteins | sample YL17G11_40_MG_FD_203452 | JGI IMG/M metagenome (GOLD analysis project Ga0315289, IMG submission 203452) | Sediment microbial communities from Yellowstone Lake, YNP, Wyoming, USA - YL17G11_40 | ecosystem: Environmental > Aquatic > Freshwater > Lake > Sediment | place: USA: Wyoming | collected... | reverse complement strand
CGAGGAGAACGATCTCAAAGCCTATATCAACAATGCTCTTACCCGAGCCGACATCGAAATCAAATGAGTCACGAGTTTGATACAGAGACCTACACTAACTGCAACTGCGAACAATGTACTCGGCTTCGTGCCGAGGATGCATTGAAAGGGCAGAGCCTTAGCGCTGCGGTTAGAGAACTCCTTTATGGCAATGGTGATCTGCGGGAACAGATCGAAACTGTTGCAGAAGCTCTATCCAAAGAAGATGGATGTAAGCCGAAAGGTCCTACCAAGTTGGAGCTGATTGCGGCAAGGCTGGATCATCTTGAAGAGTATGATTGGTTCTCGGGAGAAGAATGGAATGAGTAGCGGAGCTTATCCATGTCAAGGATGTGGTCGCCCGTTATGCCCACATCCTACTGAACAGTGCGAGCGTGGAGCAGCCATCAGTGAATTGCTCCTATTGAAAAGTCGCATCGTCGCATTGGAGGCAGAGTTAGCGCCGCCGAGCACTTGTGATATCTGTGATGAGAAACCTGCTACAAGGTGCGATGAATGCACAGTCAATCTAATTCGATTGCTTGACGATTATGGGCTTGGACAGAAAGAGAAGACCGTGGTAGATAATCTCAGAAAAAGTATATATGAACATGATGGGTCTCTTTGTATGACGTGTCATGAAGTTCATAAGGGCAAATGTCGAGCCCAGAAGAAGCATAAGTGCGATAAGATTATTGAGAGTGTAATCATTGTTATGCTCATCATTGTTATTGCCTACGTGGTCATCAAATGAAGTTCTTTGTCTCACGTCAGCAGTATTGGGGAATCGATCCCGAAGATGGAACGGTCGTCGAAGTTGCGGTCGGAGGTTTGGACTTTGCCAACCCTGACATGCGAGTCGTCCGTTTCAAAAGTCTTGGTGAGGGGAAAGAGTACAATGATCCTGTCGAGGCGGCGGAAGCTGCTATCGCCATCTGCCTTCGTTGGAGGCAGGAAGAACCTAACGCCAAGGTAGCATACGGTAGCACTGGAGGGAATACTCTTCCCTTTGATGCTGAGACGGAGTTCGAGGGAATCAGGGAGTGGGCGAAGCTCCTTCGTGAGAAACTCCCGAAGTGTGCGCATTGCTCCGACCTTCTGGACCTCAAGCATAAGTTTCATCATGACCTCTCTGATGGTGAAGAGTTTTGTTCTGAGAACTGCGCCGACATCAATTATGAGAACGCCATCAGCGACATGGAGCCTGATGAGTGATGGCGTATAGAAAATGCCTGTCCTGCGATCTAACCACAGGCGATGAGTCCTTTCATCCTATCTGTCCAAAGACAGGATTACCTCCGCTGTTCGAGGTGTGCAACTGTGGTTCAGGGGTACACCCTAGACATTGCAGCCTACATCCCGAAGCTTATGATGAACATATCAAGGAGCTTGGTGATGAATCCATATCGAGCACAAGGGACTAGAGAAGAATACCTTCCTGAGCCAGAGGTAGGACAACCTACCCCACATCATTATGATAGATACTCTTGGCGCAATCTTCGACATATGATTACCCAAGGACCTAATGGTAAGGTGGCGATTAATTTCGGCACAGTATCTTACTTCTACCCGTCAATCTTTGCATTGGAACTAGACCTGGAGAAACTGAGACGAACGCTATGACTACCTATCTAACATTTACGAAAAGATTGCGACCCTTGACTAGAGCCCTATCCTCTGGTAAGATTAGTTATAGAAGCTACATGTATGGCTTCGATGCCGTTCTTGCCGTTATTGGTTGGGACGAGAAGAAACTGCTTTCCGAAATTGATAAGAATTGGGAGTGATTATGAGTAAGCTTTTATCTGACAACAGATTCGATCTCAGGATTCGTGATTGCAAGTTCGGTCGAGGAGTCTTTGCTGGCAAGGACTTCGCCCCCAAGGCATTGATTGAGGTATGCCCCGTTCTCCTGCTCAATGAGCACGAGGTACATATGGCGTGGCTATCTCATGCTTCAAACCTAGAAAGGTATTACTTCTCGTATGATGAGAAGTATTCTGCCCTAGCTCTAGGTTATGGATCATTGTACAATCACTCCAAGAGTCCGAATGCGGATTACTCTTCTGACACTGAGTCAAAGGAGATTGTGATCTATGCTCGTAAGAAGATCAAGAAGGATGAGCAGATCTTCATCAACTATGGATACACTCCACGACGGGCGTACAAGTAATACCTATGTATGACATCGAAAAAGATCCATTCCCTGAGAGCGATCTCATCAAAATGATCTTGGAGGCGCTGTATCATAAGGCGGCACATGATTACAACAAATGGACAGGGAGCCGTAACAAGAAGGAAACTCTATCCTTTGAGGATGCTAATACGGCACTTGTCCGATACGGTAGGAAGAATATCAAATGAGCGAAGAGCAAGAGAGCGATGCAACCAAGCTAGAGAAAGCTGAAGCGGAGATTGTGCGCTTGCGCTCTGCAATTCAAGAAGTGATCGCTGATTGGAAAGAACAGGTAACCGCCAACGAGAATGGTTGGAGTTATCGTCGTGGTAATAATACTTTCAATGAGGGTGCTGCGTTTGTTTTGCAGCACACATTGTCAGAACTAGAAGACATCATCAAATGAATAAAGAGCGTCATGACCCCGAACGATTCTATCATTGCGATTGTCTAGAGGAAGGCAACAAGCATGATGATCGTTTTTATCACTGCCATTGTATTGAGGATGGATATGAAGCTCCTAAGGATGCCGAATGAACCTACAGATGGCATATGCAATCATCGCTAGCTACGTTGTATTCAACGTGGCACTTCTGATATGTGGAGCCCTTTATCTCCTATGGTAATAATCTTATTGGTATCTTACTATGTAGGTGTTACGGCAGCGGCGTGGGCTATCTTCCGACTTGTGCGATGACGCGAGGCTTGGTTGGCTTGTATTATCAAGATGCAAGCTGCGTGCCACGGAGACGGCAAGCAAGGGTCGTGCCAGGTCACGGGGTTCGGTTTCCCTCCTCTAGTACGTCGCACGCTGGCAAAGGATGACGCCACGATCGATTAGGTGGCGTTTTCACGGGTCGGACGACCGAGAGACGCTGATAGCAGGTCGGCGCGTTAGAGAGGCGATTAGAGGCTGGTGGATCTTCTTTCCACCAGGATCGGCTAATCAATGATCCAGGTGGCAGCGGTACTCAATTACAGTCTCACTGTACCCCGAACCTTTCCGTAATGATTACCGCTAATTAGAGGCTTCGCCCCGGACCATTGCCTAATCGTGAATGGTTGGCACAAGTCTCGCATCACTCTGAGACACGACGGACGAGATTGCAGCGACAACGGATCAAAAAGAATCGCCTCGCTGGCTTGACACAAGTTTTTTCGTAATTACAATCTGAGAGGGCGCGAGAGAATGACACTCGGAATCACTATCAAAAAGCCGATGGCTGGTACCTCGATTCAAGAGGTTGTCATTGTTCCGAAGCCGGCTTACATTGAACCACCTGCTGCATGGGCACAGCCTGTTATCACACCTAAGCTTTCTCTTCCGGTCTTTGGAGGAGTCAAGGTAAAGCTTCCGAAAGAGAAGCGAGAGAAGAAGGAAAAGGGCGGAAAGAAGTCGAAAGCAATCGCTCCTCCTGCCGACCCTTTCATGGGAGTTCGATTCACTGAGGCACACATTCTCTCTGACATTGAATTCGTGAAGGCAACTCGCGCACCTTTCAATGTTCATTCTAAAGGTGGTAAGGCTCTCTTCTTCGCTAATGGTGGTGTCGCCTATCTCGGGTGCGATACAATCCAAACCGCATTCGAGTCTATGCGACGCAACATTCTGGCAAAGATTGCTGGTCTGACTCCTGGTGAAGAGTACAAGCGCATTCGAGATATGGGCGACAATCATGTCTTCAACGGTAGCACCTACGTCGCGAGTCAGTTGATTCGAGATAAGGCTAGGGAGCAGGCACGCATTCAGGAAGAGAATGTGTGCTGGATGAGGATGCCCAATCCAATTCCGATTGGATGTCAGCGCAAGAGCTGAAACACAACAGATTTATTGCTACAATCATGTAGCATAAACAGCAGTCACGGAAGCTGGGGATTTCCCGAACACCGTGAAACCAAGAGACACACTCACCAAAGGAGGTGTCTCCTTACAAAAGGAAACGACAATGGACAAGGTTACTGCTACGCTCATTCGCAATGGTTCGGGTCAGGTTGATGTGTCGGAGACGCTTGCGAAGTTCCAGGCGGATCTCGATACGTTCCTTCTTGCTGAGCAGGCTGATCTCGATCAGATTGCTGGAAAGGTTACGGAGTTCTGGAATGCGAACAAGGGCATCAATTCGGTTTCGATTGATGCGCTCGCTTCTGCGGTCTTCGCTTCGCTCAAGATGCCGCTCACGGCTTACGCTGAGACCACGGCTCGTATCAAGTCGTACATTCGGGCAACTACGGATACGTATGGTGTCATGCGTGGCAAGGATGGTGGCGTCTCTCTTCTTTCGCGTCTCTCTGATGAGGACCGCGCGAAGGTGATTGCGCAGCGCGAGAAGCTTGCTGAGAAGGCTGCTGCTAAGAAGTCTGCCTGATTCTCAGGTAAGACTTGGCGCCGGGTGAGATAACTTCAAACCCGGCGTTTTGATTGTTTCTGAATTGACAGGGAACCACGGGTCAGATAAGTAATTACCGCCACACCAAACGAAATTATTATATCGTCTCAAGTATAGAGACATAATCCAGGCATGGATCGTAAAAGGATAATGAAAGTAGGAGTAGGTGGTCAATCCCGTGTTTCCCTGTGAGTACAGAAAGCAATTGAAGATGCATCCGAAAAGTTTGCTTCTAGTTGTAGATGCGCCGCGCTATCCTACAGTGGTTGAACGACTGCTCTTCGGAATTGTTTGCACAGGATTCTGCGCTACTAATTCTCCAGAGGGAATTGAAAGCTGCCACAAAGCTTGTATCCTACCTTGTCGTGCTTTACGCTCGCGAAAGTATGAACAGAGACTAGAAGCTTCTAACGGTCAAGTAGCCGACAGGTAATGCTGGGCGAAAGGTTACCTTGATGATTCTATCCCTGGTGGTACAAATCCACACGCGAGCACCTTTTACTTTAGAACTAAACGATAATGGATGAGGAGTACAAAGCTTTGCTAATCTTTCTTGGAGTGGCTATTCTTGCCGCTGGCGCGACTATCATGATGTTTTCCTCTGCACCTTAGAGACTCTAAGCTGGACATCTGGGATTCCATAAAAAACCTGTTCGGTGTTACCGTTTCCCAAACCAAACTTTATCAACCCATTCATATTATATATAGAAAGGTGCGACGCAGGTTGGGGGTCGAAGTTCACCAGGTGTCCAGCTTCGAGTTTCTAAACAAGGTCAAACAACATGATTAGTCAATTTAGTGAGCGAATTGCGGTTGTTCAAGCATTGCGGCGCGGTTTGGATAAGTGCGCCCATCATCAAACTTTCTCGAAAAGAATCCGTCCTAGTCTTGAAAGTGAGCTTGAGGGGTACATCATTCACATCGGAACCTGCTCTAATCGATTTGAGTTGAATACGGTATCTGTCTGGGGTAATGGTCTTACCTACGATAACCGCATTCATCTCTCTTGGAGCGGATCTAATCCTTGGGAGCCTTCTTTTCGGGAAGCTCTTGACATTGCAGATGATACTGATTATGTTGAGAGGCAAAAGATGGAAGCGATGGTTGTTTCCTCTGGTCGTCTTGACGAATTGCAGAAACGTATCATTGCCATTCAAGCGGAAGCTGCTTACATCTTTGAGCAGATGCCTATCCCCAAGTCTGCTACCATTCGTGCAGGCGCACACTTTTGGGACAAGCCGTCCTATGCCATTCGCAAACGATACGAGAAACTATTCCCATGAGTGCTTTGCAAGAGGTTTTCGATAAGGCGACGACTGCACTTCTTCTCCAGGGAAGAAAGTGTTCTGATGGGGCTGGATGTATGTATCGTCTTCCAGATGGTCGTAAATGTGCAATTGGACATCTCATCTCTGATAAGCAGATTGAGATCTTCAATGTGAGAATGAACCAGCCGGTCTATGAACTGTCCGATATTTTGCTCATGGAGATCATTCCTGATAATGATCTGGAAGAGACTAAAGAGTTTCTGGATGCGCTTCAGGTCGCACATGATGGTTCGGATCCAACAAACTTTGAAGAAAGCTTTCGCAATAAAGCTAATGATGTAGCCTACAAATATCTTCTGAATCCAATCAAGGTTCAAACATGATCAATGTCATCTTTCGTAAGAACGATCCTTACATGGGTAAGGAGATGACAAAGACGCACCTCTGTGCAACTGAAGATAAAGCGCGAGCAAAAGCAGCCGCTATCGCCAGCGTGAATAAAGTTCCGGCGCATATGATCTCGGAAGAGAAAGATGCTGACGGTGTTCTTCTTCAGATCATCATTGATGCAAGTCCGGTTGTGTCCGCTCCTGTCCTATCATCGAATGATGAGATTGAGCAACTCAAGGCAAGGGTTGAAAGACTGGAACAGTTCTTGAGTTCGATTGTCCCACAATGAAATTGTATATTTGTGATATGTGAGCTATAAATTTATCATATCCAATATTAGATTTCATATAATTACATATACAACAACACGGCACTATGTTATTGGGGCTATGATTTTTTGAACTATCGATACGATCTAATCCATTATAAATGAATGTGCCAGTAGTTCGCTGCACCTCACTAAACGATCCATGTTTAGAATTGGATCGATTGAATCGATTAGATGGCGTTGAATTACAATAATGACAGTTTAATTGTGATAATTTGAGAAATGTTTCAAAGTCGCAACCATCGGAATAATTCGATTTCCACATTACCCTAGCGGAACTTATTCGAGGCGGAAACTTTCTTGCATTTTTCGCAGCCGCTTCTACTCGCAAACACCCACAACTGTTGATGTTGAGTCGCGCAACTTCTTTGCCTACAGCTTCGGTAAAATTTCCACATTCACATTTCAATACCCATATAATACAACCATCAGCGTCTCTTTTATCGGTAGTAGATATGAATGTCAGTCGTCCAAACTTCTGGTCTGTAAAATCTTTTGCTTTACCCATAATTACTATATATCAACGTTTTTTCAAAACTCCTGTTCTCGAAAAAGGAAAATGAACATGGCTTCTTCTGATTCTGTTACGACTACCTACGAAGTGGTTCCGACTGAGACTTCTACCCAGGGACGCGGAGAGGTGGGTTCGGGTACTCCCGGTTCGCGACTCAAGGGTCTGTTCCATACCGATGGTAAGGGAATGAGTCTGAAGATGTTTGCACGTAAGCTTGGAAATGACAGCGAAGATGCTGTCGCATGGTTTGCTAACAAGGGTGGTTCTTTGGAGGATAAGGCAAAGGCGGCTCGCCTTAAGCTGAAGGGCGGAAAGCTGATTGAGATTAGGCAGGCTACCAAGGCATCTCGTAACAAGAGCAAGAAATGAAAGAGACGATAGAGGTTGCGAGGGTTCTATATGCTAGAACGATAGCAAATGCATATGCGGCTAACAGCAAATGTAAGTGCTGCACCGCTTGGCAATGCTACATCGACGTAATGGACATCTACCTGTAGAGGTTACCGTGGCGACCGTTTCATTTGACTTTGACCACACATTGTGGGATGAAGACGAGCAAGTCTTTATTGATGAAACGGTCGCTGTCCTCCGTAAGCACCTTGACGCGGGCGACCGCGTGATTATAGTAACTGCTCGGATGCCGAGCGTAGCTGCCGAATGCGCCCCATTGATTACTAAGTTTCTCAAGCTTGACCTTCAAGTCTTCTCCGCTCCTGGCAATCCGGCAGACCCTAATGAGACAGACTTAATCAAGTCTGATGTTCTCATTGCTGAAAAGGTTATCAAGCACTTCGATGATTTGACGGCTGACTCTTCTTTCGATAAAGCGCGTGCGGCTGGGATTGAGATTGTTCTCCCGCCCGCAATCAAAGCTACCGTAGCAAGGATGTACTAATGTCAGATGATAAAGACGCCGCAATGGATCTGTTCCTGCAAAACGTAAAGACTCATGGCGCTGCCGTTAGCACCGTCTCTGATGGACACGTCATCATGTTTGATCGTAAGACACTTCAGGCTTTGCTGGATAAGGATCCTAATGCGCCTAGCATGGTGATCTTTATCAAGAAGCCGGATAAGAACTAAATCTCTCCTAAACCCTTCGGGGCACAAGAGGCGTATGCGGGAACGTAACCGTGTTTAAAAACAAAGTTGATAAGGCAGACTTCTGGCTCTTTGGAATTACATGAAGTACCTCGCAATGTTTCTTGCGCTATCTGGATGCTCTTCTAATTCAGAGACGCCAATTCCGATTGAATCTGTTCCGCCCGTTCCATCTGTTCCATCTGATCCATCTGATTCGGCGCCTACACTTTCTGATGCTGGTCTTTCTGAATCGAGCGTGCCTACCTCTCCTTCTCCTGAAGCATCATCACCCCATTGTGGAGATACTAATCGCCCTAAGTGCCTCCTTAATGAAGGGTGTAGGAGTAATGCTGACTGCGCCTCCAACATCTGTAATTATGCGGGTGCATGCATCTCTACCAAAAGTTGCATCAATCATTTTGGTGGGGACACTTGCGGCTTCTCTGAGGTTGGTTCGCCTGGTGCAGTGCATGAAAGTTGTTGTGTTACACTGGTTGTCCCCGGCTATCAAGATTCGGCGCGCCCCGGCAAGGATGTCTATCTAGATAAATATGAGATTACGGCTGGACGCATTCGGGCTTTCATTGCCGATATCTCCAAGATGAATGGCAAACCTGATGTAAAGTCTTGGATTCAAAACAATAAGCCTCTCATCTGGAATGATGGTTGGAGCGCTTATCTCCCTTCAAGTGCAGATGGAGATTCAATCATCATTCCTCGTCTCCTCTTGGGAGATCCAAGGCATGATGGTCAGACCCCAGCCCAAGCTGGACCTGGAGTTATTATTCCTCCTACGACCGACCAATCAGTTTCTCTTGGACTCAATCATCAGTTCAGCGGTCAAGTGTATGCAGATGTGCATGGAAACAATTGTGGAACCTTTAACGGCTCATACGGGTTTCCTACTTACTACTACCCCTCCGACATCATGATTAAGAATGGGGAGGTTCCTAGAGTCTCATCTCAAGATTTGCTTGATGTCAAAGCAATGAACTGCATTACTAATGCGATGCTAGTCGCCTTCTGCGCCTGGGATGGCGGTCAATTGATGACCTCTGATATATTCGATTTCGTAACTGAAAGCCCCGCACGCTCTGATGCGGTTTCTGGTTGCGGAAGTCAATATGACAATCATGGCGCATTACTTGGTAATGACTTCTCAGGAACAGTTCAATCGGGCGGCAAGTGTCCTGATGTGATATCAATCAATGCTACCTTTGATGCGGGAGATAATCTTCCGGTACCCGGTAGCTTTCTCAATAAGCATATCTACTCATACCCGGATGTAGGTCCTGGCACCTCTGATAAGGTTTGGCAGATTGCTGCTCCGGGGCGTGTTACCTCGGACAATACTAAAGGCTGGATGGATCTCGCTGGCAACCTGAGTGAAGCTGTCTTTGATGCTTCAACAGGTAACTTTGGTTTGAAGTCGCGTGGAATTGGATACGGGAGCGCTCGCTCGGATTTGAATGCTACTCTGATGCCGGGTGAAACCATTCTTCGACTTCAACGCCCAGAAGTGAAGTCAGCCCTTTCGGGTGGGCGATGTGTAAGGTTTAAATGAAACTCTTTCTACTTCTCGCTCTATCTGGATGTGCAGTTGGAAGCACAACCGATCCTGAATCTCTGAAGGATCCTCCTCTTCTTCCTCAAAGAGATCCGCCGGAAGAACCTGTTGAGATTATTGTGCCTCATGTGAAATGTACCTTTGTACGTGCGCATTGGGGAGGCAATTGCGTCATCAATGAATTCATTTGCGATGATGGATCCTATCGATTGGATAGTCGATGCTATCCTCCTGATTGGAAATTCCCTTGGGAGGATCTTCCTGACCCTCCTGCTAAGTCACGCTAGTTAGCCACTAGATAGTCGGGGACCTACCCTCGATGAAGTGAAATGAAGTAGCCCTTCATAAACAAAGGACTCTTGGTCGAAGTGGCTGAAATCAATCGACTAAGCTTTGATCGCACGCTTGTGACTGCATAGCTTCTCGGGTTATGCATTCACTTAAATTGATAAACAATATTGCGTGGTATCTCATTTACGAAATTGAATGAGAGCCATAAGTTCTTTTGATATCAGTGGCGATTTTATTTTTTTGAAAGGGTTTAACTCAAATGCGCAAGTCAATGTTCAGTCTGCTAGCAGTTGCACTTATGTGCATTCCTGTCCCTGCGAATGCAGATGAAACTGTTCCTAACCCACATCCTTTTAGAGTTGGTTTTGGTTCAGACATTGGTGTCCATTCTGGGTTTGCTTTGGGTGTAGTCGTCCATCCGAAGATTGATTGGATAAGCACTCAGTTGTCTTTGACTCATAACGCCATTGCTTTTGGAGGTCGGCTGTCTGTCAAGCTGGATCCTTTGGCTTTGAAGCCAAACCTTCCTATTGGATTGTTCTTTGATTTGCAGGGCGGTATTGCTGGACAGGGAAACATTCCTGGTACCACGGATCTTCCTCAGGTCGGATATAAGTATCTCAATATGTACGGAGGTCTGCGCCTGGGTCGTCCGAACAACTTCCATTGGAACTTTGAGGTCGGACCTTCATACATCTATGCGACTACAAAAGAATTTCAGTCATTCATTTCTAAGAATGGATCGAATGATGTGAAGGTCTCTAATCCTGCGGTTAGCGCTTGGATTACTCCTACGTTTTCAACGGGATTTGAGGTAGTCTTTCCATGAAAACTCTTCCGCTATCTCCAACAGAATTAGATAAGCAGTCGCTTCTTAAGATTGATAAGTGGCTCGACATTGATTCTGAGGAGTGTAAAGATAAAGATCCTGATTACGCTCTCACCAAAGATTTCATGAGGATTTTGAAAGACGATCTTTTTACCGACCGCGACGGTCGTATTTGGGGTCTGGGTGAAGACGGTAGATTCTATCCTTTCCACTTCAATCTCGGTAAGAAGCTTTATGGGTTTCGTGTCGCAAAGAAAGCCGCAAATTAAATGAAACTTATTACACCTCTTCTTTTTGCAACTCTTCTTTCTGGCTGTGTCAGCGCTACGGTTGATGTGGATTCCGTTTGCTCTTCCAAGGAAGTAAGTTTTCCGGGCGTTCCCATTATCGTCTCCGCTCTTGCGGGAGAACGAACAGCGAGCGTCGCATCTAACTCTGACATGTCCGGAACCATTGGAAAGGTTGCTGACATCGCAACGGTGACAATCTCTTCTGTCCATTTGAATATGGAATCAAGTTCGGATCTCAGCTTCTTGCATCACGTCAAGGTGACGATTCATTCTACTAAGCACGTTGAGAATGAATTAGTTCTTTCCGATGCAGACTTTTCTGGTCTCAATCTTCCCGTCTCTGTCGATCAGGATAAGCTTCTTCTTCTTTTGAAGGATGGTCCTGCTACCGTCGTCTTCACTGGAACGGGAAACATTCCGACCGAAGCTACTGCTACAAAGACATCTCTCTGTATCGGTATCTCTGCGCACGCAGATAAGTCACTTAGCGATATCTCAAAATGAAAAATATTGAATGTCAGAAAGGCGCCAAGGTAATTTGCCAGGCTTGGTATGACGTTCAATATAATTCAGTAGGAATCATCATTGATGTTGTAAGAAACTCATATGGTGAAGTGATTAGGTATTGGGTGCAGGATGTTCGAGCACCGTCCAGCGGATTTCCAACTGTCGAATGGTCTTACCTAGAGAGCTGGGATTTGGTAGTCGAAAGTGCGCAGACTAAAAGGTCTTCGGATCTTGCTACTCCTCGAAAGACTTTAACCCTTGAATGTCCATGCGGCATCTTCCGCGCTAGATGCGACTACCATAGGATACCATGACCGTACCTTGCATTCTCTGCGGTAAAGACGATCGCAATTATCTTCAAGGAGATTGTTGTTGGGACAAGGTTGCATGTGGGCAGCGGTCAAGAGACTATGATACCGTTGAGATGCAAGAGTCGCGCGAACTTTTTACTACTGACAATGAGCAGATGCGCGTAGCCCTTCTTCGCATCATGGATATCACCGGACACGATCATAGCAATCCAATCTTCGATATTTGCATCGAAGCACTGCCGCAAAAACAGGATTAAAAACAATGATTGAAACCAATCGAGTTGAAGCAATCGCTAAAGAGCTAGGCGTTGAATTCTCTGTGGCTTCTGACATCGATTACCTTCGTTGTCTTGAGAAGCGAATCGTTGCAGCCGCAAAAAAGCATCCCGAGATTCGAGACTTCGCAGTCGTAAATGAACCTCTGGAGAGACAATTTCTAGCTCTTGGAGTCTAACTAATGGGCACAGACAATTCTGTTGTGAGTCTTTCTCCTGAAATGCATGAAGCGATTGCGCAAGATGTTAAGAAGTGTCATGAAGCTTTGAAGGCTTTGGTTGATGACTTCGATCAAACTGGATGTTCCTTTGATATGGGAACAGTAATGCTCAAGAACATTAACACTGCTCGTGCGCTTCTAGGTATGGAAATTATTCCACCTGATGGCGGATTCAATGGTGAAGATGAAACGGAAGCTCGCGGTGGAGACGGAGGATAAAATGAAGCCGAAAGAGAATTGTTTCTATCATACCACTGGCGAGTCTAAGATTGGACAGCGGCACCAATTTGGAATGCACCCTTCTATCTCTGAGGCAATCAAAGAGGTAGAGAGGTACAATGCCAAAGACTACAATGGTGTTGGAGATACCACAGACTGGAATGCATTGCTTCGCATTACCAAGTTGTTTCAGTATATGAAGGGTCAGTTCGTTCTTGTCTGGGAGAAGTGATGGGAATTAGGACTCTAGCTAGTTATACGGTTGAAGAGATTTTGCCATTCATTGGAGAGGGTTGTCCAAAAAAGAGACTGACTACGCCCTCTGGCGATTACATGGTCAAGATGGCGTCTTCACGGCTAGAGTGTTTCAAACGAAACCAAACTTGCGTCACCTGTAAGATTACTGGCAACATCTTTCTTCTTCAAACACATAACCACAATCCTCCTAGAGTGAAAATTAATTGCCATCTCATTCATTGCGAGTGGTGTAGATGGGGGTATGCGCCTGTGCGAAAGTCGCACACAATCCCGCCTCACCTTAATTTGTTTTACAAAACGACCGACGGTCGCTTGACTCTCATGACTCAAGACCATATCCTTCCTAAGAGTCGCGGCGGCTCTAATCGTCAAGATAATCTGCAAACGATGTGCTCCCCCTGTAATAACAGAAAGGGAGACAAGATGCCTGGTCACAATCATTGTGGATTGTGCTTTGCATTCCCTGACGCGGTAGTTGATTGGGATTCAGCCGAGAGGCTTTGGTAAAGAAAGGAAAATACCATGCTAGTAAAGGTGGTTATTTTCTATGCGGGTCTAGCTGTAGTTGCGTACGTGGTCTATCGATTAACTCCTGAGAAGAAAGATTAACCATGGAATTAGAAAAAGAGGTTGCCTTCTGGAAGAAGCAATCGGAACTTGCCTTCCAAGATAATGATCTTCTTTCTGAGGGAATCAATCAAATTTACCTTGCGATGGGATTCAAAAAGAAATTTGAAGTCTGCCATAATCCCGCGCATAATCAAATCGAAACGATTCTTGAAAAAGTAAAAACGGGCACGTAGATACATATCGGGGCGTATGGCGGAATGGCATACGCAGAGGACTTAAAATCCTCGGGTCGCAAGATCGTGGGGGTTCAAGTCCCTCTACGCCCACAAAGGTTTCAAATGAACGTTCATGAAGCAATAGCTGCTGCTAGGTCCTATCTCTTTCGGTCTCACACCGTTCTCTCTCCAGAAGTAAAGGGTGAGATTTCTAATTGGGAGCTTGACGCCTCTCTTCAGTATCTTCTTTGTCACGCATTTGATAGGATGCAGAACCAGTACGGTCATCATAACATTGTCGAGAAGGACATTCATATGTTGGTCGAGTCTTGGATCATGGCTGAAGGAACTAAGCCGGGTCACTGCCGACCGCTCATCCGTAAAGGCACACCGAGGAATTTATGAATATTCACACCGCAGCAATCTATGCCAAGCAAGGCTGTTCAATCAAACGTACGAGTTGGGTATCTTCCCATTACCTTACCATTAAGCAGGGCAAAGTAGAGTGCCACAATAATGATACCGCAGTCTATTGGAATTACCAATTCACCGTAGATGATGTCTCTTCCGATGATTGGGAGCTGTTTGCGTCCAAATGAATAAGCGACTACGTTTGACCGGAATCAACCCTACATCAATCAAGCTTGATAAGCTATTTGCTTTGGCGGAAGAATTAAAAATCTCCATCTCTTTCGGTGGTCATTATGTCATCATCAATGATGAAGATCGAGATGAGAGTCTTCCTCCTTTGTATCTCGAAGATATTGAAGAGGGGCACACCGTCTCAAACTTCCCACCATGTACCGAGTTTAAGTTAGTCTATGATTGTCCTATAGCAAAGGCTGAAGCTAAGAGGGCTCACCAAGAACTTGTTCGCAAGGATGCGGAAATCAGGGCTGAGAAGAAAGCTAAAGCGGAAGCTAAAGAAAATGAAAGGCGGCTTGAAGTTGCTAGGCGGCTTGAAGAGTCTGAACGATATATCCTTGCTACTTTGAAAGCAAAGTATCCTGATTAAAGGTTGCTAACTACCTTCTAATGTGTTAGTGTGGTTCTCGATCCATAGATCAAAATCGATACGGCTCATTCATCTAATGGTAGGATAAGAGACCTTCACCCTCTTTACGACGGGTTCGATTCCCGCATGAGTCACTAGAGGTTATAATGTATATTGTTTTGGTTACACACAAGTCTAAGGAAGCCATGAGTGATCTGGCTGCCCACCTTCTTCCTCAGTTCCCTAATGAAGTCTTCACCATTGAAGGCAGTGAAGAGCAGGGATACAAGTTTAGGATTGAAGGTCAAAGTGATGAGAGATCTCCTCGCAAGATTGCAGAGAAGTATCTCAAAACCTGGAAGCCTAAGCCCGTTGAGCCTGAGATGAAAATCATTCAGCAGCCTGTCTTTGAAAAGAAAATCAAATGAAGATCTTTATCGTTCAAGGTGAATGTGGGGAATGGTCTGACCACAATGAATGGACTATCTGTGCCTTTGTTTCAGAAGCAAAAGCCGAGGCGCTGGTCTTTGAGCTTGAGACTCTGCAAAAGTTTAACGATAACTTTTGCAAACGAGAGCATGTTGAGTTTGATGCTGCTTACATTGCTTCTGGCGCCAATGAAATTGAACCTGCTCCCGTGCGCCCCGAGGTGCCTGAAGGCTGGCGAGATTTGAATCAACTCTGTTCTCATGGTAAGGGAACGTCAAAACACAAAAAATCCCTTAATGTCTTGCAAAGACTGCATCTTGCTAACTGCGAAGCTTATAAGAAAGCACATGAAGCCTGGTATAAGCTAGATTGTGCCAGGGCAGATAGGATGCTTGCCGCTCGGAGAGTTTGGTTTCAAGAGAACTATAATCCAGGTCCTAACTTGGAGTTAGCTTCCAAGTATATCAATGGCAATGATAACGGATATCGTCGGTTTAATACCGATCGTAAGTACTCTTTCTATGAAACGGAATTGATCGAGTAATTGGGTAAGTTAGGCATCAGATAAACTTTTTAGAGAAATGACCGTTATGTCACTCATTTACCTCAATCCAGGCGATAAGGTCTGGTATATCATCGCTGATAAGTATGTTGACGATAGTAAGTACTATCGCGGCGATATGGTGGTTGAGTGCCTCATCTTAGAGACACAAGACATTTACAGTCATCCAGACCCTGACTTCAATGTGTCTCTCTGGTATAACCGTTTCATTGATTCCAAAGCTAATCACGTCTCTGTTCCTCAGAAGGAAGTGGATGAGCTTGGTTGGAATAAGTGGAAGCAAGAGCCGCCGAGTTTTGTTGAAGGTTTAAATCCAGTCAATCAGTTTCTTTGGATTGACGAACCAGTTGGTCATGCGGTAACTCTAGGCGACGAATGTTTCTTGAGTCTGTCCGAAGCAATGACTCATGCGCGCGCAGGTTCTCGAAAACATTTGAAGCGTCGCTTGGTTAGATCAAGGGGAGAAACGCAAACCTTTATTGCTAAGACCTGGAGAATGTCTGGTGATAACCATCCCGGCTTTATTAAGAAGCCTTTGAAAAAAGTTTATGTCAAACGCAAGAGGTAACATGTCTTTAAAAGAATGGCTCAAATTAATCGTCCTTAGTTTAACGACGGCACTTGGCACGGTTCTTTTCCTCTACTTCCTCGGTTGGCTACTCTCTGGCATCGTCGCAAAAGTGTGGAGTCTCAGCTAGTTAGCGGTTGGTAAAAAAAGTTAGATTATGCCTTGACGCGGATGCCTAGCAGACATAAGCTCTCTTCTAGGTATCGGTCAGGGAATAAACCCAGCATGCTGCTGGGAGTTCTTTGAAACAGATAATAAAAAAGGATTGTTAGAAACATGAATACGATTGAAGCTACGCTGGTTCGTGGTACGGATGGTTGCCTCTCGATTGAGGAGACCATCGCGAAGTTCAACAATGATCTGAACGTGCATATCGCTAAGGAGCAGA
>Ga0315289_10006883_pt1 | contig 16660 bp, 18 predicted proteins | sample YL17G11_40_MG_FD_203452 | JGI IMG/M metagenome (GOLD analysis project Ga0315289, IMG submission 203452) | Sediment microbial communities from Yellowstone Lake, YNP, Wyoming, USA - YL17G11_40 | ecosystem: Environmental > Aquatic > Freshwater > Lake > Sediment | place: USA: Wyoming | collected... | reverse complement strand
TTATCACAAATACATTAAAATAATAAATAATGGAAGTCCTTATACCATAGACAATGCCAAAGATTAATAATATAAAAAAAGCAGCTATACCCCACCATCCTTGTCTAAATAGTGGAAATAAAAAGAAGAAAGGTGCTATAATAAACAATGTTGAAATAATTATTGGAATAAGAAAAACAAGTGGATAATTTTTAATAATATCAATAATTTCCTCATTTTCTTTCAAATTTCTTATAATTTTATCTTCAAACATAACTTATGAAACGAAGAAGAATAATTAATATTATATGGCTGATTATTGTTATTATTGGTGTGCTTAGCATGGTATTTTTCACCGTTTTACCTGCCTTCAAGTAAATCATTAATGTTTGAGTATAGCCAGAAATGCTTCCTGTGGAATATCCACCTTGCCAAATATTTTCATTCTTTTCTTACCCTTTTTTTGTTTTTCCAAAAGCTTTCTTTTACGAGTCACGTCACCACCATAAAGTTTTGCAGTCACATCTTTACGCATTGGTGGAATTCTACTAGAAGCAATGATCTTTGAACCAATCGCTGCTTGTATCTTTACCTCAAATAGCTGTCTCGGTAATATCTCTTTCAAACGCTCAACAATTTGACGCCCAACATAAAAAGTTGAATCTTCGTAAACTATACTGGACAGAGAGTCAATCTTCTCGCCAGCTACCAGGATATCTAACTTCTCTACTTTACAATCATAATAATTTAAAAATTCATAATTTAATGAGGCGTATCCAGAGGTGACGCTTTTTATTTTATCATAAAAATCTACTATTATCGAGGCTAAGGGTAATTCATAATGTAAGATGATTCTTTTTTCATCTAGATATTCTGTATTTTTGTACTTACCCTTTTTTTCTTCTACCAAACGCATAATTTGACCCATATACTCGGTTGGTGAAAGAATATCAACTTTCATCCATGGCTCCTCAATTTTTTCAATCTGGCTCTTATCTGGTAAATCAAGCGGACTGGTAATAATTATTTCTTTAGTCGCCTTAGCTTTTTCTTTGCGTTCCAAAGCAGCAAAACCAGCCTCATTAAGTGTAACTTTATATGCTACCGAGGGCACCGTAATAATTAAATTAAGATTATACTCTCTTTTTAGCCTTTCTTGACATATCTCTAGATGTAAAAGACCCAAAAAGCCTGTCCGAAAACCAAAGCCTAATGCAGTTGAATGCTCTGGCTCAAATGTTAAAGCGGCATCATTTAATTTTAATTTTGCCATAGCTTCACGAAGCTGAGGAAAATCATTGCCTTCTTGACAGTATATTCCGGCGAAAACCATCGGTTTAAATGATTTATAACCGGGTAAAGGTTTATCAGCAGGGTCTTGAAAATTTGTTATAGTATCACCAACTCTTGCTTCCTCAACATTTTTTAAACCAGTAGTAATATAGCCGATTTCACCAGCTACTAGTTTATCTTTTTTTATTAAATATGGGTTAAAAATACCTACTTCTAAAACTTCTGACTTTTTATTAGTTGCCATTATTTTAATTTGATCTCCAGGCTTGACGTTACCAAAAAAGATTCTAATATATGAAATTACACCCTTGAAATCATCAAACTTGGAATCAAAAATTAAAGCTCGTAAATGTTCCTCAGAAATTTTCGGTGAAGGAATCTTTTTTACGATTTGGTCTAATAGTGCTGGTACGCCTTGGCTTGTTTTGGCAGATACAAACAGAATATCTTCTTTTTTTATGCCAATCAGTTTAATTAAATCTTGGCTTACCTGTTCAATATTGGCATTGGGTAAATCAATCTTATTAACTACAGGAATAATCACCAAGTTTTGCTCTAAAGCTAAGTAAAGATTCGCAATTGTTTGTGCCTGAATACCTTGTGTAGCATCTACTAGTAAAATTGCGCCTTCAACACAAGCCAAGGAACGCGAAACCTCATAGCTGAAATCAACATGACCAGGTGTATCAATCAAGTTAAGCTCATAACCATTATATTGCATTTGTACAGGGGCCAGCTTGATGGTAATCCCGCGCTCTCTTTCTAAATCCATCTGATCTAAAACCTGTTCCCGCATTTCTCTTTTCGGAATAGTACCTGTCAATTCCAAAAAACGGTCGGCTAAGGTTGATTTACCGTGATCGATGTGAGCTATTATACAAAAGTTGCGAATGTTATTTTGATTCATGATTATTTTCTTGGCCATTAACTATTTGCTTCTTCGTTTTAAAAATCCATTCAGTAATAATTTTAATCTCGTCCATACGAAAAATGACAGCTATTATCAGATAAGCAAAAATGCCGACAATGCCGGCTAAAATACCTTGAATAAAGATACCGATAAAGGTCTGCATATTTACACCTTGGGCGATAATATACTTAGACAGCCAGACAATACCACCCATCAATATTGAAGCGATGACTATTTTAACAAATGATTTAATTATTTTTTTGTCATCGAAATAACCTAATTTTCTCCTGATTAAAATCAAAAGGAGTAACATATTTACAATACTAGATATAGAAAATGCCAGGGCTAAACCAGTAACTGGGTCAGGCATGATTTTAGTTAAAGTCAAAGCGCCAGCAATGTCAATTATAACAGCAACAATCCCTATCTTGACTGGTGTCTTAGTATCATGGAAAGCGTAAAAACAACGTGCCAGCATTGGTATCAATGACTGGGCAAATAATGAAAGTGAAAAAAAAGCTAAGGTTTGAGCCGTTAAATAAGTATCTTCCCAATTAAAAGCGCCGGTACCGAGAATCACCCTGACAATTTGTGCTCTTAGCAATAAAATCAAAACAGAGGTAGGAATAATTAAAAATAATACACGCCGAAAGGAGGTGGAAAATTGAACGACAAATTTAGTCATATCTTTCTGCGCAAAGGCTTCGGAAAAAACTGGAAAAGCAGCAATAGCCAAAGAAACGCCGAAAACATTAATCGGAAAACTTTGCAGATTATTAGCTAAATTAAAAACAGCCACTGAACCAGCGGCAAGAGTCGTACCAATAATTAAACTGATCATTTGATCTACTTGATTAACAGCCAAACCGAAAGCTCTAGGAACCATCAGCTTGGCTATTTTACGCACTCCTTCATGTTTAAAATCTAATATATTTTTATAACGATAACCAACCTTAATAATACCAGGTAACTGAATTAGTAAATGCATTATAGCGCCGAGAACAACACCATAAGCTAGACCATAAACACCATAACGAGGAGTCAAAGCTATAATACCAAAAATAATTCCTGTATTATACATCACCGGTGCAAACGCAAAACTCAAGTAACGTTTAAAAGAGTTTAAAATTCCGCTGGCAATATTCGAAGCACCAAAAAAAATAATGGCTATCAGCATGATTCGCGTTAGCTTGATAGTTATAATTTGTTTTTCTGGACTAAAACCAGGAGAAATCAGAGGAACCAGTTGATGAGCAAAAACAAAAAACAAGCCACCAATAATAAAGAGACCGATTAGCAATATATTTAATATTGAATTGGAAAGATACCAAGCTTCATTTTTTTTTGTTTCATTATCTTTATCTCTATGTAAATACTCTACAAAAATAGGGATAAAGGCTGAAGACAAAGCACCTAAAACTAAAACATTAAAAACAAAATCAGGGATTTTAAAAGCGGCGTAATAGGTGTCAAGAACATCACCGGCGCCAAACCTTGAAGCTAATAGCCTATCTCTAACTAATCCCAGCAAGCGACTAAATATAGAGGCTGAAGCGATAATAATTGCGCCACCAGCAACCGTGGTGGCTAATTTATGCCAAATCTTTTGCCACATAATTTCCCTTATATTTTAACAATTTTTCACCAAAAAATCAAATGTCAATTGTAATCAAGATAGGCGTCGCAAAATGTAATAATTATTGAAAAATAAGGGGGGCGGCTTAATTGCCACTCCCCTTGCTTTAATATCAATATAGAAAGAAAGTTTTTAAACCCTGACTATTTTAACACAGACACTGGTAGCGTCACCTTGGTTTTTCCCCTTAGTAATTTTTATAGTAGAATCTTGTTTAAGAAAAACAGATGCGGTAAAGGTTTCGCTTTGCCCTGTATTCCAAGAATAAGTTACACCACTGATATCTACAGTTAGATCAGCCGTTTTACCACTATTTGTATTGGCTTCGAATTCCAGTCTATAATTTCCTGCATCATTCTGCAGTAGCCAAAGTATTTGTTTAGCTGGACCTTTGATCTGGCCGCAAAAATGGCTAGTTGATGATGAATCAACGATTACTACTACAGTATCGATAATAACAAGTGTATCTGTCGGCTCTGTACAGCTGCCGGTGACCTTGACCTTTAAAAATTGAGTGATTGACTCATTTGTGGAAAGATTAGTCACCTTACAGGTTATTACGTATGAGCCTTTATTCTCAAAGGTATACAGGAAATCAGATGAATCCGAGAGGAATTTTCCACCTGAATAAAACTTCCAGAGGTAGGCAAATTGACCTGTTAGCAAAATTACCGTGTCCTGATGAACAGAAGGGTCTTTTGGCACAACCATATATGCACCGTAAGCGAAGAAACTGCAATTGAGTGGGGCTTGACCACTATCTGGATTAACCCAAGCTTTGGCAAAAAACAATGTGTCAGTCGCTATCGGCTCTTCCGGCTCAGTAGGTGTTGGAAAGTGAATCCTCTCTGAGCAACCGGTAAAAAATACGATGGATAAAGCTAAAATAACCGAAAGGCAAAGTATTTTTTTCATCTGCCACCTCCGAATATTTTATTGAAACCAACTGAAATACGAAATTGATCCGTATGCTCACTGACTTGCCAATTTATCCCATCTGTGGTTTTGCTAAGATAGCCAGGCGCGTAAAGTCCAGTTATGGAAACAATTTTCCATAACCTGATCCTCGGGCCAATGGCAGGTCCCTCAAATTTCTCTGTGTGGCCATCAAAACTTCCAGTCCATTCTTCACTCCGTTCCCAACCTCCGACAATTGATAGTGTTTTGCATCTGGTTAAATAGACAACTAAATGGCCAGCGACTAATCTGTTTCGGATATCCAGTTCTTGGCCAGCCAGATACTCATCCCTGTGAAAAGGATTCATACCTAATTCTACCTCAAAAGCGAAAATAGATTTCCAACCAACGCTTCCAGTAAAAGTAACTGGTACAGAGCCAAAATAGTTTGTCGCATAATTGACTCCGATACCCACTGTAGCGCCTTTTCTTATTTTCTTAAGAAGTAGCGCTAATTTATCGACCTTATCATTCAGATCAGCCAAATCTTTTTTAGTCGCTAAATTAGCTAGATCATTCTTTGTAGCGTAATTCTTCATCTCATTCCGGGTGGGGTAGTTGTCAAGCTCTTTCCTCTCCACATAGTCTGGCATTTTTACCACCTCAACTGAAGCGATAAGATATTCATCGCCTTGTTCAGCGATGTGGTCGGCATCCTCTTCAGCTATTCTTGACTCTGGTAGACCCAGCCTTAGGAGCTCTCTCTTCAGTGCGAATAATCGATCCCATGCAAGACCTCCATTTTTTGCGTCGGAATCTTTTATGTATTCACGGCCATCGGATTGTCCGAACAATTTTACCTTAAGACGAGGATCGGCCAGCACATATTTAATAAACTCCGTAAACTGCGATTCGTAAGGCTTCCAAAACTTTTTTGGCATACTGGTGGCGACACCAAGTTTAAAAGGACCGACAACTACCTTATCCTGGGCAGCAAAAACGCATGTAACGCAAAATACGACGACCAAGACAGTTAAAATAACTATCCTTTTCATCACATCTCCTTTCTGTTATAAAGTTTGCAAAGAACAACACCTGTGTTATTTCACCTCCTTATTACAGGTTTTTTTTGGTTGATGGTTAATATTTTTGTTTTACACTAAACTTTGAAATATTAATTTAACATACCGCTTTAATTTAGTCAAGTTTATTTAAAAAACCAAAAAGCTGCCGACCAGAGACGGAGGATTATGCGAACTAAGGAATAGGAAGTTCTGTAAATTAATACAGAACTTTGAGGAGAGAGATTTTCTATTCCTACAGCCCGATCTCCGGCAATGTCATGATCGACAGCTTTTTAGGGCTAATCAATAGGATTAGCAGTATAATAATAGACGAAAACAATGTGATTTGTCAAGAGGAGAAATGAATCTAGGGAAGTCGTCTTTTTAAACAAGAGACGGCTTCCCTAACGATTATTTAATACCTCCAAGATGGATGGCTCCGATTGCCAAACAAATATAAAATATTATCATCAAAAATCCAAAAAACCTTGTACCGAAACCGTCATGTGTGAATTGCTGCGTGATTAAAAACGCGATTCCGGCAAAAGCTATTTGCATGGTACTAAATACCATGATAAACGGATGATGAAAAATATAGCCTACTAAAACGATAATTGGCACGACGAATAGTGAAAGCTGAATACATGACGCTAGTGGAATAGCCATTGCCATGTTCGGATTACCTTTATAGGCAAAGCGAACGGCAGAACTGTTTTCAGGAATGTTCGCAATAATCGATATGAAAAACATTCCTATGACGAGTTCATTTATTCCCAGACTAATAGACACTCTTTCCACTCCTTTAACCAATATGTAGGCAGTCGGCACTACCAGGATAGCAGACAGCAAAACCATTAATCTTGCTTTAGCCTTAGTCCATACCGGTTGTTCTCTAGAAAAGAGTGCATGTATGGAGTGGTCGGTATTATTCCGCACTATCAGTACAATATAAACTAAAAAGAGTATTCCAGCCATCCAAAGGCTGTATTTAACAAGCTGGTCGTTTGCTTTATCTATCGGCGTCAAGATATTGCAAATGCTGGGAATGGACATGGCAACAATCACAAGTAGCAGCACCGCTACATTTGAACGGACGAAAATTTTCTTGAAGCGAAAATTTTTCTTCCACTTCCAGGCTCCAACAATAAAGCAAGCGCCAATTACTACTAAAAGGTTCCCAAGAATAGAACCGATAACAGAACCTTTTACCAGCTCTGTATCTCCTAAAAATAAGGCAAACAACGCAATAACTAGCTCGGCAATATTACCAACGAAACTGTTAAGTAAAGCGCTCTTGGCAGGACCTGAATAATATTCATACTGACCCATTGACTTACCTAATAGGCCAGAGAGTATACACATGGTGATAGCGGCTGAAATAAAGCTGAGAATCTCTAATTTCTGCCAATAAAGAATTATGGTTAATGGCATTAATGCATACAAAGTCTTATATAACAGTTTAGACCACGAATTCATTTTATTCCTCCATTTTTTTCGTCTTTTTAATTGTGAAGAACAAATTTTTTCCTTTTTTCAAACCACAATCAATTTGTGATTTAAAAAGAGGGATGGAAAGAATAATAAACTTTTCTCTCCATCAATTTATTTTATACATAATGGCTGGTAATCCCTTTCCAATACAAGAGCAATGAACTAAACCCCATACTTCTATTTCCCCCTGCCAGCCATGGGGATTATCCAGAAGAACTGAATACTTGGCCATCTCTCGTTGTTGCCAGACAAAAACTCTTTTCCGGCAAATCCGGCAGCGATTAACCGCTGGCCAAATATGAATTTCTGGCCAACGATGCATACACATAAAAGTAATAATTAACCAGCTAGCTAAAATCAACAAAATAATAAAAGCAATAATTAATAAAATAATCATTTTTTCTCCTTTTAAAAAACTGTGTTCATTTTCCCTCTTTTCAGTGCATAAATTGGGTTATGGGCTGGAAAGAGAGCCAGAGAAGAGTTTTTTTGATATAAATCAAGACTATTTCTCTGGCAAAATTACACATTGTTCTTTTAGATTTTTTAAAAAATCTTTATTTTGTCAAATTTAAAGATTACAGCCGCAATTAAAAATAGTATCAAAATAGCCAGACCCAAGATGATTTCCTTCAAATTACCAATCCTGGACAGTTTATTATCTTCTTTATAACTCTTAATGATTGCAACCGTAAGAACTGTAGCCACTGCTACATATACTATCTTCATCATCAAATCTGAGACAGTGGATAATAAAACCATAATGGTTATCATCCAATAGCCAACGAGTCCAAATAGTCCCTCAAAACCTATTTTCCATTCTTGTCTTGAGATTAACAAAGAATTTTCTTCATTTTCCATCGGTACCTCCTTTAGTTAATTCAATTGTTTTAAACAACAATTTTTGTTTTATTTTCCATCTTTTCAATCCATAAAATAGTTTTATGGGCTGGAAAGAAGTTTGGAGGGAAGCGTATCGACACTTCCCTCCATATTTGAACTAATATCAACGTAACAAGGTTTATACTTTTGCCTCGGTCTCAGACTGAAAATAGGCTAGCTCTGTATGCATTTCCATTTTTACAGAAACAGGTGGGATTTTTTGGATGACCACCGGTTCAGGAAGTGACACTTCTACAGAAGCAAAGCCTAAAGAAGCAAATAATTTACTCTTCCATTCCTCATCCTCTTCCTTTATAAAGGCCCAAGCAGGATGGCAAGCTATCTCTGGTTCAAAGACAACAAACCCTGGTTTTTTAAAGGACGGGATATAATAAATCTTATATATATCATCCTCTTCTATCCCTTCTATCACCAGGCTGGCTTTCCCCTGGACTATGATAGAAATACAATCTTGTTTAAGCTTATTTTTGAAGATATTTACCTCTGCGCCAAGCTCTTTTGCTTTTTCTATCAGAAAATTCAGTTTGACTTCGTCATCCTCCGGGCTTTGCGGGTATAAAAACTTTGTAAGATTATCACTGTATAACATCTTTATCCTCCTTTGCATAAAAAGGGTTATATATTTATTTTATTTTTCTCAAGGAGCTCCCTCTTTTCAGCGCACAAATTTGTTTGTAAGCTGGAAAGAGAGTGAGAGCGAAAATAAACTTCGCTCCCACTGATTTTCAGAGATTTTCCAAGAGAATTCTTAAAGAAATTTCAATCATTAGCCCGGACATATTCCAATCTCTTTTTGCCCAATAAAGAAAAATTGACTCCTAACTTTTTACCTTTTTTCTGAAGAAACTTATCATTTTCCGTCACAAAATTCCGAAAATACACGTTTTCACTTTTATCCTTAAATTCACGAACCGATTCTACGATAGCTGCAAAACGCGTTAGCTGCTCAACTTCCGGATAGTTGTATTTTACAGATAGATGATACAAACCAGAGAGGTAATCGTGCTCTATGGAGTATTTGGAATACATTGCATTTTTATCCATGTTGATTTTCATATTGTATAGGTTGATAGACTGCATAACCAATAAAACAAGCAAACATATCAATAACAAACCGAGGATTCCTCCAAATACTTTTCCAAGAGTCAATTTAAATCTCATTACTTCGTCACCTCCTCTTATTTAGATTAAAGTTTTAATATACATTTTTTGTTTTCCCTCTTTTCAGCGCACAAATTTGGTTCTGTGAGCTGGAAAGAAGATAGGAAGGAATGTAGTAGAACCATTCCCTCCTTTTAACCCCCTAGTTTCAGCTGGAGAACAACGGAGTTAAACCATTATCTTCCCTTTTAGCTAAACAATTTATTAAGAAGATAATCTACTACAAGAATCACCAGATGAGCTACAATAGAAGCAACTAACGAAATTAACAAGAGTATAGGCCAATAAATTTTCAATTTCAATATGGTATTTGCAACCAACAACATCGAAATAAATACGAAGGGAATTAAAACAAATATTTTACAAATTAACCTAATTACTACTCTCATACCCTCACCTCCTTACTTAACTTAGGTTTTATTGAATAGTGAAATTTTAGCTTCTACTTTCTCTAAAATTCTCAAAGAACCCCTCTTTTCAGCGCACAAATTAGGTTGCGGGCTGGAAAGAAAGTTAATATTAGTATTTGATACTTTTATTTTTGCTTGAAAAATTATTATACATTATCTATAAAATTTGTCAACCCTAATATCGGTGCATGTAATTTAAACACTGATTTCTAAATCAATCATTTTGCATGATTAACTTGGAAATCAGAGGAAGGAAATTATTTACTCCTTCCTCAGGAAATTTCATGATGAGTATACGGCGTGGTACGCAGTCCCTTCTTGATCAGAAACAAAATAATTAAAACCAGAAGGGTGGACAGGACGATGAAAAAATCAAAGCCAAATCTCAAGGTAATTGCAAGACTATAGCCTGCTATGGCCGCTGCTAACAGCATGTATTCTTTGGGAAATCTACGAGTTATTACCGAGAAGCTTACGTATACAAATCCTACTACCAACGAAAGAAAGAATTTTTGATAAGTAAACACTGTTAACCCAAGAAAAAATGACGCCAAAAAGGATAACACACAGTAAAAGATCTTCTTAAGTATGCTTAATTTTTTCTTCACTATTTTCTCCTTTTAGTTATAATGAACAAATTTACCCCTCAAAGATCTGGAGGCTAGAGATTCGACTGAGGCAAAAATGCCCTGTCGGACCAAGTTTGGCAGTCAATTCATTCTTAGTTCACACCAAGTATAAATTGCTGGCCAGACTTTTTTATCTACCCCTCCATACCTCTGGTGAGTAAATCCGAAGCACGAAATCCGAATTTTTCAAGGTTCCCCATCTCAGCAAATAATGACATTAGCCATTACTCGCTGGGATGGAGATGGGGGCGACTGATACAATATCAAAAAATTTTTGCTATTGCCGCCCCCGGAAGGAACTTAGAGGAGAAAAAAACTCAACACTCTGGTAGTTTTCTATATAAGACCTACACTCTTAATGTAAAACTTTTTTGAAAACCTTCCCTCAACATATTCTGCCATTACTGTATCGTTGATAGAATGTGATTCATAAAATTCCTCGCTGACCGAAATAGAATCTTGCTGACCTCCCACTTCTACGGTAATCGACCAATCATCATGATGAAAAATAGGCTGTGGTACCATGGTTTTACCTGCCATAGTGTAAATTATTGTTGTATGAGCTGGCGTAAACAATTTATTTACAATTCTACCCGCTCTGTGTTTTCTTGGCATAAACCAAGAATCAACAGCAATATATAGTCCCCAAAAAATGAGTCCTATAATAATAAAGATAACAGCAATACATACAATGCCTATTATCGTTCCTACTGGCCAATCATTTAACATATCAATTAGAAAATTCATTCTTTCCCTCCGTTTAAATTTTCAAAGATTTTCCCCATCTCAGCAAACATTCGCAAAGGCAAATGTTCGCTGGGATTGAGAGAGGAGAGCCGGTGAGCAAAATTTAACTGCTTTTGCCATCGTTTAATTGAGGCTCTCCCCTTGTCTTGTAAATATACTAGTATTTTATGCTTGTTTTAGCAGGCGGTTCAGCTAACTTTCCTGCTCAGGAAGCGACGCCTGGGCGAATTCTGTTTCCCGTCTTCGCCAACGCATTTTCTAAATCGTTATAGCATAACTCCCTCCTTTAGTGTGAGGCGTCCACCTTACTTTCTAAATTTTCAGGTGAACAGGTTATAGGCGACTACCTACACTCCATATTTGCCTTTTTCCTTTGCTTCCAGTCTTGAATTATTCTTTCGACTTTGTTAACCAGCTTATCCTCGGTTACCAGTTTATAAAATCTGTCTGTGATGGCTATCACCGCGGCAATAGCTAGTACATACAAAAACGGTATGTTCAATTTAAAAATCTTGCAAATAACCGAGGAGAGTAAAGACCAAATGCTAATATTTACAACCGTAAAGATTATTCTAAGCCACCATTTCATGTTCAATCTTCTTTGTTTGTTTGAGTTAAGAGTTAGAGGTTCTTGCAGATGGTTTGACCTGATTGGATTCTTTTCCTTTGGGATGAAATTAACCATAAATGGGAACTTGGCTCTGTATTGTGCAACCATTTTTAAATAAGGCAGTATGTCATCGCCGCAGAACACATTACCAGTAACCTGACTAACCAGTAAAGGGTTGTCGCTAAATACTTCCATTACCTCCTTCCCAAATAAACTTGGGTATTGTTCCCTAAACTCTAGGAGCGAAAGAAGTGAGACATAAGCAGCTTCCTGTGGCGTATCTCTTTTCACATAAGCCTTAAACTCGTAGCCCAGTTCAGGTATAGCAAAGGTTACTACGGAGCTGGGATCTGTAAAATCAGCAAAATAACATTTCATAGTTGCCTCCTTTTGGTTTATAAGTAGAAAGGAGAGAAAAAAGTGTAACCTGACTATTGTCAAGATATCATCTCTTCCTTCTAAAAATAACTAATCAAACAACCTTTTGAAATAGCCAATCAGTGAGAAAATGACTATAATACCGCAGACACATTCAATAATACCGAAAAGTATCCAATCAGAGGTTTCCATAGACTGGAAGATAGCACAAAGAATGCCTAAAAACATCACAAAAGCCCAAAATGCCGCCATACCCAAACCTTTTCGTTCTGGCTTCCCAGATCTTTCAGGATGAGTATCGTAATAGCCTCTAGTAAATCTCATTTCACACCTCTTTTTAAAAGATTAATAGTTATATGTTATGTTTTTTTCTCAAAGAGCCTCTCTTTTAAACCCACAAAAAGTTTTATGAGCTTGAAAGAGATGGGGACTTTGGCTTTCGCAAACCAAAGTCCCTTTAACTGAGAATATTCCAAGGATCAGAAACTATAAGCTAAACAGCCAGCCCATTGACTAATTGGCCATTTTAAATCCTGAATAAGCTTCGCTTTTGGGGAAATCGTCATATTTTGCCGTACCTTATCTTTCCGTTCCAGCTTATCTTTTTCAATTTCTGCACTCATACGTAGAAACAATATTCCTTGATACATATCAAGATAAGTAAAAATATTTACCTTCTTTATAACTGATTTGCTGGAAATCAAAATTGTCAGTGCGCTATCGCAAAATACTACAGCCCCACCGTAGTTCTTAAGCGAGAAATCATCATCAGCCAACCTATAGAACGATTGAGTTATTTTCCAACCGTTCTTACCCGGTGACTTTTGCAATATATTTAAAATTCTTTTTTCGGTAGATAAGGCGTTTTGACGTTTTTCAAGTTGACGATAGGCACATGTTACATTACCCAGGGAGGTTAACAACTCTGGACTATCAGGTTTTGCCACTTTTTCGCCGAGTTTTAAGGCTTCTTGTGACTTTAGCAGTGACTCATAATATCTTCCCTGTTTATAAAGCTTATCAGCCTGATAATTCAGGATTTTGTACTTGATATGGTCACCATAAAAGGTGAAGCCTAACATTATGGCGATCACCACCACAAAAATAACATTTGCCACTTTTCTTCCCATGGCAACACTCCTTTCTTAAAGGTTAAAAAGTTTTTACTATATTAACTCTCAATGAACTTTTTTATTAAGGTTTTCACCTCCTAATATTTTTCAAATTTTGTTTTATTAATCTCTTTTAAGCGCACAAAAAGTTTTATGAGCTTGAAAGAGATGGGAACGAAACGAACAAACTTTCGTTCCCACTGTTATTAAACCTTATTAGGGTTTTTCATCCCAATTTAACATACCCTTCAGTGTGGTAGGTATGGTTTTGGCGGGAAAACAACTAAGAGTAACTTTGCTCTGACCACTTAGGATTCTTTGTGCTTGTTCAAAATTTACTTTCAGATAATAAAATGATGTTCCTTCCATGGTCTTGATTGGTTTTCCATCTAGTTTGAAAACCGGTGGATCAGCCCATCTTTTCTGGGGCAATGGAGAAATTGATTTCTCTGTTTTACAATTTTTTTCAAACCATGCGCCACTGCTGGGGATATCCGTTTTCAGTAAAAGCGTGTGTTTTGCATTTTTAGAAAGTATGAAGGGATACCATCTCAAGAAATATTTGGCTTTTTCCTTTTGTCTGCTCTTCTCATCTAACTTTGAAAATTCTTTTTCCATTTTATTAAAGGCTGCTCTGTCAAATTCTTTTACCCAAAGTTTCACATTTTTCAGAGAATCCCCAGTGACTCCCAGGCAGTCCCAGACTCGTGTTACTGAATCCGTACTTGTTAATAACAGATCATCAGCTAAATACACCCACGGGGTGGCTACCCACATACTATCGATTGTCTTTGAGGCTATTACACAACCTTTTAGAAGGAGCTTGTAATCATCCAGGGAGCGTAGTTTAATCACTATGGACAAAGGAATATCATCTTCAATCAATTTCGGCTCATTATCTCCATGTACAAGTACTAAGTGGCTGTCTTTTTGAAAAGTCAGCAGTGAGTCATAGGTTACTGTACTTTCTGCTACATTATTTTTAGCAGCTTGTCTAACCTTGGATTTCTGACAACCCAGCGATAAAACTAATACTAATGCCATAAACAAGAAGAACACTACATTCCTTCTCATTTTATACCTCCTTATAAGGTTTAAGGTTTAAGGTTTACTTTAAAGATTTAAGGTGCTTTTTTAGATTTTTAAATAGAAGTTTCTCACCTCCTAATTAGTTTTTATATTTTTATTTTAATTCTCTTTTAAACTCGTAAAAGTAGTTTATGAGCTTGAAAGAGAGTGGGAACGAAAGCCGAAAGCGAACGAACTTTCGTTCCCGCAGTAAAGGTTTATCTACCCCCCACGGCCAGGCTGAGATACCAGCCATCCACTCTTAATAAAAACTTACTATTCTCGTCATAAGCCGGCCCTTTGTAAACGCCCGGGATAGACTTTTCTTCACATTCAGGACATTCGCCATTGACATACCAGTTTGGGAACCCCCGACGTGCCGCCTCAATGGCACCGCCGAAAAGGACTATTTCCTGGCCAGCGTAAATTTTTTCAGGGGAAATAATTTTATGTGCGTTAGCCAAATAAACGAATCGACTATCTGAACCGCGACCAGTGGTCATTTTGGCAATTTTCCATAGGGTGTCCCCCGGTTTTACTTTATAATAATAATCCTGAGCATTGGCAAAAACGACGGTGCTAAAAAGAATAACTAAAGCTAAGATAAACAAGGTAATCCTTCTCATCTACTCCTCCTTCCTTTTTAGTTAGATGGTTTTAATTTACATTTTTTGTTTTATTTTCTCTCCAAAAATCCGGAAGTCAGGTTTATCCCGCACCTCGCAAGGTGCGTGGAAGATTATTAAGAGATTTTTTATTCTCTCTCAATAATTGAGGAGAGAGTTATTTTACCTGGCTTCCGAGTTTCTGAAGAAAAAATTTGATGGGAGGAAGCAAGATCTGATTTTTATTCAGTCAGCTCCCTCCTGTATGGCCTGATTTGTAAAAAACATTTTTTGGTGGCCAGCAAAGGAATTGAACCTTTCTCCCCTATTATTTCGGGCGCCCAGTCGAGTTCCCCCGACACACTCAGGGCTTGCCGGCCATAACTTTTTACTTCCCAGAAACCTGGAGGAAAAGACTCAATCTATTTCTTAATTTGCACTAGATCAGCGAAGGATTGAGTGATGCCTTTTTCTATCGGTGAATACACCTGCTCTGTGATGTAATCGATCGCTGTTTTAAATCTACCAGTCGGACCTTCTTTCCTTAACTTACGCCTGAGCCAGCTCTCAATGCTCATCATTCTTTCAAAGCATAAGAACTTCTTTTCTAATTCATCCCACCACATAGTAAAAACCATCTTACCATTATTTATACGGTGAGTTGACAGTGGTGTATTACAGGCGTGAAAGCAGGGATCAAAATTACAGTTCTCACAGGAAAGTCCTTTTTTCAAACTCGTTATATAAGCCCATTCAGTAAGACCATCAACAGATTTGCTATATAAAATTTCAGGTAGTTTTACTATGCCAGGCACAAAGTGGAATTCCCTCTCCTTTCCGGTATGATAAAAACAAATCGGTAATAACAGATTTTTATCAGACTCATGAAACCAGATGGCAAATTCATTAATGCCATATGTAATCATTTTTTTTAGGTCAGATTTAAAATTACACCATGGCACTGAACAAATATATGGTCTATTTAACAATTCTATGAGTCTAGACATGTTTTCCTCCCCCTGCTTTTGCAGGAAAAAATTGTTTTTAAAGATCGAATTATTTACTCTCCAAAGATCTGGAGGCTAGAGGCCTAACTTAGGCAAAAATGCCCTGTCGGACCAAGTATGGCAGTCAATTCATTCTTAGTTCACACCAAGTGTGAATTGCTGGCCAGACTTTTTTATCTACCCCTCCATACCCTTGAAGAGTAAAATACGACTGCTAAGTTTAATAAATATTAATTTTCAAATTACGATTGAAAAGTTCCGGTATAGTCCGCCATAGCCCGAACAAAGTGAGGGCGAAGGAGGACATATCCCTGTTGGGTAAACGGTGGCGGTGTCGAAGTGCGTATCGGTGTCGTTTAACGGTGTCGTCTGATAATTAAATAAAACCGTAAGACGTCACCGTATGACGATACGGGCAGCGTAACCGCCAACGTTAGACGTAAACCGAATTTTCAAAGAGTTTCCCCATCTCAGCAAACATTTACAGTAGTAAATGCTCGCTGGAAAAGGGACACGAGGAGTAGGGTTCAAAAACCAGCTACCCCTCGCGACTATGAACAATGTTAGGAGGTCGTTTCCTCTTTCTTGGGTTCAACATAGAAAGCACTTGCCTTCTTGAGAACATCTTTGATCGCCAGTTGTGCAACCTTACGATCTGCGTTACTCTTTTTCAGCTCCTCAAGCCAGGTCGAGACAGCCTGAAGCTCTTTTTCTAAGCCCTCAGCAACTGCAAGTTCCTTTTGCGCCTCTTCCAATAGAA
>Ga0315289_10006882_pt1 | contig 16660 bp, 10 predicted proteins | sample YL17G11_40_MG_FD_203452 | JGI IMG/M metagenome (GOLD analysis project Ga0315289, IMG submission 203452) | Sediment microbial communities from Yellowstone Lake, YNP, Wyoming, USA - YL17G11_40 | ecosystem: Environmental > Aquatic > Freshwater > Lake > Sediment | place: USA: Wyoming | collected... | reverse complement strand
CCATGAATGGCCAAAGTAAGATGAGAGAAATCAAGTGAGCTAAAAAAATCAAGACTACCGGTTGTTTTTTCCCATGTCGGATCAACCGCGACCCAAGTTTCCTGGTTTTGGTCGTAATATTCGGGCCACGAATGAAGAATATCAAAAACTAAGGAAAGCGGTCGAAGATAGGGGTTGTCGGTCTGGGCATATCCCTCAACTTCTCGAGCAGGAATCCCAGCCGCACGGGAAAGAGCGACAAATAAATCAGTAAATTCTAAACATAAAGATAGGTCTGGGTTTTCTAAGGCCTTTTTTGCTCCAAGTCTTTCAGACGTTTTACTTATTCTTTTATAATTATAGTTTAAGTGATTTATAACATATTTATAGATATCCCTAGGTGTTTTAAGCTTGACAGCTATCCCCATTAATTCTTCGTCGTCAACCTCCCAATATTTTTGGGGAACAAGGTATTTCTCTTTTAACTCCGAAGTTAGATTAGTCTTAAACTCTGCTCTTGGAGAAAGGAAAACCAAGGCTTTTCCCTCCGCCACAACATCAAGTTTCTGACGAGCCACAAGTTCAAAGCGGGCTAACCAATTTCCATCTTCGTCGGTTGACATTTTTGAAGGAACGGGGGTTAAGGACTTTAAATAAATTTGTTGATAAGCGGTATCCGGAGGAAGGGCAACTTCGGCAAAGATGGGAGAAAGGGAATTATTCTCAAGATGATAGATTAATTTAAAATCGAATATTTGTTGACTGCCAAAAAGGACATTTATCCCCGAAGTCGAAGAATTGCTAAGATTCCAAGACAATCCCGAGGCTGAACGGGGCTTAGAAGAGACTGGTTGACCAAAAGAACGAGGAACATTTAAGGTTACATTGTAAACCTCAACCTGAGGATCTTTTTCGATCTTTGGAATGTTAACTTCCCAAATTTGCCCTTGCCTTTTGGCGATTTCAAACGTTTCATAACGAAGATGAAAGTTAAGACTCTTACCTCGGCCGGCAACCTTATCGTTAAATTTTAGACGGATTCTCGTCTCTTCCGACTCTCGCGTTATTTCAGGCTTAATCTCGTCCATCGAGTCGGAAGCCGTAACGTTATTAATATCAGTCGTTCCTAAGGTGATTGTGTATTCAGTGGCATAAAGGTTACTAGTTAAGTTTTTAAGCTCGACATTTTGGGTCACCACCGTTTTACCGTCTTCCTGAACATTGTAGGAAACATTGTAGACAGTGGTAAACTCACCGGAGGCGAAAACAGGAGAATGAAAAAAGTAAAAAGTAAAATGTAAAATGACAAATAAAAATTTAAAAACTTTACCCATTTAATTTTTAATGTTTAAGTCTTAAATTATCTTGGCCAAGAATTGCCCGGTATATGAGTTTTTATTCAATGATACTTCATGAGGAGTTCCTAGGGCAACCACTTCCCCACCCCCCCCTCCCCCTTCTGGTCCTAAATCGATAATGTAGTCAGCATTTTTAACAACATCAAGATTATGTTCAATAATGACAACCGTATTACCCTTTTCGACTAAAAGACGAAGAACCCGAAGCAATTTTTCAAGATCGGCAAAGTGAAGCCCCGTAGTTGGTTCATCTAAAATATAAAGGGTCCGCCCCGTGGCCCTTTTGGAAAGCTCGGTCGCTAACTTAACTCTTTGGGCTTCTCCCCCCGATAGAGTCGGGGCTGGCTGACCAAGGTGAATGTAAGAGAGACCAACGGCATTTAAAGTCTCCAGTTTCTCAAAAAGACCCGGAATATTGGCAAAAAAATCCAAAGCCTCCTCAACGGCTAAGTCTAAAACATCAGCAATATTTTTTCCCTTGTAGTAAACCTCCAAAGTTTGCTCGTTGTAACGGCGACCATGACAAACTTCACATGCCACATAAACGTCTGGTAAAAACTGCATCTCTACCCTAATCTGGCCTTCACCCTCGCAAGTCTCACAACGGCCTCCTTTAACGTTAAAAGAAAATCGGCCGGCTTTATAACCACGAATTTTTGATTCCGGCAAAGCGGCAAATAAATCCCGAATATAGGAAAAAGCCCCAGTATAAGTAGCGGGATTACTTCTTGGTGTTCGGCCAATAGGCGATTGGTCAATTAAAATGACTTTATTTATGTTTTCCTCACCAACTAGATTTTTGAATTCCCCCGGTTTTTCTTTATGGAAAGGATTAATTACCCTCATTAAAGCATGGTAAAGAGTCTCAACCACTAATGTCGACTTGCCCGAACCGGAAACACCAGTGACGCAGATAAATCTACCTAAAGGAAAGGAAACGTCGATATTTTTTAGATTATACTGAGAGCAACCTTTAATTTGTAATATTTGATTATCCTGCGAAGCAGGAGTAGCGATCTCTGACCCGCTTAGCGGGGCGGATCGCGTCTTTGAATTTGATGTCACATTGATTCTTCTCCTTCCCGCCAAAAAATTTCCTGTCAGTGATTGTCTATCGGTTTTTATCTGTCCAACCGTCCCTTCGGCTACAATCCTTCCTCCATGGTCTCCTGCTCCTGGACCAAAATCGAGAATCCAATCAGCCGCCTCCATCATTTCTCGGTCATGTTCAACCACTATGACCGTGTTTCCCAGGTTGCGCAATTTCTTAAGCGTCTCAATGAGCCTTTTATTATCCCGCTGATGCAGTCCGATTGAAGGCTCATCCAAAACATAAAGCACTCCTGATAATCCGGAGCCAATTTGTGAAGCGAGCCGTATTCTTTGCGTTTCTCCTCCTGCTAGGGTAGTAGCGGAGCGGTTGATAGTTAAATAATCAAGCCCAACCGCGATCAAAAAATTCAAACGGCTACCTATTTCTTTAATTATGGAGGAAGAAATTATCACTTCCCGACTAGATAAGACATTGCCCTTGTTAAGATTAGAAACCCATGAAACCATCTCTCGGATCGACATCCTTACTAAGTCAACAATAGATTTGCCCCATATCGTTATCCCCAAGGTCTCCTTCTTAAGTCTTCCTCCTTGGCAAGTTGGGCAAATTTCCTGTCTCATATACTTCTCTATTTCCATCCTAATATAGTCGGAAGAAGTTTCCTTATAGCGCCTTTCAAGTTCGGGAATGATTCCAGCAAACGTCTCATAGATATGTGTTAGTCGACCAAACCGATTTTCTCCTTCAACTCGATGAATCTCCTCTTCGGTTCCAAAAAGAAGAATCTTCTGCTGTTCGCGTGATAAATTTGCTAAGGGAGCCCGCAGGTTTATCCCATATTTTTCGGCAACGGTAGTAACGATTCTTGAAAACCAGGTGTCGTGAAGGAACATCCGTGTAAAAGGAAGCATCCCACCCTCAGTAATTGATAAATTGGGATTTAAGATAAGTTGAGGGTCAACTTTCAAAAGATTTCCGATGCCATTACAGGTTGGGCAGGCTCCGTAAGGGCTGTTGAAAGAAAAGGTTCTTGGTTCAATCGGGGGAAGGCTAATATTACAATTTGGACAAGCAAAATGCTCGGAAAAAAGACTGTCGGTCATTTTTTTTGGATTTTGGGGAAAATCAAAAGATTGATCAAGAACTCGGGAGAGAATAACTAGGCCATCCGACAATGAAAGAGCTTGCTCTATAGAATCGGTTAACCTTGAGCGAATATTTGCTAAAGACACCTCGTTCTTAAGCTGTTTTTTCTCAAAATTTAACCTGTCGACCACCGCCTCGATCGTGTGTTTGTTAGTTTTAATAAGAACAAAATCATCGTTAAGACCAAATATCTGGCCATCTATTCTGACCCGACTTAAACCCTTGGCTCTTAAATTATCAAGCAGTCGGCTAAATTCACCCTTCCGGTCTCGAACGAGCGGAGAGAGGATCATGAACCTAAATTGTCTAACGGCCGGATTTTCCAAATGTTCACCGGCCCAATTTATTGCCTGGTCAACAATCTGTTGGGCTCCCTGTTGACTTATTTCCCGCCCACAGGAAGGGCAGTGGGGATGGCCAATCCGAGCAAATAGAAGCCGAAGATAGTCATAAATCTCTGTAACCGTTCCTACGGTTGACCTGGGATTATGACTTACAGATTTTTGATCTATTGAAATTGCCGGGGAAAGCCCGGAAATATAGTCAACGTCTGGTTTGTCCATAATTCCCAGGAACTGACGGGCATAAGGAGCAAGACTTTCAACGTATCGCCTTTGGCCTTCGGCATAAATAGTGTCAAAGGCTAAAGAAGATTTACCGCTCCCGGATATCCCCGTAAAAACAATCAGTTTGTTTTTGGGAATCTCTACGTTTATATTCTTAAGATTGTGCTCCCTTGCTCCTTTGATTACAATCTTATCCATAAAAAAATTCTCCACCGACAAACCGTGGCAAATTAATTATACCATAGTTTCCCGGGCCGTCGACAAGAGACTTGAAAAGACTATAAGATATGGTATAATAATACAGTTTAAGCGACCAAATTTTAAAGTAGGCCGCAAAAAAGGAATAAGACCACAAACGCTAGAGACTTGACAAGACTTATAGGATATGATATAATATACACGCAAATTAGAAATTGGGACTTTAAAAATTAAATATTTTTTGACCATTTCATAGTCAACGGACATCTGCCCTCTTTGGCATCAAAGAGGATGCAGGCGAAATGAAAGTACCCTGTCCTATCTTTCTTGGCCATGAGGGCGGGTTTCCGCTGACTAGATGGTTAAATAGCAAATACCAGCCACCGCTAAATAGTCCTGTCCCTATTTGGCATTTTTAATAGGGCTGGTTTTTTGTGGCCAAAAAGTTGACAGTTACTATAAGATATGCTAAAATAAGCGCCACAAATAAGCAAGTAGAAAAATCGATTATAAAATTTTAGGGAAGAGGCTAAACTGCCATCTTCCCTTTTTTGTGCCGCCAAAAAAGCGGCCATTGCACCTTAAAAATTAAATATATAAGATAGAAAAATAGTCTTTCAAGACTATTTCCCAATGAAGAGACATGAAGCCTTTTAGCTTTTAGTTGTTAGCAATTAGAAGCTAGGAGCTAATAAATGTCTTTACCACGTAGTGGCTTGGGCCACTTGACGTGGTTTTTTTCTATCCGAGAAAAAGAAGTGACAAAGACAGTCTTGGATTGGCTGAAAAACACTCCAAGCCTGGGGGGAAAACGAACCTCCTTGAAGGTAGAAGGTCTAACATTCTCATCTCCTTATTAATGGATGGAGAAAAGGTTTGGGAATCCTCAGCCTGGAAACAAGAATCCGCTTAATTTCTTTGTGTCCAGACTTGGGATTCCCCTACCCGTTTCTCTTTTGGCAAGCTAAGAACTTGCCCCACCCGCCACGCTAAGCGTGGCTCCTCAACGAAAGGAGGTCTAAGAAAAGCTACTAGAGTAGCTTAAGGAGGCACAAGCCTCCAGGAAGCTAAACACCATTTCCCCACCTTGGGTAAAAAGGTCGATCTCCGTCCTTCCCCGGGGGAGTGATTCTCCGGTAGGAGTGAACAAAACGGGAGATCGTAAAACGTTCGCTGGAGGAGAAGACAAAAGTGTTTGTGCACAACTTTTCCCGGCACGACTTCAACGGGGACCAGGTGGTCGCGCTGAAGCAGGTTTTCGGCGAAGGCGTCGCCCTCGGGCAGCCCGAGGCGCCGTTCTTCAAGGATGTCAACGATCTCGTCGCTAAAGTGAGCGGTGAAGTTGCTTCCTTGGTGGTCCCGTGGGACCTCCTGATGGAAGCCATCGCTGGTCAGATGTTCGCTGCCGGCACCACGCTCATCGCCTGGCGGGCGGACGAGGCTGCGCGCAAGCGCGGCGCGTTCGCGGCCAAGGGTGTGACGGTCTACGACCTCCGGGTTGGTGGCGCCTGGGCAAAATCCGCACAGGCTGACATTAGCCCGACTGAGGAGGTCAACTTCCAGACGGGAGAGGTGGCTCCCTACCCCAAGGGCTAGATCATCCTGTAGCCGAGCGACAAAGGGCTGGGATGGCTCTGGCGCTGATCCGTCCGCATGGACTGATTCGCGTTAGGATAACCATCCTAGCCCCGGCTAGGAAAAAGTTGGAGAAAAGGGAGGCATAGAAATGAGGGTAACCGGAACAATCAAGTGGTTTGATGCCACGAAGAAATACGGGTTCATTACCCGAGATAACCACCACCCTGATGTTTTTCTGCACATCAGGGCATGGTGGGACGAAGGCACCCCACAAACTGGCCAGCGAGTATCCTTTGAGGTCGTGGATGACCGCAAGGGACTGAAGGCAGGTCGGTGTGCCCGAATCGGCCATGGGTTTGACATCGTAACCTACGGCCACGGCGGGGGAGAATATCAGCTCTTCGTAGAGCAATTCCTTGCCGAAAAGAATCCCAAAGTGTTAGAGCGGGTACAGGGAAGCTCGGTCAGTTTCCCTGGCGGCTACGTCAGTTACAAGCTGGCGTTGGAGCCGGGAACCGTCGAGCGCGCCTGGGAGAAGTACAGAGCCGCCACTTTCAGAGAAAAGTTGAGGCGGCAAATGGAACACCTTCAAGCTTTGGGTCTTAAGGTGCGGTCGGGCGATATTGCCGACGGGATTGGTGGTCGCGACCAAGACTGGTGTGAGGCGACCATTTCCATGATTCCGAAGGCGATAGACGATCCAAGAGTCGTCAAGTTGGCCCAGGACCTTGGAGGAGAATTTCATTTGTTTGACGATGGGTGGGGTTTTTCCACCTATGCAGATAGTGGAGAAAACGAAACGAAGGCATTAGATCTCGCAGAGTTACTAGGCGGTTGCGCTTGTAGCTTAGTAATAATCGGAAGTGGTGGCCCGGCAATCTACATCACCTCCCGAGGTGCGGCAGATCCAGTCTTCGGCCAGGTCGCCCTAGTGAGGGGACAGAAGTCCGCAAGGATTCTGGTCAAAGAAGCCGTTCAGGCTAAGTGGGAAGAGATCGATGTAGACCCCGCGCTGGCGTCTGCACTGGCCACCTGTAATGAGGCCAAAGAGGCATTGGTGAGGCATCTTAACAATAAACCTCCTGAGCCCTCGCCTCTTGAGAAGATTGTGGATACCACCGAAGGATGGTTTGCCTCGGTGGTGATTAGGGATTGGACTGGAGAGGCCGTTTATGGTGGCTGGGTGCCTCGAGACACAAAGCCCCTTGGTTGGGCACCAGGGCGCCAAAAAATGATAAGCAGGCATCCCAATCCTGGAGTGGCAGATTATGAAGCGTGCGAAGGGGCACTCTACCGGCTGTTGGGACACATCGAAGTAGCGAGGGCAATGCTTAGGGGATCGCCTTACTACCTCGAGACTCCCGAGTCTCAGAGCTGGTTAGCTCGGGCTAAGGAGCTGGTTAAGGCCCTTGAGGAGGCTTACAAGCCGGTATGGCAAGCATGCGCAGCTCTCTTCCCCAAGGGATGGGGAGAGGAGTTGTGTCGTGCTCGAGGTATCCTATCCCGGGCAGCGATGGATATAGAGTATGTAGTGTTTGAAGAACTGCACGGCTCGGGAAACCAGGGTGCAGTGAAAGAATGGAGGACAGGACAGATCCAACACCCTCACGAGTGGGTGAAGTCCCACGCTAATTGGGAGCGTGTGGGCTCTCAGAGTGAGGGACTTCCGACTCCTGACGAGTTGGACTTGCGTGTCCAGGAATGGAAGGCGCGTAAAGACGCCGAGGCGTCTGAGCAAGCCTTTTGGAGAGATCTAATCGCTACATTAAATAGGGTGACTGGGCTCGAGTGGGATGATCAGGACTGGTGGACCAGTAACATTGTTGTCACCGGCGAAACAGTTCCCGTTTTGGCAGCTTTTGTCGGCGAAGTTAAGGTAGCAGAAGCGGAGGTCTGGTACACCAAGCGCGGTGGTGATCCGTACTACCGCCTATGGCAGAACCAGATCAGTGTGCCCGAAGGTTACACGCCCGGAAGCCTAGAGTGGCGTGTAGTTGACAGAGCGCCGGCCAGCAGAGATTAGGTTTCTAACCTTGCGCGGCATGTTTCATGCTTAATGCCCGCAAGGGCACTGAAAAAGCGCAAGGAAAATAATGCCCTTCGGGGCTTTTTCTCCTTTCTCCATTTAGGGCCCGATGAAAAGCTCAAGACTGCCAAGCTTTTTTGGAAAGCTTGGTGCTATCGACAGTGCGTTGGGTCGAAAGATACCAACCTGGGGATAGCTTAAAGTGTACATACTAGCTCAGGGACTCCTAAGATGGAGTAGATGTTCTTTCTCGGATAGGCTGGAAGGTGGTGAAGAAAGTCACAACAAATGAGGGAAGGATGAGTTTTATAAGCACTTATCCTGTTATTATTTTTCTCTTCCCTTTTTGCAAGACTCTCGGAGCCCCTTCCAGCTATTCAATTTTTCATATCTCTTCATTGGGAAGATTTGAGAGTAAAAACCTGTTTGCAAGGATTGCTGGTCTTTTTTGGACAGGAAAAGACCCGCTAGATATTCTTGCAAACAGATTCTTGCTTTGAAAAAGCATAAACGGCTATGCTTTTTTGGATTCTGGGAAACCGACTTTTTAAGGGCAGCCCTTTCTGCCTTGAAAGGGCTGCCCTTTTGAGGCTAACAAACTAAAGATTGTCACTCCATTAGTGAGGTGATTTCCCTTATTTTGTCTCTTATTATGGTTGCTTCTTCAAACTCTAAATCTCGGGCTGCTTGGCGCATTTCTTGTTCTAACTTCTTCACCAAGTGTGTGCGGTCTTGCGGTGTTAGTCCGTCTAAATCTAAAGTTTCTAAGTCTTTAATTCCGGGATACCCCCTTTTCTCCATTATCATTTCTTCTCTGGTGACTAATTTCTCCCTTATTGGTTTTTTAATCGTTTGGGGAGTAATTCCAAACTTTTTGTTGTAATCAAGTTGAACTTGACGCCTTCGGGAAATTTCTTCTATTGCCCGTTTCATCGAGCCGGTCACCGTATCGGCGTACATGATTATCTGTCCATTGATGTGTCTTGCTGCTCGACCCATCGTTTGAATAAGGCTTATCTTCGACCTTAAGAAGCCTTCCTTATCCGCGTCTAAAATTACCACCAAGGAAACTTCCGGTAAATCAAGCCCTTCCCGAAGTAGATTTATCCCCACGATCACATCATACTTACCCAAGCGAAAATCATCTAAAATATCGCTTCTTTCCAAAGTTTTAATATCCGAGTGAAGATAATTAACTTTTATCCCCTTTTCCTTAAGATATTCCGACAGATCCTCAGCCATTCTTTTGGTTAAAGTCGTCACCAATACCTTTTCGTCCCTCTTAACTCTTTCACTAATTTCTTTTACTAGATCATCAATTTGACCCGGTGTGGGTTTAATAATTATTTCCGGATCAACTATTCCGGTTGGTCTTACTAACTGCTCCACAACCCCATTGTGATCTAAGTTGGGGCTTTTCCGCCAGCTAGCCCCGAACCGGCCGGTATCGGAGCTGGCGGATTGAAATTTGAAATTTCGAGCCTCCATAGAGGCTCGTTGGATCTCCCATTGGTCCGGAGTAGCCGAAACATAAATTGTTTGAGGAATTCTTCGTAAGAATTCTTCAAATCGAAGGGGCCGGTTATCTAAGGCGGCCGGAAGCCGAAAGCCAAAATCAATTAAAACTTCTTTTCTAGACTGATCGCCATTGTACATGCCCTGAAGTTGAGGAATAGTCATGTGAGACTCGTCAATAAACAGAAGCCAGTCATTCCCGTATGGCTCCCGAAAGTAGTCCAATAAAGTGTATGGGGGTTCTCCAGGTTTCCTTCCATCAAAATATCTTGAATAATTTTCGATGCCATTAACATAGCCAATTTGAGCTATCATCTCAAGGTCATAGTTAACTCTTTGGTTAATTCGATGGGCTTCTAATTCTTTTCCTTCTCTTTTAAATTTAGCTACTTGAGCGGCCAAATCCCGGCGGATTTTCGGAAGGGCATCTTTAGTCTTGGCCGGATCCGTCATATAGTGTTTAGCAGGATAGATAACTACTCCCTCTAAATCTTTAACTTTCTTCCCGTTTAAGGGGTCGATCTTCGCCAGAGAAACAACGCACCTCCCATCATGCTCAAGTCTTAGAGCGTCTTCTTCGTAAGCCGGAAAGATATCAATTGTTTCTCCCCGGACCCTAAACGTCCCTCTTTTAAACTCGTAGCCTGACCGTTCGTATTGAAGTTGGGTTAACCTTTCAAGAATTTTTTCCCTTTTAATTTTCCCGCCATTTTTTAACTCCAAGACAAAGTGGCCATATTCTCGGGGACTGCCGATATTGTAAATGCAAGAAACTGAGGCAACAATTATCGTATCTTTCCGGGTTAAAAGATTGGTGGTAGCCCGAAGTCTTAGTCTATCAATCATTTCGTTAATTTCCGTTTCCTTTTCAATATAAGTATCAACTTGGGGAATGTAAGCCTCCGGTTGATAGTAATCATAGTAGGAGACAAAATAGGAAACGGCATTTTCAGGAAAAAAATCGCGGAATTCTTGATAAAGTTGAGCGGCTAGGGTTTTGTTATGCGATATAATTAGTGTTGACCGCTGAATTTCATTAATTACCGAAGCCATGGTAAAAGTTTTACCGCTTCCAGTAACACCCAAGAGGACTTGATGGGCATAGTTTTGCCTAATTCCCGAAACTAAGCCTTTTATGGCCTCTGGTTGATCCCCTGTTGGCTTAAATTGAGAAACAAGCTTAAAATTCATATCGCGTCCTTTTCAATTTTATCATATTTTTTGTTATACTTTATTATAATTTGTCATTATTTTATGATCTTGACAATTCGGATTTTTTTAGTATATCTTAAATTATATGCCACCATTTCTCTATCCACGCGAACGTCAGGTTTTAGAATTTGTCCACCAGTGCATAAAAAGACATGGTTATGCCCCTACTCTTCAAGAAATTTGCCGTGGCCTTAACCTCTCGGCTGTGTCAACCGTTCATGAACATTTAGAGTCACTTCGGGAAAAAGGCTTTATCGAAAGACTTGATGGAGCCGTCCGCGGAATTGAGATTATTCCAGGGACGTTTAAACCCCAAGCCTCCGAAGGTGCTGTTGATTTGCCAATCTTAGGTTTCGTTGCCGCTGGCAAACCACTCGAGCCATATACCGACCCAAATGCCTATCTTTCGGTTTCACCGACAATGCTTTCTACTGGGAAAAGCGGTTATGTTCTTCAGGTCAAGGGAAACTCCATGGTTGAAGAAGGGATCTTAGAAGGTGACTATGTGGTAGTTCAATATCAAGATGATGCCCAAAGTGGCGACATTGTCGTTGCCATTCTTTCTAACGGCTTTGCCACTTTGAAGCGAATTTTTTTTGAAAAGGAAAGGATCCGTCTCCAACCGGCAAATTCTCAAATGAGTCCTATTTATGTCAATGAAGTGAGGATTCAAGGAAAAGTTGTTGGGGTAATCAGAAAGTATTAGGTAATAGGTAATAGGTAAGAAGTAGAAAATATTAAGAGTATTTCTTAAGCTGACGGAGTTTATAATAAACGTATGAGCCAAAAGTTATTATCATGACAAACACTATTAGAAGATCAAATTTGTGGAAATAACCTCCTAGGACATTCCAGTTCTGCCCGAAAACCATGCCGATATAGGCGAGAAAAAGCGACCACAGAAATGAGCCGACGGTGGTATAGATAATAAATTTTGTCAGGTTCATCTTGGCAATTCCCGCCGGAAGAGAAATAAAGGTTCTGATAACTGGCATTAAACGGCTTATAAAAACAATAATTTCTCCGTATTTTCTAAACCATTTTTCCGCCCGCTCAAATTCATGTTCAGATATAAGAAGATACTTCCCATATTTTTTGATAACCAGTCTTGCGACATTCTCCTGTCCCCAGAATCCCAAGGCATAAGCAACTAAAGAACCTGCTAGATTCCCTAGGGCACCAGCGATGGCTACCATAACTAAGTTAAATCTCCCTATGGCCACTAAAGACCCTGAAAAAGGCATGGTAACTTCTGAAGGAAGAGGAATAAGGGCAGACTCGACGGTCATTAAAGCAAAAATTCCCAAGTATCCAGACGCTGAGATTATACTGATAATAAACCCTGCCAACAATTCCAACATGATGTATAATTATTAAGTTATGGGAATATTGTACATTGTTGCTACTCCGATTGGCAACATGGAGGATATTACGCTTCGGGCAATAAGAGTGCTATGCGAGGTAGATTATATCTGTTGCGAGGATACGCGGAAAACAGGAAATTTATTAAATCAGGACTTACGCGCAATTCCCGGAATTGAACGGAAAAAATTCCGGGAATTAGCTCTCGCGAAGCGAGAGTGCGTAAGTCCTGTGCTTTTATCTTATTATGAGGAAAATGAATCAAATAGGATTCCCCAAATTATTAACCTTCTTAAAAGCGGGAAAAATGTCGCCTTGGTTTCAAACGCGGGAACGCCGACAGTTTCCGACCCGGGATTTAAGCTTGTCAGGGAATGCGTCAAGGGAAAAATTCCTGTTGTTTCCATTCCCGGTCCATCGGCCATTTTGACCGCTTTAACCTCTTCTGGTCTTCCGACAGACAAATTTCTCTTCTTAGGTTTTCTTCCCCAGAAACCAGGAAAACGGCAAAAATTCCTCCATGATCTTGCTTTATTGCTGCGCGCCCTTAAAGTAACAGTCGTTCTTTTTGAAGCACCACACAGGTTGATTAAGACTCTGGAGGATTTAAAATATGTCTTTGGTGATATTGAAATTGTCGTCTGTCGGGAATTAACAAAAATCCATGAGGAGATTTGGCAAGGAAAAGTATCACAGGCAATAAACTACTTTAAAAAACCCGTCGGCGAATTTGTTTTATTGTTTAATATTCCTCTAAAGTAGACGTGTCCCCAATCGGTAACCCTAATTCTTTGGCCTTTAGAACCCGGCGCATAATTTTACCGCTTCTGGTCTTTGGCAGTTTATCAATAAATTCAATCTCTCTCGGATAGGCATGGCCGGCTAAATGCGATTTGACATACATGGCCAAACCTTCTTTAAGTTTTTCACTTGGCTTAAAACCTTCCTTTAAGACGATAAAAGCCTTAATTATTTCTCCTCTTAAAGGATCGGGCTTGCCGATAACGCCGGCTTCAACCACGGCTGGATGCTCGATCAAGACAGACTCAATCTCAAATGGCCCGACTCTCTCGCCGGCAGTTTTAATAACGTCGTCGGCCCGCCCAACAAACCAAAAATAGCCATCCTTGTCCTTATAAGCCAAATCACCGGTGATGTACCAGTTTTTAAGAAAATATTTTTTATATTTTTGCGGACGACGCCAGATTTTTCTCATCATTGACGGCCAGCCGGGTTTTAAAGCCAGATTGCCGATTTTTCCCGGTCGGCAGGGGTTACCCGCATCATCAACGATTTCCGCAACAACACCGGGGAAAGGCTTTCCCATAGAACCAATTTTAATCGGTAGCGATGGATAATTAGCAATACAAATCGCTCCGGTTTCTGTCTGCCACCAGTTGTCATGAAACGGAAGTTTAAAAACCCGCAAACCCCAGCGAATGGCCTCGGGATTCAAAGGCTCGCCGACAGAGGCTAAGTGACGAAGACTAGAAAGATTATGCCCTCTAACTAACTCGTTACCGGCCGCCATCAGCATCCGAATAGCCGTTGGGGCAGTATACCAAATGCTAACCCGGTACTTCTCCAGAATTGCATACCAACGTTCCGGATTAAACCGCCCTTCATAAACAACGGCCGCCACGCCATTACTCCAGGAGCCTAAAATTTCGTAGGCAATACCTGTCACCCACCCTGGATCCGCTGTACACCAATAGGTATCCTCATCATGCATATCAAGAATCCATTTGGCCGTTAAGTGCTCCTGCAAGATGGCTAAATGTTGATGAACTACCCCCTTTGGTTTTCCGGTTGTTCCCGAGGTATAAAGCATAAAGGCCGCATCCGTTTGGGCCATTTGGGCAATTTTAAAGCTGTTGGAGCATAAGGCTAGGGTCTTCTGAAATTTAGGATCATCGACGGCAACAATCTCTTTTAAGTCTTTAAGTTTTCCCCTGATTTTATCCACTCTTAATTTTAATTCTTTACTGGTGACTAAGACCTTAGCGCCACTATTTTCTAATCTATCCTCAAGGGCTTTTTCTTGAAAGGCCGAAAATAGAGTGCCGGCGATGGCTCCCACTTTTAAAATTCCCAAAAAGGCAAGATAAAGCTCGGGGATTCGGGGAAGAAAAATAAAGACTCTATCTCCACGGTTAACCGCTAGGTTTCTAAAGTAATTTGCGTATTGATTTGAAATCTCGGAAAGATCCTCAAAAGTAAACTTTTTCTCGCTCCCGTCCTCGCCTTCCCAATATAAGGCCACTTTATTCTTCCGCCACGTTTTTAAATGCCGATCGACGCTATTATAAGCGGCATTTATCTTTCCGCCGGGAAACCATTCAAGCTCATTATAATATTTTTTCCAGGAAAAACTCAGGTAAGCTTTATCGTAATCCAATAAATTCGGCGTAGCTTTAAAATAGGATTTAGGCTTTGATACAACCTCAACCATAATTAAGCTGTTGAGAGTTACCTGACGACAAATTTTTTCTGAAGTTCTTTAAGTCTCTCCATTATTCCGGTATATTCAAGCTCATTCATCCCCAACATGGCGCAGCCAAAAAATCCCTGACGCCTAAGTTCAATCGCTTTGTCGGAAACCTTCTCTCTTACCCTTTCCCAGACCGGATGGTCAAAAAGATCTAAGACCTCGGAAAATTTACCTTCATGGACGGAAAGACCGACGGCAGAAACTATCGCTGGTCCATCAAAATAGGTAACCGTCTCCCCCATTTTAACCGGCATCAAAGGAGTGTTGTGGGAGCCTCGGTTATCTCCAGCCACAAACGGCGCAATAACATAAGGGGAAAGAACCTCGCCAGAATCGGGAAACTGTTTTTGTACCCTAACTATGGCAATTGGGTCATCTTTTCCTGTATAGGTACCGGCGATATTATGGAGTCTTGTAGTTGAAACAGCCACGCACTCCATCTCTGGATGGGCTCTTGCTCTTATCCCCTCAATAACATAAGTTTCAAGATCTCGAAGGAGACAGGCAATGTCATAAAGGTCCTCAGGGGCATTTAGAGTTATTATCTTATCCGCCCCCGTATGCATTACATCCATGATGGTAAAAGTAAATCCCTTCGCCATCTCGGATGATAGCAAAAGCCCCGGATTATACATTGGGTCAGCAAAGGCAAGATATAGGGGTAAACTAAAAGCCCCTGGGTCGGTCTTGTCTGCCATAAAAAAGACAAACGGCTCAGCCTCTCTTTCTTCAATTTCAAGCTCGGCAACAGCCGGGCCCATTCCCTTGACATTGCCGGAGAAGGCATCTTTTAATAGGTCTTGACCAGCTCCGTATAAACCCTGACTCTTGGCCACTTTTGTCGCCTCCAAAAAAGCATCCCAGGCTAGTTTATGAACTTTACTATCAAGTTTTCCCCTTTGATGAGACATCAGAATTGAAATATCGTCTCCCGTATGAAAAATATTAAAATCGATAATAAACCCTTTGCCGTTCTTTCCTACATATTCTTTAACCGTCTGAAGCATAGCGCTTGATGGTCTTTCATGGCCCGCCAAAGATCCAACATCAGCTTTAATTGCAGAAAGAGTAATTTTCATAAAACCTCCATATTAAAATTTCTAATTTCTAATTTCTCTAGATTAGGCTTCTTCCAATCATTTCCGACGGCTTAGTTATTCCTAAAAAAGATAAGGCCGTCGGCCCGACATCCGCCAAAATCCCAGATTCTAGTTCTTTTGACCAACCCTCATATTTAGGGGAAATCGCAATGAAAGGAACAGGGTTAGCCGAATGCTCAGTGTCAATTTCCCCTGTAGTTAAATTTATCATCTCTTCCACATTACCATGGTCAGCTGTAATAATGCAAGCCCCTCCTTTCACCAAGACTCTATCGACAATTCTCCCTAAACAAAGGTCAACGATCTCGCAAGCTTTAATGCCGGCGGTTATTACCCCGGTATGACCGACCATGTCTGGATTAGCAAAATTTAAAAGAATAAAATCGTAATCCCCACCTTCAAGAATTTTTAATAAATAGTCCGTCAAAAAGAAGGCAGACATTTCTGGTTTCAAATCGTAAGTGGGGACAGCAGGCGAAGGGATTACTCCCCATTTCTCCTCTGGAAATGGCTTTTCTCGCTGTCCGTCAAAATAGTAAGTCACAAATCTCTCTTTCTCCGTCTCCGCTAAATGCAGTTGGCGAAGATTAGCCTCCGATAAGACTCGAGCTAGGGGTAAGGAGACAATCGCTGGCGGAAAGGCAATTTCGGCAGGAAGACCCTTTTCATATTCCGTCATCGAAACAAAAAGGGTCTCTTTTATAATTTTTTTTCGCATAAAAGGCTTAGTGACCGCAATCTCACCGTAGGTCTTCTTAAGATATCTCTCTGTGTACGGATCAAATCCTGGCTTTTTCATTGCCGCCTCATTAAGATCAGTTAAAATAAGGGCTTTGGTAAGCTGTCGAGGCCTGTCAATTCGGAAGTTATAAAATATAATGGCATCGCCATTCTCTATTTTCCCAATTGCCTTACCGTCTTTAGCTAAAACAGTGGGTAAGACAAATTCGTCGGTCAAACCGTCCTTATAGGAATTTTTTAATACTTCACGCCAAGAATCAGCCGTTTCCCCTTCTCCTAAAACGAGGCTATTATACGTCTTCTCTGTTCTCTCCCAACGATTATCCCGGTCCAT
>Ga0315289_10006880_pt1 | contig 16662 bp, 12 predicted proteins | sample YL17G11_40_MG_FD_203452 | JGI IMG/M metagenome (GOLD analysis project Ga0315289, IMG submission 203452) | Sediment microbial communities from Yellowstone Lake, YNP, Wyoming, USA - YL17G11_40 | ecosystem: Environmental > Aquatic > Freshwater > Lake > Sediment | place: USA: Wyoming | collected... | reverse complement strand
GTCCCATTTCTCAACAATCTTGGCCAGCGCCGCGTCGAAGCCAAGGCCGGCCTCGACGCTGATTGTAAGCAGGTCGAGCACGTCCGGCATTGCCCGCATGATCTCTAGCCTACGCCCTTTGACGCGACTGCCCAACCACATGACCGGCAACAGATAGCCCAAAGAGGCCAGCAAGAGCCCAAAAACGAAAGCCTGAGCTAGCGACCCGCCAAAACCGGCCATCACGACGAAGATGAAGCCGCCGACGAGGAAGGCGAAGAGGATCCTGATGCCGATGAAGTCCAGCGCCTTCAGGCCGGCGGGGTTGCCCGCCAGCTCCAACTGCCGGCGCGTGCGCGCCAGAGTCGCCTGCGGGGCCATAGCTGCCAGCCTGCGCGCCACCCGCGCGATGCCCGGCTTGACAGCGCGCGCCCAGAATGTCTGCTCTAGCTCCAGCTCAGTGAGCGTGCCTCCACGGACCGCGTAGTGAGTGAGGCGCTCCCTGACGTCGACGGCCGAGCGCGCGTGCGCCAGGCCATAGGCCACCAGCATGAAACTGGCGGCGACGGTAATGGCTAACAGCACGCTGATCGGAGTCATGACAGCACCTTACACCGCAATGCGCACGATCCTGCGTATGACAACGTAGGCGACGACGATCATCAGCAGGGCGAGGCCAACGAACGCCAGGCCGCACGCATCCTGGAAGAGAAGGATCATGTAGGGTCGGTTGATCATGAATAGGATCAGCGAAAGCCCGAAGGGCAGGAAGGTCACCAGGTAGCCGGAGTACACCTGCTGCGCTGTCATGACCCGAATCTCGCCCTGGATGCGCACGCGCTCGGCAATCGTCTCACTGATCGTGTCCAGGATCTCGCCAAGGTTGCCACCCACCTCGTGCTGCACGTTGACGGCCGTAACCATCATGTCCAAGTCGTCGCTCGCGACGCGCTTGTACATGTTGTTCATCGCCTGCTCCTGGCTCAGGCCAAGGCTGATCTCGCGCACCACGCGGGTGAACTCGGGTCCGATCGGCTCAGGAAGCTCCGAGGCAACCGTTTGCATGCTCTGAAGCATGCTGTAGCCCGAGCGCAGCGAGCTGACGAGCAGCCGGATAGCGTCCCCGAGCTGATCGTTGAAGGCGCGTAGTCGTGCCGCCTGTCGCCGCTTCAGGTACAACCGCGGCAGGAAGAAGCCGAAAACGCCAAAGAGAAAGGCGATCACCGGCGTCGTGAAGAGTATGAGCGAGAAGAGCGCCGCCATGACCGAAGAGAGGACCGAAAGCACGACGAACTCGGAGACGCGCAACTGCAGGTCGGCCTTGGCCAGCTCGTCCGACAGGCGCACGCCGTAGGTGCGCTTGCGGAGCGCCTGGTCCAGTTGCCCCGCCATCGTCTTGCGCGGCCGGCGTTCCTGGCCGGACAGGTGCCCGCGGGCGGCGTAGGTCTCCAGGCGATTCTGGATCATGCCGCTCTGGCCGCGCGTCACCTGCCAGACGACTAGGACAGTCAGGCTGATGGTTACCATCAACGCTACTGCGAGGACTAGAGCAACACCCATGGCCTTCTCACCCTAGGAGCCGTGCAGGCTCTCCTTGATCCCCAGCAATTGCGGCGGTATGGGTAGGCCCGCCGCCTCCAACTTCTCCGAGAACCCGGGCCGGATGCCCGTGGGCTCAAGAGAGCCCAGAATGCGCCCATTGCTCACACCCTTGCGCTTGAAGTGGAAGACTTCCTGCATGACGATCGTGTCACCTTCGAGTCCCTGCACCTCAGCGATGGAAGTGACGCGGCGGCTGCCGTCGCGCAGGCGTTCCTGCTGCACGATCAGGTCAATGGCCGAGGCGATCTGCTCGCGAATTGCGCGTAGCGGCAAGTCCATCCCGGCCATGAGCACCATCGTCTCCAGGCGCGAGAGGGCGTCGCGCGTGGCATTGGCGTGCAAAGTCGTCATCGAGCCCTCATGGCCGGTGTTCATGGCCTGGAGCATGTCCAGCGCTTCGCCTGAGCGCACCTCGCCGACGATGATGCGGTCGGGGCGCATTCGCAGGCAGTTCACTACCAGGTCGCGAATGCTGACCTCCCCCTTGCCCTCGATGTTGCGGTCGCGCGCCTCGAGCGTGACAACGTGCTCCTGCTGAAGCTGGAGCTCGGCCACGTTTTCGATGGTGACGATGCGTTCGTTGTCCGGAACGAAGCCCGAGAGGACGTTCAAGGTGGTGGTCTTGCCCGAGCCGGTGCCCCCGGCGATGAGCACGTTCAGCCGTCCCTTCACGCAGAGATCGAGGAAGCGCATGGCCTCCGCGGTCAGCGTGCCGCGGCTGACCAGGTCGGCGGCAGAGAGGGGCTTGTGGGAGAAGATACGGACGGTAAGCACCGGTCCGACCAGCGATATCGGCGGGATCACGGCATTGACGCGCGAGCCGTCAGGGAGGCGGGCATCAACCATCGGCGAGGACTCATCGATGCGCCTGCCGATGCGCGAGACAATGCGCTCGATGATGCGCAGCTCGTGCTCGGCGCTGTCGAAGGCCAGGGCCGTGCGCTCGATCTTACCCGCACGCTCGACGTAGATCCTGCTCGGGCCGTTGACCATGATCTCAGAGATGGTCGGATCCTGTAACAGTGCGTCGAGCGGGCCCAGACCCAGGATCTCACTCACGATCTGGTCGAACATGCGACCGCGCTCGGCGCGGCTGAGGATGATGTTCTCTTGGGCGAGGAGCGAGTCGAACAGCTCCTGTATCTTCTGTTCCACCTCGGCTCGCGCCCCGAGTTTCTCATCCGGCTGGAGCTCGCCAACCAGACGTGTCTGGATGCGGCTCTTAAGGTCGCGGTAAGCGTCCCGCAGTTCCGACCCAGGACCGGTCAGCCGGCGCAACTTGGCCACGGTGGCGGTGGCGGTGTTCGCGTTGCCACCACGGCCATCGGCGCCTCTCTGGCCGGGATCGGCGGACTCCGCCCCCTCCAACCTCCTCAGAAGCGACATGCCAACCTCCGCTCGGAACCCAGCTCGCCTAAGCCTTGGCCCAGAGAGCGCGCAGCCCGCGCACCTTGGGTTTCTCGGCGGGCGGCGCTAGCGGCTGCTCCTTAGCCGTCGTACCGGTCACAAGGCTCGCCAGGGCCATGATGGCTTGGCACAGCGGCGTCTCCGGGTCAACCAGAAACATAGGGCGGCCCTGGTTCGCCGCCAGGAGGGGCCCCGCCTCGTCGAAGGGGACAGCCGCGATCGCCCGGCAGCCGAGCGAGCGCTCGATGTCCTCGCTCTTGACGCCATAGCGTCGCCCTGCCTGGCTGATGACCAGAGAGCGTCGCTCGTCCGGCACTCCGATCGCCTCGAGCACGTCCAACATAAGGCGCACGTTCTTGATGGATGGTATGTCAGGCGTGGTGAGCAAGAGCAACTGGTCCGTCTCGTCGATCGCCGCCAACAGCGTGTCGGTTAGCGCGTGGCCGCCGTCGATTACCACCAAGTCAAAGGCCTGCCGAACCGCCTGCAGCACTCGGCGCATAGCGTCTGCTGTCACTAGCTCCGCCGCCTCCGGTCGGCTCGGGGCGAGCAAGGCCCGGATGCCGCTGGTGTGAGCGACGGTTACCTCAGTGGCAAACCCGGCGTCCAGCTCATCAACCTTGCGCGCGAGATCGGCGATGCTACGGTTGTCGTGCAGGTTGAGCATCACCCCCACGTCGCCGAACTGTAGGGCGGCGTCGACAATGACGACCTTGCGTTTGGTGAAGGCACGCAGGGCCAGAGCTAGGTTGATCGCCACCGTGGTGCAGCCGCACCCCCCGCGGGGCCCGAAGACGGTGACGATGCGCCCCTTCTCAGGCTCGTCGCCGGCGGCCTGCTTGGCCTTGCCCTCGCTGATGCCGTACACCTGCCGGATCCTGGTCGAGACCTCACCGGCGTCCAGGGGCTTGAGTATATAGTCGCGAGCTCCGGCCACCATCGCCCGTCGCAGGTAGTCCACGTCGTCCTGCACGGACATCATGATCACCTGCGTGCCAGGCATGGTTGAGGTGATAGCCTCCGCCGCCGTCAGCCCATCCATGCCCGGCATGTTGATGTCGAGCACCACAACATCGGGGTGCGTCTCGCGCACGAGCTGCACGCCCGTCTCACCGTCATTGGCGGTGCCGACGACCTCGATGTCAGGCTCGAAGTGCAGGAGGCGTTCTATGTTGCTGACAATGTCAGCGCTGTCGTCTACCAAGACTACACGGATCATCCATTCCTCTGGGCCGCCGGGATCGCCGCTCGACGCTAGCGCATTTCCTCGAGTGACGACTTGATCTGGCCGGTGGTCTCCTGACGCTTGGGCGGCACCGGGATGTTGAAGCGCTTCATCAAGTAGTCGAGGGTCACCGCTTCGGTGCTGACCGTGGCATCGTCGTCCTCGGAGCGAAGAAGGAGTGTGACACGCACTTGGCCCTCGTCGGCTTTGTCCCGCAGATAGGTGAGCACCAGAGCGTCCTGCTGGGTGGCCAGGAGCGTGACGACATCGTATGGGGCAGCAGCCTGAGGGTTCTCTCCCTCCTTGGCCACGGCTGGCAATCCGGACCACACCCCGACGCGCAGCACCTCGATGTTCTGCAGCGTCAGCTGCGCTAGCAAGCGGGGCAACTGCTCACCCTTGCCGGTGATCGGTAGCCTGATCTGGGTGTCTGGATCGACATCGAACACCTCCATTGAGGCGACGATATCCACCCTGTCACCCTCCTTCAGCGCTCCGGCCACGCCCGATAGGTCGCCCACCGGGAAAGCGATGGCAACGCGACCGGGCTGGAAGAGCACGGAGGCACTCTCGCCGGAGGCCACCTTCTTCTCTTTGTCGTAGAACATCCCCTCTTGGAGAATCATGCCCTGGGGGATGTCTACCGCGGCCGTCATCCCCGCCAGCTTCATCGGGTCTGCGAGTGCCCCGGGCGGAAGCGGAGCACCGGCCTCCAGGCGCACCAGTTGGACGGCGTCCATAGGTATGTCGTCGCCCTTGGCGATGTTCTGTAACGCCCTCACCACCGATGGGGGCTCGGGCGTCGGCGCGGGTGCGCCAGAGTCGCTCTGCCGGCTCATCATCAGGATAACTAGCACACCTGCGAAGAGACCGAGCAGCACGCCCACGATGATGATGAGCTTCCCACCCTTCATAGAGCCCTCCCCGGAACCGTTGGCGACCTACGTCTCATCTGACAATGCCTTGGACCTGGATGGGCAGGAAGCGCGTCAGCGGCCCCCACGCCAGGTCAGCCACGAAGAAACGGCGCATAGCGAAGAGGTTGTTCTCCTCGTTGGCCTCGCGGAAGCCACCCCAGTATGAGTCCCCCTCGGTGTCGATCTGGGCGTAGACATCGTAAAGGCCCGATTCCAGGCTGGCGAGCGAAGTAAAGCTCAGGGTCTGCGTCTGGCCAGGCCCGAGGCCGGTCAAGCTAAGCGACTGGCGGAAGGCCGGCCGGGACGGGACGCACGCGGAGTCAGGGCAGTATCCACCCACGTGGTCCAACGGCCCGGTCGGCGGCGCCGAAACGGAGGGCTTGATGTAGACCTCCAGCTTCGCCTCGCTGGTGCCCGCGACTGTGGCGTACGATGCCGGGCCGTCAACACCCAGGTTGGCCACATGCACAGTGAGAGTGAGGCGCTGGCCTCCGGTGGGCGCCACCGGTTGCACAGCCAGGCTCACAACCGCCAGGTCGGTGCCGCAGAGAATGTCGGTGTCAGACGAGCTGTTGTCGAAGCCGTCGCCGTCGCCCTTCAGGCCGGCTATGGTCGCCTCGGCGCGTAAGCCGAGCGTCGGATCGTCGGTGGGCACTGTCGGCGACACACTGGCCTCGAAAGAGGCCGTCCCCGAGGCACCCACGTCCAGCGCTCCGATGTTGTAGCGGTAGCGCCCGTTGCCGAGCGTTTCCCAGCCCGCTCCTCCGTGCCAGAGCAGATAGTCACCCAGGCTGACCTCTATCGCCCCTCCCTGCTGCAGCCCGCCGCGGTTGCCGTAGCTGATCGCGTACGTGAGCTGTTGACCGGGGCGCACCACGTTGGTGCCGTCGCTAAGCGACAGCCAGAGGTTGGGCGAGTGAGCCACCGGCGTGCTCAGTGTGCCGCTTCTAGCGCTCAGCGCACCGGCACTGGCCGAAGCCGCGACTCCCTCCACGTAGTGCACCGTCTCCGAAAGCGGGTCGTCCACGACCGCCTGGTAGGAGACCGCAGTGGATTGCCCACCGGCCAGGGGAGGTAGCTGCCAGCGCAGCGTCGAGCCGCCGGTGCCTCCGCCTGGCCCGCTAGTGTAGAGAGGCAACCAATCCAGCAAAGTGATCGCTCCCGTGCTCTCTCCACCGGTGTTGGACAGGGTGAGAGTGTAGACCAATGCCTCTCCCGGCTTCACCACGGACGACCCCACACCCTTGGTCAGCACCACCGCCGCCGGAACGCTCACCGTATGCGTTGTAGTGGCCTCCGCTCCCGGCACCGCCGTACCGGTCAGAGTCGCCCCGAGGGTTACTCCCTGGCCGTGCACTACGTTATCGGCAACACGGGCGACTATCTTTAGGGTTGCCGGGGTGTCGAGGCCCAGGTCGCCCAGGACCCAGGAAACGGTCTGGCCACTCGTCTGCCCAGGGGGATCGCTGGAGACAACGTTCAAGCCGTCAAGCACCGCGCTCACGCTCACGCCAACGGCAGTCATTCCGCCGTCATTGAGGGCGCTGAGTGTGTAGGTAACGGTCTGGCCGGGGTTCACCGGGCCGGGCGCGGCGGGCTCAGCGGCGACGCTCAGTCGCAGACTGGGGCTGGAAAGCACGCTGTGCCAGATGCTGGCGACGGTCTCGGCCGGCAGTTGGTCGCTGGAAGCGACGAACGACAGCGGGATGGTCAGTCCGTTCGCCAGCGGACGCGCTACTCTGGCTCGGAAGCGCACGGCCCCGGCATAGCCCGCCGGTAGCGCACCGGGGATGTACCAGCGCACCGTGCTCCCTTCCAGAGCCCCGCCGTCCAGTGCCTGCACATCCGTCAGCTTGCCGCCGCCAACTGCGGCAGAGAGGATGACCCCGGTTGTGCCGTCACCGCCACTAATGCTGTAGTCAAGGCGGTACTCAACCTCCTGGCCGGGGCTGACCGGCGATCCCCCGGCCGGAGCGGCGCTCACCGTGCCCAGGATGGCGAGCGGCTCGGCGCTGACAGACAGACTGGCTGAGTCGTTATCGGCGCGAGGGTCGGTGACCGAGTTGCCATCCAAGTCGATCATCGCCGGGTAGGAGATGGACGCCTGATCGGTCAGCTCCAGCACACCTTCCGGTATCTGCCCGACGTAGGCACTCAGGTTCACCTGGCCGCTGCCCGGGGCAACCACGGTGAGTGTGTACTCGAAAGCATTGCCTCCGAGCGGCTTCCAGGCGCAGGTGGGGCAGCAGCTCGGGCAGCTCATCTGCGGCGGCAGGGTGTTGACCAGGCGAGCGCTCTGCGCTGATACCGCGCCGCTGTTGCTGTAGCGGTTGGTGAAGAGCACCATGTCGCCTGGGCGCACGTGCGTCTTCGAGGCGCTGAGAGTGATCCCCAGCTCGGCGGGCGACGCATCGTACACGGCGGAGAGCCGCTCCAGCAGGGGACTGGCCGTGTAGGTGGCGTTGCCCGTAAAGCTCAGCCTGTAGCGTACCTGTTGCACGCTCGGCACGGGCGGGACGGCCAACAGTACGTTGTGCCCGTTCTGGCAGGCATAGGGACTGGCCGGCAGCCAGTCGCTCCAGGTACTCCCAGCGCTCCAGGCATACTGCAGCGTCAGGCTGGTCCCTGACGGCACTGAGGAATCCCACTCCAGGCGGCGAAGTTCGCCCCCCACCGCCATCGCCGCCGATTCGTAGGTGCCGCTCGGCGCGTAGACCGCCGCCACACCGGCGATGCTCCCGCGAAAGATGGTGTTTGTCGGCTGGTTACCGGCGTTACTCCCGCCGACCGCGTAGACCCAGTTGCCGACCTGGACCATGCCGTGGTAGGCACGCCGTTCGGGCAGCAACTCGCCAGTCTGCCAGTAGCCGATGGTGCAGCCGGGCTGTCCCTGACACCAGTCGTACAGGTTAGTGCCAGCCTCGCTGAAGAGGGTCGCCTTGACAGACCTCTCCAACCCAGTGTCCTCGGTGCTGGTCGTGCGTCCGCCACTCAGCAGCACCTGCTCGCCCCCAATGACCACGGCTCCGTGGCCATGAAGCGCCACGGGCAGGTCGGCTCCGGTGTTGCGCCAGGCGGAGAGCACCAGATCCCCATTCCCGTCTTCGCCGAAGTCAGCAGCGAGCACCTTGTAGCCGAGGGCATCACCCTGGTCACCGGGGCGCAGTCCTCCGATGAGGTAGACGGTGTCCGTGCCATCGGCGTTGTGCAGCGCTGCCGCTCCGGCGGCGACTGCCTCAGGCAGCCACTGATCCCAGCCGGGCTCGTCGAGCAGGGGGCGCCACGCGCCAAGTTCGCCCGTCTCGCTGAGACGGGCGTGCATCACGTCGCTGGTCATAAAGAAGCCGTCGATGTAGCCCATGCCGCCCAGGAGGAGCACGTCACGGTCGCGAACGGCCAAAGCCGAGTAGTAGAGGCCGTACTCCAGCAGGGCGGCCTGCTGCTCGATGAACCCACCCAGCATGCCGGTGGAAGTGTTGATGGCGGCGCGGGCCACTTTCCTCGTTGGCGTCCAACCTCCGTAGGTGGAGATCGGCGCGCCGCCTATGACGTAGACGTAGGGTTGGCCGCTGACGACGTAGACGAAAGCCGAGGCGCCCGCGACCGGCACCAGTAGGCGAGAAGTGCATTCCCCCACCTGGGCTACCGAGCCATCGGCTCGGTTCACCCGTAGGTAGAAGACGCGGTTGGTAGCCTGTCCGTCCGCCATCCGGCCGCCGAGCAGGTAAACGTAGTCACCGTAGGCGACCGCCACCGTCTCCTGAAGGCTGATCGGTAGCGTGCGAGTGTCCTGCACCCACTCTCCTGAGAGGCCAATAGGCATGAGCTGGACGCCGCTAACGCCCTGCGAGGGCAGGTTGATCAGCCCCGTGCGATCGAAAACGCCACCCGAGAAGTCATCCACGACGTCGACGGTGACCTGGGTGACGAAGGCGCCGGCCGGCAGGGAGCCTAGCGCGACAAGGAGAACGATCCCGATGCCGGCCAGCACCAGGCGAGACTTGCCTGGCCGCAGCCTTGCGGTGACTCGATCACGCCCCGGAGGGGCCCCTCTCCGCGCCCTATGGCACACACAGCAGAGGCGTCGAAGTACGCGCGTAGAGATCGCGGACATAGGTGCCATTACCCTCCCCGGCCACGATCGTGATCGGTGCCGCGGCGGCCGGTCCGCCGATCGTCTCAGTGAGGACATCAAAGGTCAGGCCGTTCTTCACCAAGGAGACGCTGAAGCTGTACTCCCCTGGGTCAACAGGGGTGAAGACGAAGCTGCCACTGCTCGAGGCTTGGGTCTGGGCGTAGACCACGCCGTCGCGGTAGAGCGTGACTTCGGCGCCGCCGCCGGGGGTCTCTGACTCTTTCACCTCGCACTCTGCACCAATGTCAACCACGCGCTCGGCAATCGATCGGTAGGCGGCCTGCAACTCCTCTTGGGTGGCAGCCGAGAAGAAGTGCGGTTTGCTCGGGTCGGTGTCCTCCGTCGCCATCGCCTGCAGCAGGTCGGTGTTGAAGTTGTCGCCAATGGCGATGGTGAAGATGACAATGCCTGCCTGCTTGGCGGCATTCGCCTGTTCCATGGCTTGCTGCACGGCCAGATCGTTGCAGGAGGGCGAGTCGTAAACGCTACCGGGGAAGCCGGTAAACTTGCCGTCGACCTTGATGTTCGTGAGGCCGTCGCTAGCCAGGATGAGCACGGGCACGCGTCCATCGGTGAGTGTGCCCGTCGGCAAAGCCACTCCGCGCGCCTGCTGCATCGCGTCGGCGATGGGTGTGCCATAGTTGGCCGAGAGCGAGGCAATGATGCTGTTGATACTGTCGATGTCGCCGGTGAGCGCGGAGCGCACCTGGGCATAGTACTTGTAGCGGTGCGTGCCCGAGGCGCACTCCATGCTGTAGGCCGAGGAGCTGACGCGCCTCGGGAAGGTCACGAGCGCCGCCTGATCCCCATCTTCAGGCAGCAGATAGCCGTTGAACTCGGTGAGCACACTCTTGGCCGTGACCAGTTTCACATCCTCGCCCGGGCTCCAGAGATCGTTCATGCTCCCGGAGATGTCCAGCACGTTCACCACGTCCACCGGGATGTGCTGCGTGGCCGGCACCAGCCGCTCGCTCAGCTCAGGCTCCCAGAGAGCGACCACGCCGCCAATGCTGCGGATCTCGGTCAGAGGTCGCCGCAGCTTCACCACGCACACGCCCAGGTCGGCGCAGCCCGCCTCGGCTTGGGGCTGGGTGTCGTTTTCGACCACGCCCTCGAAATACTTGGGGTTGCACTGCATGTCGAAACCGGTCAGGCGCATGCTCACGAAGCCCGCGATGTCATAGCGCACATTTGCGCCCGTGCCTGTGACATGGTCGTACACGGGAATAGTGACGAGGCGACCGACCAGAGCCTCAAGCGCGGCGCGCACGTCGGCACTGTTCATGACCCCGGGGCCCCCCGGGAGCACTTCCTCGTCGGTGATCGCCCACTCGCCGCTGCTGTCGCTTCCGTTGACGATGGCCTGCAGGTTGGCCACTAGCGCTGCATTGCTGGTGTGCCCCGGGCCGTCGTCCCAGGCGACCCAACCCCAGTTGCCCGGGGCTACCTGGTCGGCGATGAAACGGTAGTGCGCTCCCGGAATAGGCTTGCCGTAGGCCATCAGCACCGAGGCAGGGGCCGTAGCGGGGAACAGCTCCTGCGCGCTACAGACGCCGCAAAGCCAAAGACCGACAGAGGTTTCGCCGGCGCTGAAGGAGCTGACGCCGAAGAGGTGCGCCAGGTAAGTGCGCACCGTGCCGTGCCCCTGGACGACGACTCCTGCGACGTCAACGCCGTTGATCTGCTCGGCGGGGTGGGCGCCGTCGTAGTTGACGAGCGCCAGCGGAGTTCCGTCGATGTCGCCGTACCATACAACGATACTTTCAGCGGGGAGTGCGTTCCTCACCGCGTACTCTCTTGCCTTGGCCAGCACCTCGCCGTTGGTTGTGACGTTCCATCCCCTGGCCATCTCCCTCGCCGCGGCCAGCGCCGAGGCATCGACGGCATTGCGCACTTTGCGCTGCAGCGCATAGGCGTTGCCCACGTCCACCACCAGACCGACCATGCCCAAGAGGATGACGAGGCCCACGGCCACGACCACCATCGCCTGGCCCTTCTGCCCGCCAAACCACCGCCGCGGTATTCGCATCACTGCCTCCCTACTCCAGGTTCATTGTTGAGTCAGCGACCAGCAGCATCGAGCCGAGATGCACGCTGCCACTCTGCCCCAAGTTCGGCACCCTTAAGCCGGGCAGAGGTACGCGGTAGGAAAGCGCGACATCCACCTGGACGTTCGGAACTCGGCTGCCCTCGGGTGGGCTGATGGTAACGGTCATCAGCGTCGGGTTGAGGCCTCCGAGATACCTGTACATCTCGGCCGTAACCTCGGCGTCGCTGGCGTCCGGGTTGCGCACCAGGTAGTTGGTGCCCACACGCGCGGCGTTGGTAAGCGTCACCTGGCTGTAGAGCATGACGGCAGCGTAGAAGAAGCCCAGGAGCAACCCCACGAAGATCGGCAGCGTGAGTGCGAACTCGACCAGGTTCTGGCCGCTCTCCGCGGGCAGCTCACGCCGGATCGGCCGCGTTCTCATCGTATCGGCACCACCGCCGTCCAGGATACGGTGTAGCACGACGGCAAGCCCAGGCGCCCAAAGACGGGCAGCGACATGCCGCTGGTGAATGTCTGGAGTCGGTAAGTGACGGTCACAGCGATGGGTGCTCCAGGACCACTGCCCTCCGGCGTTTGTGGTGCTGAGACTTCGACCCGGCTCATATCCAGGTGTGCCGCGCGCATCTCGTGGCGGGCAAGGTCGGCGTAGCGTGTATACTCGTCGTCTCCCGGGTCGGGGTGCATAGAGGCGTACGACGCTCCGACGCGGGACGCGTTTATCGTCGCGGCGTAGGAAGAGAAGACCATCCCGAACTCGTAAGCGGCGACGACGAGCAGGAGCAGGAAGACTGAGGCAAACGCCATCTCGACCAGGGAGCTAGCGCGTTCCCCCTGGAGGTTCTGGAGTAGTCGGGCGAGCTTCGTCCGCATACCCCCTCAAAAGATGACGAGCCCCGACGGCTCTAGCGCCGTGGGGCTCGGCCATCACTGATAGTGAACCCTCGTGGGCTCTAGCTCATTAAGAGCCGGCCGCCGCGGTCGCCGCTGCCGCGGCCGTCACCGCCACATTGGTCGGGTCAAGCTGCGTGTTGATGGTGCCGAAGATGTTCTGTAGCCGGCCACCGAGGAGAACCAGCGCCGCGATGATCACCAGGGCCACGAGTACGAGAATGAGTGCGTACTCGACCAAGCCTTGCCCTTCCTGACGACGGAACGGCCTGCGGGCCATTTCGAGCGCCCTGAGTACGTACGGCACGACTGTCCACAACATCGCCTGTCACCCCCTTTCCGTGTGAGATCCGTCCTCAGCCTTGGCCCCGCCGCTATGATCTGGGCTTATGAAGCTGCGACTGTCGGGTCAATGGCTGCTCTTACCTCTAATATAGGCATCTGAGAGCCAGTCCTGAATAGGAATCCGGTACCACCCGCGTAAAGGTTGCGTAAATACGCCTCAGGCCACCACGAGGTCCTGGAGCCTGACCCAGCCGTGGCGGACGGCGTACATCGCCGCCTGCGTGCGGTCGGCGACGTTGAGCTTGCGCAGAACGGCGCTCATGTGATTCTTCACCGTCTGTTCGCTGATCTTTAGCTCGCGCGAGATCTCCTTGTTACTCATCCCGTGCGCCACGCAGTGCAGCACTTCCATCTCCCGCGAGGTGAGCGGCAGGCAGACGTCCTCGGGAAGCTCGTGCTCAGAAGCGACGCTTCCCAGGCGGTGAGCCATCCAGACGCCTAGCTGCTCGCTCGACATCGCCCTCCCTTGAACGACGAATTGCCCACGGCTCACGTGTCGCAGCGCCGCGACCAGCTCGCCGGGAGGCACGTCCTTGGCGTAGTAGGCGGAGACACCCAGGCGCAGGGCGCGCAGCATCTGCTCATCGTCGTGGAAGGCGGTAAGTAGCATGACACGCGTGTCGCCAAGCTCCTCGCGGATGCGCCGAGCCGCCTGCAAGCCGTCGAGCGCGGGCATGTTGACATCCAGAATCACAATGTCCGGGCGGTGGCGACGCGCTTCGCGCAGCCCCATCTCACCGGTGTCGGCCTCACCGACGACAATGAAGTCGTCCTCGGCCTCCAGGATGTGCCGCAAGCCCTCCCGGAACAGCGGGTGGTCATCGACGATGAGCACCCTCAGGCCGTCGCTGTGGGCGGCTTCCACCATGGCCAACGCCACCTCTCCACTGCCTAGGAATGGAACTGTCTAGCCTCGTACAGTTAATCGGCAACTGGCGCTGGAACTTGAGTAGTTATGGGGTGCTAGAGGCAGTACCCATGCAGGGGCAGGGAGCGAGGGCAGACAGGCGAAGCGCCCGACCGGGGTCGGGCGCCTGGAGAGCAGACGGGGCCACGGTCTAGCCGGCCGGCTCCGGCGTCACCGCGGGGATGATCAGCTCCTGACCGACGGAGATAATGCCGGCGTCGCTGATTTCGTTGGCCTCGATCAGCGCCAAGAGCGTCACGCCATACTGCTCGGCGATAGCGGAGAGTGTCTCGCCGGACGCGACAACGTGTAGCACCGGCGTGGCGGAAGGCGTCGGGGTTCCAGTGGGCGTTGGCGTCTCCGTCGACGTCGCCGTGGGCGTGACGGTCGGCGTGGGCGTAGCCGTCTGCGTCTGCGTCGGCGTCGGCGTAGCCGTAGGCAGCGACGTAGCCGTGAACGTCGGCCTCGGCGTCAGGGTGATCGTCGGTGTGGTCGCCGCGGGCGTCGGCCGGGCACCGCAGCCCGCAAGAGCGAGGGAAGGCGCCAGCACCAGCGCTATCAGGCATCTTCGGGTCATGCGGAGACTCCCTCGGTAAGGTAGCGCAGGAGCGCGGCGGTGTTGGCCTTGGCCGCGCGGTCGACATCGGTGACAGGGCCGATGCAGGCAGGGCAACCCAGCTCGCAAGGGCATGATTCTACTTGTTCGAGCGCCGCCCGCAAAACGCCCTGCTGGCCGGAGTACAGGCGCTCGCTTAGCCCCACCCCTTCCGGGACGCTGTCGTAGACGAAGAGGGTCGGCTGGCGGGTGAACACCGACCGCACCTCGGCGAACACGCCCAGGTCGCGCGAGTCACACATGAGAAAGACCGGCGCCACGCCGCGCACCAGGTTGGCAATTCCGGTCAGCGCACCCTGGATGGCCTGTGAAGACTCGGCCTCCAGATGACATCGCCGGCAGAGCGTGATCAGATTCCCCAGGTCGTTGGCCTGCACGTGGGTATCCGTCTCGCCCGGGATGTAGTTGAACTCGCGGAAGGGGCGGATGTGGTGCACGTCGTGCTCGCGCCCGGTCGGTTCGGGCGCGCCGCAAGTACGGCAGTGGTGGCCATCACGCTCCAGAGCGGCGCGGCGCTGCTTAGGCCAACTCGGGCCGTAGTCCGCCAGAGGCACGCGCCAGACCTCGCGCTCGATCAGGTCGCGCACCGTCGCATCCGGCAGACTCATCCAGAACGCCGTGGTGTGCATCTGCTGCTCGGGCAGGTGCACGCGTCCCCAACCAACATTCTCGTGAGTGTAGAGCTTGATCTTCTTGAACACCGCGACTAGCGACGAGACCAGCACCTCACCATGGGCGGCCTGCGTCCGGCCTCGGTCTTCCTGGGCGAAGACGTCGATCACCTTGACGTTCACTGCCAGGTCGGCGTCCGTAAAGTAGTCGACGGCGACGGCGGAGACGTAGGCCTTCTTCTCCTCCCAATCCAGCCGGTCAACGTGGTACTGCTGCCCCTCGTGGATGTAGATGGCGTCCTCGTGCACGAGCATGGGTGCGCCAAAGCGATCGATCTCGCCGATAACGCGGCTGCCCTGTGTCGTATCTATGACCACGAAGTTCTCCGCCGCCGTCGTGCGCAGCGAGATCTCCTGAGCGGGATACTGCTGGCTCATCCAGTACCACGACCCCGCCACAGGGTGGACAACCTGCTCGCCCTGCAGGAATTCCAGCACTTGGGGCAGGCCATTGAAGCGGCCGAACGGCTCACCATCTCGGAACGGTAGCTCGAAAGCGCCGCACTTGATGTGGTTGGCGGCGATGAGCAGGTTGTCGGGATTGGTGAGCGCCTCCTCAGGAGTCCGCCCAAAGAAGTACTGCGGGTGCTGCACCACATATTGGTCGAGCGCGCTCGAGCTGGCCACCATGACGGCGATGGACACTTCACGTGTCCGGCCGGCGCGCCCAGCTTGTTGCAGTGTGCTTGCGATCGTGCCGGGATAGCCTGTCATAACGCAGGCCGACAACTGGCCAATGTCGATGCCCAGCTCGAGAGCGTTGGTCGTCACCACGGCGCGCACTGAGCCGTCGCGCAGGCCACGTTCGATCTCCCGCCGCTGCAGCGGCAGGTAACCACCCCGGTAACCACGCACAGCCTCAGGCGCCCGCCCCTGAGAAACGGCGAAGTCACGCAAGTAGGTGAGGAGCACCTCCGTACTCACGCGTGAGCGGGCGAAGACGATCGTCTGGATGTCGTGGCTCAGGAAGTTGCCTGCGATCCGCCGCGCCTCGAGCAGCGCCGAGCGTCTGATGCCTAGCTCGCGGTTGACCACTGGCGGATTGTAGAGGATGAAATGCTTCTCACCTGCCGGAGCGCCGTTTCGGTGGACGAGATGCACCGGCTCCTCGATCAGCCTCTCGGCCAGTTGCTGCGGGTTCGCGATCGTCGCCGAGCAGCAGATGAACTGCGGCCGAGAGCCGTAGAACTCGCAGATGCGCTTGAGGCGCCGCAGGACGTTGGTGACGTTGCTGCCGAAGATGCCGCGGTAAGTGTGGATCTCGTCGATGACGACGAACTTGAGGTTCTCGAAGAGGCTGACCCAGTTGGTGTGATGCGGCAGGATGCCGGCGTGCAGCATGTCGGGGTTGGTGACAACAATGTGCGCCGCGTCCCGCACTCGCCGCCGTACATCGCCAGGCGTGTCACCGTCGTAGGTGTAGGTGCGCACGTCGGCGCCGCTATCGCCGATCAGTCCGTGCAGCTCGTCGACTTGATCCGCGGAAAGTGCCTTGGTCGGGAAGAGGTAGATAGCTCGCGCTTGAGGCTCGCGCAGGACGCGCCCAAGCGCTGGCAAGTTGTAGCAGAGCGTCTTGCCGGAGGCAGTCGGTGTGACCACTGCCACGTTCTCGCCGCGCCCGACGGCGGAGATGGCCTCGGCCTGATGCGAGTAGAGCCGGCTGATGCCGCGCCGCTCCAAAGCGGCGCGAAGCCGCTCGTCCAGACCCTCCGGGAAGTCGGCGTACTGCGCCTGGCGTGCCGGCAGCACCTGCCAGGCGGTGACATGACTCATGAAGGAGGGATCGTAGCGCAGACGCTCCACCAGTTGAGTCAGGTTCATCCCGGGCGCCGGCGCCTCTCCTGCCGCCTACTACTCCGGGCTGCTACCATTGTCGCGCCTCGGTGCCCTGATGCCCCTCGAGATGGCGGCCAGCACCTC
>Ga0315289_10006879_pt1 | contig 16662 bp, 11 predicted proteins | sample YL17G11_40_MG_FD_203452 | JGI IMG/M metagenome (GOLD analysis project Ga0315289, IMG submission 203452) | Sediment microbial communities from Yellowstone Lake, YNP, Wyoming, USA - YL17G11_40 | ecosystem: Environmental > Aquatic > Freshwater > Lake > Sediment | place: USA: Wyoming | collected... | reverse complement strand
CCCGCCAAGCCTGCGCTCTATAGACGCCAGGGCACGTTCAATGTCTTCTTCCCTGGCGGTGCAGACCATATCAATATCAACGCTGGTACGCTGCCAATCCACGGGAATATAGAACTGGGCTGCTGCTCCTCCCTTCAGGACAACTTTGTCTTTTAGGTTTTCCTGGATTTGAAGGAAGATTTCGAGGTCCCAAAGGAACAACTCCATTCTGGCGAGGTTTTTGAATTTAAGAGATTCCTGCCGCTGAAGCAAAGTGTCGCGGTCGAAACATTGGGGATTATGGATCAGGGGCCTTTTCTTGATATCCATCATTCACCCATTTTCTTTAGGAAATTTACAAATTCATGGGCTGCATTGGTGATGGCTCCATGGTCCACGATAAATCGGATATCGGGGTGAATGTTTCTGCGGGAGGCGATCTTGATGAGCCGGCTGGTGTTCAGGGCGATACGACGCCTCATATTGAGAAAAATTCTTACCAGTTCCTGTATTGAAAGGGGGTAATCCCTTCTGCTGACCTCATAGTATAGATCAACGAAGGCCTTTTCAACGGAGGCCAGCCCGTTTTCCGCATAAGTGAATTCATGGGTGGGAATTAAGAGGACCACCTCCCCGATTGAGGAGATCCGCCGGATGGCTGGATATTTCTTAACCTGGTCATCAGGAATGACATCAACCCCGTTTTTGGATAAAAGATCGGCAACCTCGTCGATCGGCCCTTTTTCTGCAAAGAGGAGATGAGGATAGGATTCCGGAACGTGTTCCATGAAGATACTTAGAATATCCAGGCCGGATACGAAAAAATCGTATCCGGTTTCTTTCAGGATACCTAAAATCCGGGTGCCCAACTTTGAAAGGATGGGTTGAAAGGCATTTTCCTGCTTATGCTGAAATGAATAAAGCCCCTGGCCGATCCGGGTAATGAGGCCATTCCGGGTGAGGTTGTATAGCGTCCAATTCAGGGTTGAGGGCTTTTCCTGGAGAACGGCCCGAGCATCGGCGATCGTAAATGAAGGATTGTCCCGGAACCTTTTTTGAAGAAGGGCTGCTTTTTCATTTAGACTCAGTTTTTTCTGTTCCATGATTTCTCCTATGAGAATTCATGCCATAGAAAAAACCAAAAGTCAATGAAAAGTCGCAAATTTCATCTTTGCGACTTTTCATTGGCCAATGTTACTTATCAAGGCCATGAGCAATGGCCAGAGACTTGTCCTTTCGACACTTTTCCTTGACCCGCTCCGGCCAGTATTTCATGGCCAGGTGAGCCCAGTCGTAGCGGCCTTTTTCAAGCTCCTCCCAGTATTTTTTCGGCTCCGACCACGGAATAAGCTCATGCAGCGGCGCCATGTTGAGGATCACCCCGTCATCGATATCCGGATCGTACCCGCGCTCCAAGGCGGCGCGGACTTTCTTTGGGAAATCAAGCAGATCGTCAATAAAGTTCCCGGCTTTGTCGATCTCCTTTTCAAGAGACCGCTTTTCCTTGCCTTCCGTGGCCGACGACAGGCGACCCTTGAGCTCTGACAGCCGGTTTTGCTCCAGAATAATCCGGGGTTGGAGATATTTTTCCTGAATCAGGAAGAGGGAGTCGGTGGTAAGGCGTTCATGAAAGAGATAAAGATCGTAGGATTTCTTTGCGGTCTGAAGGAGCCAATAAACCGTGCGTTTTCTATATTGGGGGATATGCCATTTGGTGAAAAACTCGCGCTCCAGAAACCGTCTAAGGTCGCCGCCGATGACCTGGATTATTTCCTTGCTACCTTTTTCGCCAAGAAGGATTCTTAGGGCCTCTTCAACGCGGGTAGGTAGGTCAGACGGGTGGCTGGCATCCTATTTACACCCTTGCGGCGGCAGTGAAGCGCCCCACCAGGTTATTGAATTCAGCTTCTACCTTGGCCTTGAAGTCGGCTTCGATCTGGTAGATCTCGGTAAACTCGGCAAAGGCCCAGCGGCCATAGGCTCCCAGATTGTTCACGCCAGGCACCCAGTAAGTCTCCATGGTGGCCCTTTTCTCTTTGGCATCCTCGCGCCGGTAGCCCTTGATCTCGACGATCAGGTGCAGCAAGTCGCTTTCCCTTAGGATAAGCTTCTAAAAGATCTGTTTCGCTTGCCCCTTCACTAATCTTTCGCAGGATGAGTTCTACCGGAATCCGGGTTCCTCGAATAATCGGTTTCCCAACCATAACATTTGGGTTGATTTCAATTCGGTCCACGATCGTCATGGGTTTCTCCATTTCCTCCCAAGAATTCATCTTGCCATTGACAAAAGCATAGCACCCAGAAGCCGCTTTTCCCTGCTGCCCTTAGGATACAATGCTGATAAGATGTTGGCAAGACGAAAACCCGGGGGAGGATTTCCTCGTTCCCGCCCACACGTGTCATGAAAGCGCGGAAGTATCGGCGCTACGCCCCCTCCAAATAAAGGAAAGAGAAAATACTTTATTACAATTGCCTGACCCCAGCCCTATTTTGAGGTTGTCCTCTGGGGAAAACATTTGTTTACCTTAGCCCCAGAGGGTACCTCTTTGTCTAAATAGTCCGATTGTCACAAGTTGTCTTTGAACCTACGTCCCCTTTTCCACGTTTCCCATATTTTTCTCCTGGGGAGGCAAAGTTGTCTAACAAATCATTTCTGGAAAACGAGAATGCCGTTCTTTTTGATTTCCTCTGCCAACATGCCACCGTTATCGAAATCTTCAGAGGTGAAAGGGAGAGGTTCTATGCGGGAATCGATTTTTCTGCGCAGTGGAATAATTCTCCGGCGGTCTTTAAACCGATCTCCAGAAAAAACATCGGAGATTAAGGCAACATCAATATCACTTTCAGGTTTGGCCAAACCTTTAGCATAAGAGCCAAACAGGATAGCTTTTTTAATAGGAATCTTATTCCTCTCCAATTCGAGGATGTACTTCTTTATGTTTTTGATTGTCTTATCTGCTTTGCCAGCCATGTTTTCATCGCTCCCATCTTTTTCAGATATTGGCGACGTCCCCTAATCCGACGACGAACGTCCCGGCTTCCGGGCCTTCAATAACATCAGGGCCTTCCACCTTCTGAGGTCTCCGGTACCTCGGCGTGAGTTCGCTTTGCACCAACGTGTCGGTCTGCAGGATCTGCCAGGGAGAGGCGTAGTTCTCCCTTTGAAAGGGGGCAGGAAGCGGATCATGCGAGGATAACGGATACTGCGCCACGGTGCTTGCGTGTAGACCTGACAGTGATCTGAACATCCTGGCCCAGGGCCACGAGAAAGTTCATCAAGCGTTCAACGGAGAAGGCCCCAGATTGGCCGCGCATGAGGCTCGAGACGTGCGGCTGCTTGATACCTAGAACTTCGCCGGCCTGGGCCTGGGTGAGCCCGCGTTGTTTGATGAGGCGATAAATCTGCAGGGTGAGGCGGGCTTTGAGCTCCTCGCGCTCGGGATTGGCAAAGCCGAGGTCGGCAAAGATGTTGCCGCTGCCTTCCTTGACCCGGATCTTGGCGTTCCGTTTCATTTTAGTTGTGCCTTTCTCTGTAATCCTGTTCAGCGGCCGCAAGCCGCTGTTTTATCAAGTCGATTTCCTTTTTGGGTGTCGAGATGCCCCTCTTTGACTTCTTCTGGAAAGCATGAAGCACGTAGATCGCGTCCTCGAAGCGCACCGTGTAGACAGCACGGTATGTGTCGCCCGCGTAGGGCGCTACGATTTCGAGGACCGACCGGCCCCCGAAACCTTGCAGAGCCTTTACGCTCGGGTATTCTTCACCCCATTGAGCGGCATAAAGGGCCTGCCCAATATCACGTCGCACGGGGGCTGGAAAGGCCCTGAGATCCCTTCGGGACGATCCTACCCACCGGACAAGCTTCAACTCGCTTTCCATTTATACCATTATACGTTTATGTGTATGTCCTGTCAACCAGTATTGATGACCGCGCCATATTTTGTCGGGCGAGGGGCTTATGAACCAACGTTCCCACCTTCCTGCACAGCCCCTCATAGTTAACCACGGGAAAAGTTGCTTTTGAACCAACGTCCCGGTCTCCCACAGGATGATTTAAAAAAGATGAAATCTATGTCTAGACAATTTTGGCCTCATTAGTAAGTTGTTTTAGAACCTCCGTCCCCTTTGACAGACGGCATTCAAGAACCAGTCATTTGATTTCGACAAGAGGGAGTTGACGGATCGACGGCAGCACGGAGGAGTGGGGCATCCGTAACACAAAGGGATTTAACTTTTCGCGGATGATAAAAAAGAACTGAAAGGAAGTGCAAAAAGGAAATGAATGCTCCCGTATCATTCACGCAGGCATTCAAAAACATCCTTGAGAATCCCATCTTCTTCTATAAACCCGTAAATAAACCATATCAGCCATTCATCAATTAGCGAAAGCGCGTCTTCTCCAAGGCGATATTGGGTTATTTCATAAGTTTTATAATGATTCCCAATCGGTTGGATATGATCAAACCTTAAAATTGATTCACCTGCTCCAGGAAGAGGTAATTTTTCCCAGAAAAACTGAGGATATTCGCATTTCTTTATGCATTCAACGAAAGCATCTGTAAAACCAGACCTATTTCCCGTACCCTCGTCACGGCCATAAAATGGCGAAACCAACAGGGTAGGGGCCGTCTGCCATTTCGGCTTCCCGCGGATTAATTTATGATCCACTTCAGGTCCGCTTTCGGCAATAACCAAAAGAGGCCTCTTTTTTGCCCTATAAACAAGCTGGGCTTCCCCCGAATAAGCGGGAAGCGCAGCAACGGGGAGAGCGGGTCTTGGCGGAGGATTCCCTACGGAAAATGGTGAGAATTGAACGTGTGCTCTGTCATGGCAGGTTGGATCGGCTCTTCCTATTACAGTGACCCTCGTTGGGATTTGATCTACATGCGGGACATAACCCAAAAGTAAGCATCCCCTTCGGAGGGCCTGAGTTTCATTATTAACCCACCACGAATTGGGTCCAATTAGGGTTTGAACGGAATCTTTAGGGTACGTCGGGATCAAACCTCGATCGGGATTTCCAAATATCTGGTGTAAAGTGTGCCTCGCCCTCGAGGTCTCGTGTTTCCGGCCCTGCTAGGCTGTCTAGCCACCTACATCCTTCGAAAAAGGTTTCATCATAGCGAGGAGGGCGAACCGATATTTTTCCTTTGGACCTTTTTCGTCTAAGCGCAAGCTTCTCTTGTATTTTACGTTGGGTTTCTTTAAACTTCGCCTCTTTTTGCTTTTCTTGTTTTTTGCTCAATTCCTTAACTTCTTTCTTTGGTTCGATGAAAGAATCCTCTTCCACAGGGGAGAAGTCGAGGGACTCACCAGGGGCGGCAGTCAGAATTGGCTTGGTAAGGTAAACGTAGTTCAGGAGGCTATATGTATCGGAGCCAAACTTTCGAACAGCCCATTGTACAGCAGAGGTGATTGTGATAGGAAGGTCGCTAGCAATAGCCTCACGGAGAGAGTCATCTTGTACAGACCAACGGGTAAAATCTTTATCATCATGCTGGGACGGAATGGATTTTTTTTCTGCTCGTATCGCGGTGCATGCTGGTTCTACTCTGTTAAGGACATCCAAAGACCATGGCCCAAAATGGTGGAATCGCCAATTTATTCCCGTGAAAGTCTTTCCCTTGTTCCTTTCCGTATAGGCGAGATCAGCCAAATAAACGTACTTGATAAGGTGAATTGGGCCAAGTTCTCGGTCACAAAAATCTTGGTCCCCTGCAACAGCCAGGGCATACTGAATGATTCTGTCTACCTTACTTATGTCCATAAATTTAGAATAGCCCAGTTTTCTGCAGAAAGGTATGACTTTTAACTGTTTCGGGCGTGGGGGGTAAAACCTTGAGCAATTTAGCGCAGATTGCAGAAAAGGTCAATGGGCCAATCCAAGAATGGACCCTCCGTTTACTTTTTACGTTTTGTCTGACTGCACTTTTATTAATTTATTCAGAACCAACGCCCCATTGAGTCGCTCCTAAGCCCCATTTGGCTCCAATATTTATCAAAAAGCACATAGGAATCAGGGAGTTTATTTGGCCCGCCCGGTGCCCCATCGCAATTCCAAGGGGGTGATCTTAAGTGAAAAAAGCGAATGTCCCCTCGCCTACTTCATGAAGACGTGACCGTGAGGTCACCGAGCGTCGCCGGTGCCTTTGAATCGAAGTCGGTCTGGTCGATTCGTATGTAACGCCACCTGATTCCGGTTTCCTCGGTGATCCGCTCGCACCACTCCCGCATCGCTTCGTCCTTTGCGGTCGTGCCCTCCCAGACTCGGCCTTTCGTCTCGATGATCCAGTTCACCTCACCAGCTCCGGTCTTTTGCACGACCACCCAGTCCGGGTGATAGAAGCCGATCGCGCCGCTGGGCTTGAGGTAGTCCACTCGGAACTGGGTGCCGGATTCGCCCTGCTCAGTGGTCCCAAGCGCGGCGAAGCGCAATACGTCGGATGTCTTGTCGAGGAACTCGGCGAACCGGCGTTCGAAGTCGTTGTAGGTGGCGACGTAGTTGAAGACGGTCCGCTTGGCCACGAGCGGCGGAAGATTGCGGCGCCAACTGAAGGGCTTGGTCTCCGAAAGTTTGAAGTCGGCCCGTTCGAACTCGAGGGCGCGCCGATCGATGGTCAACTCGGCAATCTTGCGGGCCAGGTACTTGGCAATCCCCTCCTGGATCTCGATCCGCGAGAGGTGAGACCGGATAGCCTCGCTCTCCAGGTCGACCTCTCGACCGAAGCAGCGCGTGGCGACGTAGGTCCTGATAGATGGATACAGCTCCGCGAAGCGATTCGGGAGCTTTGCCCGGTCGATCACCTTGTTGGTGATGGAGGCAAGCAGATTCTGGGAGGTGGTCATCTCTCCCGCGCCGATCTCGGCCTGGTGGACCTCGGTCTCCGTTGTGGCGAATTCGAGCCTGAGCTTCACCCGGTAGACATCCGCAAGTTCCTCTTGTTCGAAGATTGGGGCCAGGGCTGCGACGTCGAGATCCGAGAGCTTACGGATGTCATGGACGAGCCGCGGCTTGGTAATTGGGATCGTGATGTCGTGGGCAATGCGCTCCTGCACGGGCTCGATGATGACCGGCTTGGGCGGGTCGGTCTTGGTTGTCGTGACGCCCACGCCTTCGGCTTCGAGCTGGGTACGTAGGACATTCAGCAGGTTACGGGTGCCGAGCACCTCCAGCGTCTGCGTACGATCCGGACTTACCTGCGTCATCAGACGCAGACCGCGGCCGATGACCTGCTCGGGCAGGATCTCGGCCTTCGCGGTGAACGGGCGCAGACCGAGCACCACGGTCACGTTGCGTACATCCCAGCCCTCGCGCAGCATCATGACGCTAACGATGGCCTTGATTTTATTCGTGTCGATATCGCGGGCCGCCTCGCGGGCCGTATCCAAGTCCTTCTCGGTGACCTCCCCCGCAGCATCGGTGTGGATGACGAGCACCTCGGACTCCTTGAAGCCGAACTCTCTGGTCTTCCAGAGGTACTCTCCCAACGCGTCGGCGTAGATGTTCTTCTCCGCCATGATGAAGAGAACGGGCTTCGTGTCGAGCTTTTTGTAGACGCTCCAGTGGTCCTTCCAACGCTGGACAGCAGCGCGCAGCCAGTAGCCGTACTTCTCGGCCACGTTGTCCTTGGTGATGTTCTCGGGGTCTTGCTTCGGGTGCTTTGGGTCGTCCTCCTTGGTAACGATCAGCGGCGCCTTGACGATGCGGTCCTCCACCGCCTGGGCGAGCGGGTAGTCGCAGACTGTCCACGGGAAGTACATCCCGTTCTGGTCTTTCGGCGTCGCTGAGAAGTCGAGCCACAGGCCAAGGCCTTTGGGCATCGCCCGGTGGATCGCGAGCAGCGACTGGCTCCACTTAAGGTATTCGTCGTGGACGTGGTGAGCCTCGTCGTTCAGGACCACGAGGTCCTTGAGCGACTTGATCCGCTCCAGCATTGAACGCTGGCCGGTCGCCAGGTCCTTGACCGGCTTCTTGCCGAGGAGCGCGTCCACCGCGTTCTGCGGAGTCCACTCTTGGTCGCGCCATTCGTAGAGATGGTGGATGTTGGTGAGGAAGAGGTTGCCGGAGGCGTCCGGCGCGGTAGCTTCGCCGCGCAGGATAACCTTCGGCTCGAATGGCCGCCACTCCGGAGGTACGAGCGGCAAGTGCCTGAAGATGTTGTTACTGGCGAAATCCTTCTCCAGCCGTTGATATACGATGACGTTCGGCGCGATGATCAGAAAGTTGGTGGAAAGCTCCGACCCGGGCACGCGCTTCTTGTGGAAGTGGGACCAGACCACCGCCATCGCCATGACCCAGGTCTTGCCCGAGCCAGTGGCCATCTTGAAGGCGAAGCGGCGCAAGTCCTCCGGCGGAAGGTCCTGCACGCCCTCACCGTCCAGCTCCGGCACATAGCGGCGGATCTGCCGCCTCCCGTCCATAGTGGTCTGGAAGACGATGTTATCTGAGAACAGGTCCTTCTTAAAAACCTCGGCGTGGGACACGATCAGGTCCTTCGCGTCGCGCTGCCCGTAGATCTCAACGAGCCAGACAATCGTCTCGATGGCCTCGCGCTGGCAAAACCAGTACCGGAAGGGCACGGAGAAGTCCGCCACCTCGTGGTCTTCCTCGAACCAATATTCAAACAGCCGCCGGGTCACGTCCGACGCGCCGGGGTAGCCCTGCTCCCGCCATGCGTCCACCGCCGCGCGGATTTTAGGCACCAGCAGCAGGCGGCTCGGACGGCGGCCGGAGGTGTCCTCCCGCCAGCCGGTTGGGGCCGCGTCGTCCTTCACCAGGAACGAGGTGGGCTTCTCCCACGGCCGGCGGCCGGGTATCTCGGGCAGGTCCTTGTCGTAGGCGATGACTGCTCTGGCCATGGCTATTTCACCTCCGCGGCGAATGCTTGGGAAGTGTCGTTGCCGAAGATGTCGATCACCTTGACCAGGATCCGGTACTTGCCTGGCTTCTCGTAGATATGGGGGTCGGAGGATAGCGGAAGTTTTCGTTCCTTGCGGGTGCGGTAGGCCACCCAACCCTGCATGAAAGTATCGTTCTGGAAGTCCCAGTCCACCGCCCAGTAATCGATGTAGTCCGACCATTTCTTGACCTTGCTGCGCACCTCCTCGGGGATCAGCTCGGTGTTGGGGATGACGAAGTCCTTGAGTGCCACCTGCGCGGTGAGCTTCTTGGGCTGCTTGATCTCGGCTTCCAGGTAGGCTAGCTCGAAGAAGCGTACGTCGCCCTTGGCGGCGGCCTGCTGCTCCATGACTTCGCGCGGAATCTGAAGGAGCAGGAGCTTCACGCCTTTCTTCTTTGAAGCCTCGACCATCAAGTCGTAGAGCCCCATCTCCCACTCCCAGCCGAGGACGTGCAGCTCGCTCTGTTTGAGCTTGGCGCACTCGTCCACCGCCGCGTCGATCTCGGAAATCGTCACGGGTGCATCCACCGCGCCGATGTGCACCAGCGCCTTGCCCTTCTTGCCATGGAGGTGCGCCATGCCCGCCACCGGCTGGGCGCCGTACAGCTTGAGGATGAAGGCGAGGTACTCGTAGAGCGCCTGCTCCGAGAGAGGCTTGTCCTTCGCGTCCCCAAAGGTCACGCCCTGCCAGTACTGGCGCTCGTACTTGCCGAGGTTCAGCACCTCGAAGGGCTTGCAGTTCTCGATGTTCAGTAGCTGCTTCCTCGTCGTATGTATCGCGTACCGACTTAGGTCGCACCCGATCCAACGGCGTCCAAGAGACTCCGCAGCAGTGCACGTCGTTCCAGAGCCTGTAAAAACGTCCGCGACCAGCCCCCCATTCGGACAAGCGGCCCGCACGATTTGCTGTAGCAACCGTTGGGGCTTCTGCGTTGGGTACTCGCTCCCGCCCTTCATTCGCCCAGCGTTCTGCCAGATGTCTTGCAATACGATGCCGAGGTTTTCGTCAAGGTACTTCTTCCAGCATCGCGTGCTCCCCTTCTCTGGATCTCGCAGAAACAATTCCCCCCTCTTGAGCGCAGCCTCCATCTCGTCACAATCGTAGATCCACTCGCGGTTGGCCGACGGCGTCACACCACGCCACTTGAATCGCTTCCCGACGCCCTTCCATGTTGCGTTCTCGAGTTTGAATCGCCGCCCATTCTTCGACTCGTTACCCTTCCAGTTGACCACGCAACCGTCTTGTAACTCCAGCAGCGAGTACTCCTTCTCACCTGAATCCGAAAGCTCGTCACGCACCGCGTTGTAGTCGTAGTACTGTCGCTCGCCGCGCTTGAACCAGTAAATGGTGTCATGAACGTTTCCGAACCTTGAACGAGCGTCGTTGTGTGGATCAGTTCTTTGCCAAACAACCTCGTTTAGGAATCCCGCAGTACCAAACACCTCTTCAAGAATCATCCGAACGTAGTGGGAGACATCGGGGCCAATATGCACGAAGATACTGCCAGTATCGGCAAGTAGGTCCCGTGTGAGGATAAGTCGGTCGTAGATCATTTGTAGGTACGAAGAGTGATCACGTCCCCAAGTGTCTCGCCACGCCTTGTCCTCAATGATGCTTGCCGACTTCTCGATCGTGTGCTCCGCCAGTTGGACCTTAATTGAAAAATCCTCTTTTTTCAGGAACGGTGGATCGATGTAGATGAGGTCGATCTTCCCCGCAAACTTCTCAAGCAGCGACCCCATCACCAGCAGGTTGTCGCCCCAGATGAGCTTGTTCCGCCAGCCCGCCTCGAAGGTGTCTCCCTCCTTGCCCTCGTAGACGTCAAAGAGTGTGCCCTGCACCCCGTCCTTCTTCGCCTCGCGCGTGGCGCGGCTCTCGTTGACGGTCTCGATGACCTGGAAGGGCAGGCTCACCCGCGGCACTTCCTTGCGCGTGCCATCCTCGTTGTACTTACCGGGCCAGATGAGTTCGGTCTTGGTGATCTCGATCTTTGCCATTGGTTCTTATCCTTCTTTCTGTGTATCGTCCTGCTCGCCGGTAGCACTCCAGCCATCGTCGAACATGAAGTGATTGGCCTTTAACGCGGGGCTCTGAATCCGATGAATTCGGAAATTGTCGGCCTCCGCACGCTCGACGACATACAGCCAGAATGCGTCTCCAAGTCTGGTAGCCTTCTCGAACTGCAGCCGCGATAGAACCGCGTAAGCGTGATTCCATTGCCCGGAAAACGATTTGACCTCGATATATCGTACCACCTTCCCCGACGCGTCACGCGATTCAATGTCGTAGCCGGGGTTATTGTGGGGCATCTCCTTCGGAGTCCTCCCGCATTTGGTCTCGTATTCGAGCACGCGGCGCACGCCTGCTTCGTCGACCAGGGCGCGGCCTTGGGTTTCTCCACCATCGTCGCCGCCGGGAGGCAGGATATCCGATGTACCGGGAGCCGGGAGGTAACTCCTAAGCACCGGGCGAGCTTTCTTCTTTTCCGGTCCAACCGTCGTGCCCGTACCGCTTCGTCCATCGCCCGGCTGTGGCTCTGTGCCGAGACCCGCTGGGGGCGGGGTCGGGGCCGGCGCGCCGGCGCCGAGAAGCGATTTTATTGCTTCTTCCGGTGTCATTGGCAGTGGCTCAACCGGTGATACAGTCCCAAGTGTGGTGATGGATCCCCCTAATTCGGGCGGCTTTGTGATGCTGGTGTCCAGTCTTGCAAAGCCCAGCTCATCTAAGGTGGCGGCGGCCGATTCCGCCGATTCAGCGGCCAGGACCTCCTTGAGGCCAGCGGCGATCCGCCCGGGATCCTCGTCCGGAAACAAGGCGATAGCGAGCTCCCTTGCAAGTGCCGACCAGGACACCTTCCCGTTTCGTCGTATGAAGAGGAGGCGTTCGGCTTCGCGCTGGTAAAGCGCCGGAACTGTTTCCGGGATACTCTCCAGTTCCTGGTTGAAGGCGCTCAGGTGATAGCGGATCAGCAGCGACGAGGCGGCCTCGCACTGAAGTTTCTCCAGGCGCCGAAGCGCCGTTACCGTCTCGTGGCCAGGAATCTGCGATTCCAGCACGCGGCCGAACTGGTTTTTGCGCTCCCGGATTCGTGCGGCCATCGCGAAATCCTCGGTCGGACCGGCGCACTCCAAAAGCTGAACCTCTACTGCAGAGCCAAGCGACCGGACCCCTGCAGCAGCCATCGCCGTGCCGACCCCAATTGGGCGGGGGATGACGTTGCCCTTCAGGAACTCTCCAAACTTAGCGGCAAGCCCCGCTCTGTTCTCGAAGAACATCCATTCAGGCGGATTTAGGACCCGGTCTGAATTCGGGACACACTTCACCTTGCGTAGCAAAGCAACCTTCCCCATGAGTGCGTCGTCATCGTCAAGCGTATTTTCCAGCGATCGCCAGCACGCCATCAACACAGCGTGAGCTTCCTCGTCAAGGGGGCGATTCATACGGCCGAAATCTTCGGCTATTTCGCTCAGCACCTTGAAAGCGTCTTCATGGTCCGGTGTATCGCGGACATCAATCCTCTGCAGAAGCTTGTTGTACGGCCGTAATTCCTCGCTCAGGCGCCGCCGGAAGCGCCCGAACGGATGATCGCCCCAGAAGACTTGGCTCGGCGCCAAGTAGCTATCGCCAAGGAGGAGGCACTTCTTGTCCTTCAGCAGATTCAGTGCGGGATCCTCCGCCTTGTCGTTCAAGAACCTATATACCTCTGGATGGACTGAGATGGCTTTGTCGCAACAGTACAGAAGGTGCTGGATGACCAGGCTGACTGTTGGTTCAAACCTTATCATTAGGCCTTCTTTGAGAAATCGGTTGACTTGCTCGCTGGCCCCTCGCATGTCCAGGAATAGCGCCTGGGTATGAAATATGTGTGAACGGTTTGAAGCGAAGAGTTCGCCCGGGCGATACCAGCGATCAGCTTTGCCTTGTGCAGGGAGCCAAGCTTTGTCGCGTAGAGCATCAAGCTCAGCGGGAAGTTCTCCTTCCACGATTTTGCCCAGATGCTCGACAATCTTCACGATCACTAGCGCGACATCGGGCGAGTAAATACGGTTTGCTAGTACCTTAACTCGGACCAGCAGATCGTCGAGTCGCGGCTCATGGGCGACACCCAGCCACTCATAGAGGTCACGAAACGCCGCGTCGCGATTGCTTGGAAGCACTGCAAAGTGAACAGACTCCCCAAGGCAGTCGCGAACCGTGTTGCCGTCGAAGTAACAGCTCTCGGCTGGTTGGAACTCGCCGTCCGCACACGCGATTAGTGCCGCCGCTGCGAGAGCGTCGTGAACCTCCTGATCGTCCTTGATCTCTCCTAATCGGCTGGCAAGTAGGGCAATCACGGCACGGCGCTTCTCAGTGGCGATGTCAGAATCTTCCAAAGCCTTGGGCAAACGGCATGCATAGGTTTTGAAGTCAAGAATCGCCATTCCCAAGTCTGCCAGAAACTCCCGGCGCCCTCCGATCGCAGGTAAATCGACGAGTTCAGCCAGACCCAGATAATCATCGAAGTTGCCCGGCAGAGCCAACTCACTCAGCCTCCGCAGTTTGCCTGAGCTCGGGAATATCGAAAGTCTGGCGAAATCCTGCTTCGTTACCTGGCTGTCAAGAATTTCCTGTCGGCGGTTTTCAAACCAGGCAAAGAGGTTGCTTAAAAGCAGCCTCCCTTCTTTCCAAGCTGACGCCAAGGGGTCACCACCAATGTTTCCCAGAAATTGGATGGCCGCCTTTGCATCGAACCGTCGGCAGAGATGGGCAAGGGGTTCGAACTCCGGGTCATCCTCAGCGAACGGTAATTCGGCACCGAGTGACTGAAACAATGATACCGTCGATTTATCGGCAATGAATAGCTGCCCACAGGGCCAAAGCGCGCCGTCTCGTCCCGGCGCCAGTGCGATTTCCTTCAACCGCTGCTCGTCATCCGCCTTTACCTTGGGGGTCCGTTGCTGCCGTTCAAGCAAGAGGGAAATATACCACCACAAGGTTTCGCAGTCGGTCCTGTCGGTAAGGAAGGATGGTAGTGCAGCCGGCTCCGTACGCTTCGTTAGGCCGTGGGCGGCAAGAGTGTTGCACAATCGGCCGATGTCGAGAAGCGGGACACCGACCGCCTCGCTACGTAGCAAGGGCTGATAGGGACGCAGATCCTCATGGACCACACTCATACCCATTGATTCCAAGATTGGAATAGCTGCCGCCTCCTCCTTCTGAAGCAGCAGCACTGACTCGGTGGAACTGGTCCACGTACTGGTGGTGGTGTAAATAACCTTCGCCGCCTTCAGCCGGGGCTCCACCACTCTCCAAAACTCAGCAAGAGTCGGTTCACCGCGCTCCGTTTCGGCGACCTGCTTCAGGGCAGACAAGAAACTCCAGAAGCGTGTCGCGCCTAACAAAGTGGGTAATCGCCCCAGAGACTCTTCCACTGCAATCGCGGCGGCAGCCAGGGCCTCGCGATTCCAGGCAGACTGGTAGTCTTCTGCAAGGATCACTCGTTTGCGATCGCTCGTCGGGAAGAAGTCTGCGTTGATATAGAACGGCAGCCCGGTATCTTGCTGTGTCGGCAGGTAGGCGCACAACAGCCCGGTGGGGTGATCAACGGCTGGAATCGCAAGCTTGACTGTTGCTGATCTCTTCTCTTCGATGCGGCCGGAGTGTTTTGCCCGAAGACTGCGGGCAACCTCGGAGAAATCACCTTTGATAAGGTGCCAGATGCGATCATTATTGGGATCACCGTCGCTGAGAATCAGGCTATCGCTATCGTCTTCTCTTTGAAAGGCGTGTCGTCGATTTCCGTTCCATTTTACTTCGATCGAGCGTAGCCTCTTGAGGAAGAGCATGGCGATCGGCAGAGAGCGCTCCAGCTCGTTGAGAATCCGCCGCGGTGCGTCGGGCGACACGGGCTCAGCCTGAAGCCCCTGCCGAAGCTTAGACTGCGGGTCGCGCGCCCAGGGGAGAATGAACCGCGTGCCCGGAAGATCGGGAGATGTGCACTTCACACATCCCGGGCAAATCTCGATCCGCTGGTGTTCGGGCCTGTCTTCATGAAGAATCCAATGCCGCCCCGCCGATATAAGCTCGGGGACATCCGTGATCTGGTACACGGCTATAAAACCGATTCCGAAGGCACCTGTCGTACCAGCTTCTCCGCGCTTGTCACCAGAGGCGATATGACGAAAGCGGTGGAAGTCACAACGATGCTCTCGTGCCGGGTCCGTCTTCCAAGGGCACTCGCCTTCCTCAATCCGTTGGCAATCACTGAAGATGCCATCGTTGTCCACAACCAGCAAATCGTCAGAAACACTGAAGGTCATTGATCTCGCTTTGGGAACATCGTCCGCGTTCTGAATAAGCTCGTACGCAAGAGTTGAGAAGCCCTGCAGATCGCGAAGTTTGGCACCGAGATCGCCCAGATGGTCAATACCACGAGAAAGATATTGCGGCCCTTTCATTGTAGTATCCCCTCCGCCACGCAGAGGCCACGCAGGTCGCATTCCTTGCAAACCTTCTGTTCCGGCACCTGCGGTATCCGGAAATCCCTGGCTTGAATCTTAGCGACGACGACGTCGAAGCGCTGACCAGCACCGTCAACTTTCTCGGCCGCATAGGGCATCTCCATGAGCGCGTCCGCCTTCTGCGCCTCGGCGGTCCAGTAGAGTAGCAGGCGCTCAGGACGCTTGCCGTGGCGGCGCTCCAGGATGTGCGCGTAGGTGCAGAGCTGGTCCTCGTAGGTCGCGAGCAGTAGCGGGTCGGTGCTCCGCTCTGAGGTCTTGAAGTCGAGCAGTTCTAGCTTGCCGTCACTGCCGAGCAGCAGATCGACCTTCCCCACGAGGATGTAGCCGTCCTTCTCAATCGAGACGTCCACCTCTGTCTGAATGACTCGGCGCATCTCTTCCTGATTCTGATGGAAGTAGTTCATAACCTGGCGGAAGGCCGAATCGCGGGCGGCGTCGCCGATGGGCCGAACGTCACTTAGGCAAAGGAAGCGGAAGGTCCGCTCGAACACATCGCGGATGCGTCCCTCTTCCAGCGTGTCGAGTTTGTCGTCGAGCGCAATGCGGTGGATCTCCTCGATGGTTTGGTGTACGAGCAGGCCGAAAAAAATCACGGCCGAGCGGGATGGCGTGAAGTCGTACTCGCGGAAGAACTGGTACTGACGCGGGCAGGTCTCGTAAACCTTGAGGTCGCCGGAGAAGCTGTATGCACGCTTGACGGGCATCCGCTCGCGCAGGTTGAAGCGTTGGGCCGCCAGAAGTTCTTGCTGCACGTAGGGCCACTGGGGCAGGCCCTGCCAGATTGGCGCGAAGTAGTCTTTTGGAGTCTCGTGCGCAGTGAGGACCAGCAATTTCTGTGGACGCGAAAACGCGACGTAGTGGAGCCGCATGCGGTCGAAGAGGGTGATCCGGTCCTCAGGCTCGAAGGGTGCCCGGTGGTAGAAAGGCCCAAGGTCGCGATCGATCTGCTTGGGGCTGGAAAGCTGTGTGCTGAGGCTACCGACCACGACCACGGGGAACTCCAGGCCCTTGGCCTGGTGGATCGTCATGACCTGCACGTGGTCCTTGGGGAAGGGCTGGTTCGGGTCCTCATACTCATTGATGCCTCCGTCGTGGAGAAGTCGCAGAAAGCTGTTGAAGAGTTGGAAGCGCAGGAATTCGCGGTTGCGGTGGGTGACGACGGTGTAGTGGTAGTAGTTCTGGAAGACGTTGAGGAGCTGGGAGAAGACCGCGAGGTTCCGCGCCGCGTTCTCGTTTCTCACCGCCTTGGCGAATGGTTCAAGAGCCAGTAGCCGGTAGAAATAG
>Ga0315289_10006877_pt1 | contig 16663 bp, 14 predicted proteins | sample YL17G11_40_MG_FD_203452 | JGI IMG/M metagenome (GOLD analysis project Ga0315289, IMG submission 203452) | Sediment microbial communities from Yellowstone Lake, YNP, Wyoming, USA - YL17G11_40 | ecosystem: Environmental > Aquatic > Freshwater > Lake > Sediment | place: USA: Wyoming | collected... | reverse complement strand
TAAACATTACATAGTCGGATGTCTGCCTCCTGGAGAAAAAGTATTAACTGATAGTGGGTTAAAAAACATTGAAGATGTAACTCAGTATGACAGACTAATTAGCGAAAAAGGAGATTATGTTAATATTATAAACAAACAAACATATGAAGTTGAAAATGAAGATGTTTATGATATTAAAGTTAACAATACATTCAGAACGACAAAATTTACAAAAGAACATCCTATATTAGTTAGTCAAAATACAAAACTAAAAAGACCATATGATTCTGTTTCTAAAGAAGAAGGTAAGAGATATTGGGATTTCGATTTTAAATATGTTAGAGCTGAAGAATTACAAGTTGGAGATTGGATTAAAACTCCAAATATATATAAAAAAGAATTAGGTTTTAATGTTGATGATAAATGGTGTTTTGCTGATAGTGAAAATGTTAGGTCTGATTTTAAAATTAACTCCCCTTTGGGTGATAAAGACTTTTGGTGGTTTATTGGTTTGTGGTTAGGAGATGGTTGGATAGGTAAAAATAAATATTCACATTCTGTTACTATGTGTTTTAACAAAAAAGAACATTACTATTTAGAAAAATGTGCCGCAATAATAGAAAAATTATTTAATAGACATCCATCAATAACAGAGAGAGATGCTACATATGACCTTACATTTAATAGTAAAGAACTTTATCATTTTATATTAGAAAATTTTGGTCAATATTCTTATGGCAAAAAAATATCAGAATGGATTAAGTTTGTTCCAAAAGAACATAAAATAGAGTTAATAAAAGGATATTTCAATAGTGACGGGTGTTGGATTAAGGTTGTTAAAAAAAATAAAATACACTCAAAAATATCATTTGTTAGCATAAATTTAGAACTGCTTGAGTCTGTGCAAGATATATTATTTTCTGTTGGAATAATATCTAGTCTTAACAAATTAAGAAACGCAAGCACACATATAATTATAGGCAGAGAATGTGATACTAAAGAGTGTTATAATTTAGATTTGGCAAATTTTGATAGTTTAAAATTAGTAGACTTACTGAATGATTCAGAAGATATTAAATTAAATAAATTTAAAGTATCAGATTTTGATAATACCAATAAAAGGATTATTTCTTCTTGTCATTTTGATGAAAATGAAGACTTTATGTATTTTAAGATAAAAAACATAGAAAAAACTAAATTTACAGGAAATGTATATAATTTTGAGTGTGACACACATACTTTTATGTGTCATCATATAACCACGCATAATTGTGACGTTGCTAGAGGAGATGGAAAAGACTATTCAACAATACAAGTTTTCGATGCAGAAACTTTAGAACAAGTGGCCGAATACAAAGATAAGATTGGAGTCGATTTATTTCCGTATTTAATTGATTGGGTTGGCAGAACTTATAACACTGCTTATTTAGTTGTCGAATGTAACTCTTTTGGCCTAGCAGTTGCCTTCTCTTTGAGAGATGCATTAAAATATCCAAGAATGTTTTATTCAAAAAACATACAAGATATTCACGTTAGAGCAATGGATTATAAAGTATCTGAAGGAGTTGAAATTCCTGGTATTCAAACTACAGTTAAAACAAGACCACTGTACATAAAATCTCTTGTTGAGCACATGAGAGAGAATACATTAATCCTCCACTCTCCAAGATTAACAGCTGAATTCAGCACGTTTGTTATGGCAGGAAATAAACCACAACACGAAGCTGGTTATAATGATGACTTAATATTTGCAACTGCAATGGCTCTATATATCAGAGACACTGAATATAATAATGTGGTGGCAGCTGACAGTATGTATAAATCAATGCTTGGTGCTATATCGTTTAGCACAAACAGCACTGTAGGCAGGGTGAATAATAATCCACAAGTTCCTAACAGAGATATTAACATCCCAGAAGGAGGAAGTGGTTTATTTATAAACAATTCAAACCAACAAGGATTAGATGATGATTTAGGTTGGCTTTTAAAATAATATTGATATTACTAACTTAATTTTATATATTTTCAAAAACATTACAAATGGCAGACGATAAAAAACCAAAAAGTGTATTTCAAGGCGTTTTAGACGCTATTAATGGAGGCAAAAAAAGTGTTCCAAGCATGCCTGCTGCTTCTCAGTTCTCACCACCAAACAAAATAAATGATTTGGTTAATAAGGATGCAAACTACGTAGAAGAGGTACAGCAACAATTTTTAGATTGGCAAGTAAATAAAATTGCCCATAATTTATATACGAGATCAATATATTTTGATACTGATAGGATCAGCGCATATCAAGATTTCAGGGCTATGGACATGTCTCCTGAGATTGCTGCAGCTCTTAATATTATTAGAGATGAGTGTTTAACTAGAAACGAGAGAGGTAATATCCTTGATATTTATTCAGAGAATTCTAGAGTAAAAGATATTTTAAAAGATTTATTCACAAACAGATTAAACGTAGAATACAATTTAAAACTTTGGATTAGAGATTTAGTTAAGTACGGAGATTATTTTGTTTTTTTAGAAGTAGATAAAGAAGATGGTATTTACAATTACATGTCTCTCCCTGTAGAAGAAATTCATAGAGAAGAGGGTTATGATGGTAAGCCTGACAATGTTAGATTCCGTTGGGAAACAATGGGTATGTATTTTGAAGATTGGCAAATTGCTCACTTTAGAGTATTAGAAGATACAAAAAAACTTCCTTATGGTCGTTCTATTTTGGATCCTGCTAGAAAACTTTGGAAACAATTACAATTAGCAGAAGATTCAATGCTTGTATATCGTATTACAAGAGCTCCTGAAAGAAGAGTGTTTTATATTGAAGTTGGTAACTTAGGTGATATGGATGTTCAGACTTATATGATGAAGATTCAGAATCAGCTTAAAAAACAACCTGTTGTAGATTCTAGAAATGGTCAATACAATTTAAAGTATGATCCAATGAATATTACAGAAGACTTTTTTATTCCTATCAGAGGAGATAAATCTTCTAAGATTGATACTCTCCCTGGTGCTTCTAACATGGGAGATATTCAGGATATTGAATATTTACAAAATAAATTATTTGCTTCATTACAAGTTCCTAAGACTTATTTAAATTATGCAGAGAATCTTCCTGGAGGAAGTACTTTATCTCAAGCTGATTTAAGATTTGCTAGAACAATTAACTCTATTCAAGAAGTTGTTCTTCTTGAGCTTAGAAGAATTGCAAACATTCACTTATACTTCGCAGGATTTAAAGATGAGATTGATAATTTTACACTTACCTTAACAAATCCTTCAACACAACAAGAGCTTTTAAAGCTTGAGACAATGAAGGCTAGAATGGAAGTGTTTAAAGAAATGTATTCATCAGAAGCTAATTCCCCTGTGTCTTATACATGGGCCATGGAAAACATTTTAGGCTTCTCTAAGGCTGATATAAAACTTATTCTTAAACAGAAAAAAGTTGAGAAAAAAATATTCGCTGAAATTGATGCGGCTGTTGAAACATATAAAAAGATTGGATTATTCAGAGAACTTGATGCTAAATACGAACTTCCTGGTGGTGCTCAAGCTGCTGGAGGTGCAGGCGCAGAAGATGGTGCAGGTGCTGATGCTGGTGCAGGCGGTGGTGGTGCAGGTGGTGGCGCAGGTGAAATGGGCAACATGGATATTGGAAGTCAACTTGGCGGTATGGATGCTGGTGGCGGTGGTGGAACAGACGTTGGCGGTGGTGATGCTGGTGGCGGTGCTCCTGCTGGTGGTGCTCCTGATGCAGGCGGAGGTGCTGAACCTGCTCCTTTAGCTGAAGGTAGAAGAAGAAAAATTATAAATGAAGTTTTAAAACAATCAGATAATAGTGTAGAAAGTTTATTGACTGACTTATTGGGCGAAACTGATCAGGCTCCTCTTACTATTTCAGAAAGAGAAGAAGGTGAAAATAAACTTCTGAATAAAAATAAAAACATGAATTTTAAAGTTAAGAAATTGATGGATAGTATTCAGAACAGTCTTGACGATAAAAAGAAAGAAGAAAGTAAAGAGGGTGAAAAATTATTAAAAGAACAAAAACACAGAAACACATTGTTCGATAGAAGTCAAGATAATATAAATAAGACAAATAACATGTTTAAGCAACTAGAAAATCTTGTTGGTAAATCTGAAAATATAAATGAAGATATATCTGCAGTGAATGAAGAATTTGTTGAAGAAACAGAAATTACTCCAATTATAGAAGTAGCAGAAGAACAGAATGATTTTACGACAGATGTTGAAAATAATGAAAGTTCTAATGCTTCTGATTCAGATGAAGAAAGCTAATCATGAAATTTGATGAATTCTTTAATATTAATGATACTTATAAGATCAAACAAGACATTGCATCTTTAAGGGCTAAAATTGATGAAGTTGAAAAAGATGTAGAAGCTTTTTTGAGTCACAAGAAAGTCAAGTATAAAGGCGTGAATGCTAGGAAAAAACTTAGTGCGATTAGGAACGAATTTATACCAAATCTTCAAAAAAAAATCCTAAAAACCAAACAGGATTATGATAGTGATTACGAATAATTAAAGTTTTCAAGAATTGTTAATTACTTTAAACCTCATTTTATATGGGGTTTTTGTTTTTTTTACTATATTTGCAGTCAATCGTTTCTAAAAATGAATCAAACCTGTAATCAAAAAGATTGTAATTGCGGTAAACAGCATGTCTATAAAGACGAGTTTACAAATTTGGCTAATGTTAATTTACATAAAGCCATGGACAAGTTTGAAGAGAAAAAAGATGATTTAAAAAAGATTATCCAAGAAGAAGATAGGAGAAAAAGACCTATGGTTCATCTTCACCTTCATACCTTCCACTCTATCCTTGATGGATGTGGTAGTGTTGACAATTACGTAAAACTCGCTAGAGAATACAATCATCCTGCAATGGCTGTTACTGATCATGGAACTCTCTCTGGAACATTTGAAATGTTTAAGAAGTGTAAAGCTGCAGGTATTAAGAGTATCATGGGAATGGAAGCCTATGTAAATAATAAGATGGGTGAATTTGAAGAGAAGAAATTTGAGGGAGGTAATTCACACCAATCAATATTTGTAATGAATAAAGAAGGGTTTGTTAACATAAATAAACTTGCATATAAATCATATGATGAAGGATTTTATAAACGTGGTAGGATAAAAACAGATTGGCTATTTGAGCATAAAAATGGTCTTTTTATCACCACTTCTTGCGCAGTTAGTCATATGTCCACTCTTGTACGTGAAGGCAAGGAGACTGAGGCTGAAGAGTATTTAAAAGGCTTAATGCGTGAGTTTGGAGATAACATGGCAGCCGAACTACAATTTAATGAATTTGACGGTCAAAAAATTTATAATACCTGGCTGTTAAAAATGATTAAGAAATATAGTTTAATGCCTATATTAACAAATGATGTTCACTACGCATTTAAAGAAGATGCTGAATTACAAGATACTTTAATTGCTATTAATCAAAAATCAAAACTAGGAGAATCATTTAAATTAACGACAAGAAATTTATATTATTCAAACGTGGATGATTTTCATAGATTTAATAAAGAATTTGGTTTTAATTATCCTGAAAAATTTGTTGATCTATGTTTAGAAAATACTTTAAAAGTTGCTGATAAATTGAATTTTGAGTTCGATATGAAAACTGAAAAGTTTCCAAAATACGAACCAACAACAGAGGTATTGGATTATTTTAAAACAGATAGCACAAAAGAAATTATTACAAAACTTGCTCTTGGAAAGTTAAAACAAAAAATTGCGAAATATAAAGAAAATAAGATTGTAGAAATAACTCCTGAAAAAGAAAAAGAGTATTATGATAGATTAAAATATGAGTTAGGTGTAATTGAAGAAAAAAATACATTAGATTATTTTTTGGTTTATTGGGAGATTATTAGAGATTACAGACAAAAAGGATATTCTATTGGGCCTGCTAGGGGTTCGGCTGGAGGGTGTTTATTATCTTGGTGTTTAGAAATTACAGATATTGATCCTATCAGATTTGATTTATATTTTGAACGTTTCTTAAATCCAACAAGAAAAGGTTTACCCGATATTGACGTTGACTTCATGACAGGAACCGACAATGTTACAAACGATTTCCTTGAAAAAAAATATGGAAAAGAAAGAGTATTAAGTGTTTCTACTTTCTCAACATTCAATGAGAAGATGTGTTTGAAAGATGTTGTGAGAGCACATTTAGGGGAAGAAGAAACTGGTTTTGAGTCTGACGTGCATGCTGTAACTCAAGAAATGCCTAATTGGTTAAAAGTAGAATATTCTCTTAAGCACTGGTTTGAAACATGGCCAAGTGACCCTGCGTGTAGTGAGAGGGTTAAAGGGTGGTTAACAAATCCAGGCAACCAAAAGATATTAGCGCAGACATTAAAACTTCAAGGTCAAATTCGTGGCATAGGGCAACATGCTGCAGGTATTGTAATAACTCCTGGACCATGCTGGGAATACATACCTACAAATATAATAGGCTCAAACAAATCTATTGTTACAGCATTTCAAGAAGCTGATAAAAGCGGAAAGGATTTATCTGAGTTGAATATATTAAAACTCGATAGATTAAAACTTGAAACTTTAAATGTAATTGAAGATGCAATAAAAATAATAAAAGAGAAGAAAGGTATTGATGTAAGAGATGCAGTAAAAAACGTTAACATTAATGATCCTAATTTATTTGCAGAACTTAGAATTGGAATGAATCATGGTATCTTTCAGTTTGAAAGCGGTGGAATGAATGCTTTAATTCAAGGAATGGGTACAGAATCATTTTCGGAATTAACAGCTGCGAATGCTCTTTACAGACCTGGTCCTATGGGAATTGGCGCTCATGAAGAATATATTACGAACAAATTTAATCCTGAAAATATTAAATATGTTCACCCTGCATTGGAGACAATATTAAAAGATACCAATGGAGTATTGATATATCAAGAACAGCTTATGTTTTTAGCAAATAAAGTTGGAGGGATGAGTCTTGGTGAAGGTGATATGCTTAGAAGATATATGGATAAGGCTAGTGGGGCTATTGCAAAAAAATCATTAGGAGAGGCATTATCAATAAAAGAGCAAGATAATTATAAGGAGTTTGAAAAGTATTGGAATAAGTTTTTGGATGGTGCATCTAAGAATGGATATAGAATTGAAGAGGTTGATATTATTAAAGATTGGGTTATAAAGTATTTAGGATATTCATTTAATAAATCACACTCTACCGCATATGCTTATTTGGCTATGCAAACATTATTTTTAAAACATTATTATCCAACAGAATTTTATACAGCACTTCTTAATCACCCAAAAGACAGTGGTAAAAAAGAAAAGGTTCAAGCATGGATAGCTGCGGCAATTGGATCCGCTATGTCAAAAGGAATAACAATTTCATCTCCTTCTAAGAAATCTGGGTGGGATTGGACAATGACAGGAGACAAAGAGATATCAATGGGCTTCTCAGGTATAAATGGTCTTGGAGACATTGCTTATGCAGAATTAATGCAGTTATTAAAACAAAGAGAAAAAAATCTTGAAACAATAAGTGTATCTGAGTTTTTTGATTTACCTTTCTCAAAGTTCAATAAAAAATCTTTTGAGTCATGTGTTAAGGCAGGAGTTTTTGATGCTTGGTCCGAATCAAGAGATTATTTATTATCGCTTAAAGAAAAAAAGAAAAAGAAATTTGTCGACGTTCATCAAATATCTTTATTTGATATGGGCTCTAAGGAGTTTGATTTAAAAACGGATGATATAGGACATTTTGAAAAAACAACTGAAGGCAGGAAAAGATTTGATTTTATTGAAGTTTGTAATTTTGACTTAGAAAAAATTCAGTTCATGTTAAAAGTTAAAACTGAAATAAATAAGAAGGCGACAAGGCCAATAGAAAATATTATAAACTTTGAAGAGGCTGGATGGTACTTCTTTGTACTTGAAGATTTTAAAATGCAAATGTCTAAAAACAATAAAGAATATCTTGTTATGAGAGTTGGTGATGGTATAAGTCATATGAGCCTAAGAGCTTTCAGCCCATTCGCAAAAAAGATATTCCCTGAGTTGCAACCAAACGGAGTTTACGTTGCTAGGTTTGAAAGAAATGAAGGAGGGTTTTTAAACTTTGCTAGAAACACACAATTTAAGAAAGTTGAAATATGATAGAAGAACAAATTGCAGAAGGAAATAAGTTAATTGCTGAGTATATGGGTTGGGAATTAATTAATATAAATGATGAACCAGCAGACCCCGATTTTGATTGTTGGGTTTTTAAAAACAAAGAAACTGGACATGTGGATTCTGGAATAGATGCACAAATTTATAATAAAAATTCTACACTTCCATTTAATGAAGATTGGAATTTATTAATGACTGCTGTATATAAGTGTTGTCAAGAATTAAGAGATAAAGGATTTGATAAGCGTGGTGATTGGACTCCTGAGCTTGGATATGTGAGTGAAATATATGTAATGCGCTTAAACAACCCAATTGAAAAAGTTTGGCAGGAAGTTATAAAACATATAAATCGTTATAAAAAATGAAACTAACAATTGAGTTGGTCCCATCTACTTCTTGGTTTTCTAATTTAAGAAGCATGCTTACCTCAGAGGAGTGGGATAAAATTAGAAAAGGATGCTATAAAAACGCAAATTATAAGTGTGAGATATGTGGTGGCGTTGGAGAAAAACATCCAGTAGAATGCCATGAAACATGGGAATATGATGAAGTAAAAAACATTCAAAAACTCATTAGTCTTATTTCTCTTTGTCCGAGCTGTCATGAAGTAAAACATATCGGTCTTGCTGGAATAAAAGGCAGAACAAAACAAGCTATGGATCATTTTTGTAAAGTAAATGGGTGTACATTATCGGAGGCTGAAATATATATTAAAGAAGTTTTTACGACATGGAACAACAGAAGTAAAAAACAATGGGAATTAGATATTAGTAAACTAGAAGAGCTTAAAAAATGACATATCACATATACACTGATGGATCGTCAAATCAAGGATCCGAATTAATTACAAACAGAAAAGGCGGATGGGCTTTTTTAATACTTGGACAAGATATGCACACGTTGTGTGAACATGCAGATTCTGAAAATAATTTTACAAACAATCAAAGCGAGTTAGCAGCTGTTATCAATAGCATAAAAAAATTTAAAGAATTATCATTAAGCGGTACTGCTGAAATTTATTGTGATAGCGCTTATGTGGTAAATGCATTTGCAGAAGGATGGATTAATAATTGGCTTAAAACTGGTTGGTTAAACTCAATGGGACAACCTGTGGCCAATAAAGAAATGTGGCTAGAGTTAATAAAATTGACAAAAGAAAACAGTGTCCGAATTTTAAAAATAAAACGCAGGTCAAATGTTTTCAGTAAACGTGTGGATGAATTAGCTAGAGCTAAGATGAGAAGTTAAAGAAACACTTTAATTAAAGCAATAGCTGTTGTAACCAAGAAAGAAGCAACTGCTATAACAGTATAAACTTTAGTTTTAAAACTTTCTAGCTCCTCTATTTTTTCTTGTTGTTTTTTAGCAGTCTCCTTAATAGTGTCTATAGAAGATTTTATATCTTTATTATTTATATAATAAGATTTTATATTTTTAAGATCATCAATATTAACAGCCTCATCAACAGAGCTTTTCCAATCTTTTAAATCGTTGATGGCGTGCTTCATGCCAGAAATTTTGGTCAATTCAACATTAAGACCGTTGATTTCTTCTGCAAGAGAATCACAGTTTTCCCCAAGTTTTTCTAATTCCTTAAGGATGTATTTAGACCACTCAGTCCAACCGTTATTATTTTCTAATTCTGACATCAGATTTTATTTTTTCAAATATCTCTTCTTTTTTTTGTTCTTCTAGTGTGATTTCAGCATTTTTAACGTCGCTGATAATTTGTTTGAATTTTCTATTTATACTTTGAAGCTTATCTACTATTTCTATAGAATGCTTATCTAAGTAAAAATTTACAACAGATTGATTTTGCATAAAATTTGTTTTAATTTTTTTTAATAATTGACTACTGCTTCCATACTAATTTATCTGTAGAATTTCTTAAGAACAATATCTATTTATATTGTCAAAAGCTAATGTAATACCTTCATTATATATATAGGTTTAAAAGTTTTTAATTCCGTGTTTTTAATGGCAAAATGACAAAATATTGCCTATTTATTAATAAATTATCTCATATATGAAAAAAGGTAAAACTTTGCAAGAAGAATTAAGTCGAATGAAATACCTAGCTGGTATTTTAAATGAGGCTGTTGGACAACCTGCACCAAGTGGCCAACAAGTTCCAAATGCTCCAGCGCAACAAAGCGCACAACAAGCAGATCCTGCTAAAACAGCACAAAATATTCAAACTACAATGAATCAAGCTATGGGTCAGCTTGTAAAAGACTTGCCTAATATTCTTAAAAATTTTACAACAACAGCTGGGGATAAGGATAGCGAGTTAGACATAACAGGACAACCACAAGCTAAGACGCAGGCTCAACCACAACAAGCTAAACCACAAGCCCAGGCTCAACCACAAGCTATTAAAGAATCGGATAATCAAAGAGAATTAATGTTTGATGAAGATAAATATAAATCTAATTTACATAATGATGTTAATGAAGGAGGGGTAATTGGTTTAATTGCTTCGCTACCAGTAATAGCAAAAGTTGGAGGTAATCTTATTAGCAAGCTTGGCAAGAAAGTAAATTCTCAAAATATGCAAGCTTTTGGTAATGCAACAGCTGCGGCAGGAGAAAAATTACATCACGTTTACATAGGTACAATAGAAAATATTATTTCTCCTTTTATGAAAAATGCAGACCCTGAAACAAAACATAAGGTAGCTGAGGCTGTATTTATGACTCTTGTAGGAGTGTTGTTTGCACAAGGATTATCTAATCCAGACCTTTTAACTCACATAAAAGGAGCAGAATTAGTAAATTTTGTTAAGCCTTTATTACCAGCCTCTTTAAGTCTTGCTGGATTATCATAATAAATTATGAGAAAAATAAATTTTAAAAAAATGGCAAACAGAATGCTTTTGAAAGAAAAAAAGCAATTAAGAAAGCCATTTGGTTCTATTGATATTGTTAAGCAAAACGCTAATAAGATGTCAAAAAAAATGACAGCACCTGAAAAAGCGCTTGATAAAATGCTGAAGGAACTTAAAGTAAATTATGAGCCTCAAAAAATTGTTGGACCAAAAATATACGATTTTTATGTTATAGATTCTAATTTATTGATTGAAGTTGATGGAGATTATTGGCATGCAAATCCAGCGTTATATTTAGAAGGTGATCATAATAAAACACAACAAAGAAACGTAAAGAACGATAAATTTAAAGATGTATTAGCAAGCGGAAGAGGATTTGGTTTAATTAGAATTTGGGAAAGTGATCTTAAAAATGATTACGCAGGTGTTAAGAAAATGTTGAAAAACAAACTAGGCATATGAAAAAGAGCTTAAGAAGTATTATAAGAAAAGAAATGAGCCTCATATTTGAAGCCATGGATGGCGGTGTCCTAGATGATGCCATGACCAATATAGAGGCTCAAATAGATGCTAATGTAAAGAATCTGGAAAATATTAAAAAGGCCACAGACCAAGATATAAAAAATAAAGAAAATGTTGTTAAGGGCCAAAAGCAACTAAGAAGCCAATTGCCAGCACAAAATCCTGATAGACAAGGACTTGAGAAAGAAGTTCCTGCTCAAGAAAAACAAATTGCAGCTGAAAAGAAACAGGCTGAAGATATAGAAAAAGCAAAAACTGACTTTGAAAAAACTAAGGCTGAATTAGCAAAAAAGCAGGCCGAACTTACTAATGCTAAACCTGAGGGTGAAAAGGGCACATCTGTATTAAAATCTTTGCCATCAGCAATTTAAAAAAATCATTTGTTTTAAATTTTTTTCACATATTTATAAAATATGGAAAAGAAAATATGCACAAAATGCAAGCTAGAAAAAGAAATTTCTAGCTTTTATTTTTTAAAGAAAGAAAATAAACACAAAACAACATGTGCTGAATGCGATAAGAGCTACGCAAAAAAATACAGAGATTCAAATAAATCAGAAATAAAACACAAAAACAAAGAATATGCATCTAAGAATAAAGACAAATATGCTGAATACTCTAGAAAATATAGAATAAAAAATTTAGAAAAAATACAATCTTTTAGAGAAAAAAATAAAAATAAAAACAACGAAGCTGTTAAAAAGTATAATTCTTTAAACAAAGAAAAGGTAGAAGAATATAAAAAAATGTATAGAGAAAAAAACAAAGAAAAGGCAAAAATTTATAGAGAAAACAATAAAGAAAAAGCTGTTGAATATAGAATAAAAAACAGAGACAGAATTAAGATGTTGCAGAAACAAAACAGAATCAAAAACAAAGATAAAATAAACGAAAAAATTAAAATAAAAAGAGATACCAATCCTTTGTTTAAGTTAGATTTAAATATAAGAAATTTAATAAAAAACTCATTTAAAAAAACAAATCATAGAAAAGCTAAAAAAACAGTCCAAATATTAGGTTGTACTGTTAAGTATTTTAAAGCATATATAGAACAACGTTTTGAATCCTGGATGAATTGGGATAATTATGGTAAATATGACCCAAATGGGCCAAAAACGTGGAATATAGATCATATCATACCAATATATGTAGCTAAAACAGAGGAGGATATTATAAGACTTAACTATTACACAAACCTAAGGCCTCTTTGTTCTAAGGAAAATTTAGATAAAAGTAACAAATTAATGTAAAAACTGATTTGTTTTAAAAAATTTTAATATTATATTTATCTAAACACCAAAAAAGATAATTATGAGTGAAGAAAATGAAAAAATCTCAATAGGAGGCGCTAACAAAACAGCAAATCCAATTCAGTCGCATTTAGATGCTGAAACAAAAGCTAAGGCTCAAGAGTATGGCGTACCTGAAAATCTTGTAAATAATGACGAGTTTAAGGTTCCTACAGAAAGAGTTGAATTGCCATCAAAAGGGTTGTTTTATCCAAACAGAAAATCTTCTGTAGAAATTAAATACATGACTGCGGAAGAGGATAATATCCTTTATTCTTCAGATCTTATTAAGAGCGGAAAAGTATTAGATGTGCTTTTAGAATCTGTTATTAAAGACAAAGACTTAAGACCTGATGATATGCTTTCTGGGGACAGAAACTTTGTTCTTATCGAAGTGAGAAGAACAGGTCTTGGCGATGAATATAAACCAGGAAATATAAGATGTGAATCTTGTAATCAAGACTTTTATCCAACTGTTGATTTAAGTAAATTAAAATCTAGACCTTTGGAATTAGAACCTGATGCTGATGGTCTTTATGAAGTTGTTCTTCCTATGACAAAGATTACAATTAAATTCAGATTACTTAGAGGTTCTGACGAAAAAAGATTAAGTAAGTCATTAGAGAAAAAAGCTGGTAACGTCAAAGTTTCAAGATTAATCACTGAAAGATATTTACTACAGATTATGGCTGTTAATGGCAATACTGATAAGACTTATATCAATAAATTTATTTCTGCAATGCCAACAAAAGATTCTTTATTTTTTAGAGAATATAACAGACAAGTTGAGCCTGGGTTAGATTTAAATTATGAATTTGAATGTAGTCATTGTGGACACTTACAAGAAAGAGACGTTCCTATTAATTCAAAACTATTCTATCCTGACGTTGATCAAGAATAATGGAGAGTGAAGAAAATAAAAACGAACTCAGAAAAAGTATAGATGAACTAAAAGTAGATTTTGAGCAGTTTAAAGAAAAAATAGACGGCTTTCAAAAAATAGTAAAATCAGAAAACAAAAAATTAGAAAAGCCTTTTGAAATGCTTAACCTGCCATCAAAAGGCTTTTTTTATGAAAATAAAACTAGCTTTCTTTTATTAGGATATCTTACTTATTTCGAAGAGAATTTGCTCACAAGTGAAATGCTTGTGGAGAATGGTATTGCCTATGAAATCGCTCTAGGAAATCTAATATACAACGACGACATAAAAATAGACGAACTCCTAACAGGAGATGTTCAAGCTATGTCTTTAGCTTTAAGATCGTTTTCTTATGGAAATAATATTGAGTTAGATTTAAATTGTAATCACTGTAATAAAGAATCAAAAGCTTCAATACCTCTTACGAGTTTTCAAATGAAAGAAGTTCAAAGAATTCCTGATGAAAAAGGAGAGATACATTTAGAGCTTGGTAAAACACAAATACCTGTAAAGATTAAACCCATCACATTTAAGCAGGAATTAGAATATTATAAAAAAGAGGAAAAGTTGCCTCTTGAAAATGTGGCTTTATCTGTGAGGGAATTTAATGGAGAAAGAGATCCTAAAAAAATACTTAACAGCATTAGGACATTAAGATTGTTAGAATCAAGAGAGTTAAGAAACGAGATTTCAAAAAATACTCCTGGAGTTGATACAAAATATAGTCATGTTTGTGAATTTTGTGATAAAGTTACGGATTATGATTTCGGCGGTAATACAATGGGCCTATTAAAACTACCTGCTTCTTACAGAAACAGCGTATTAGAGGAGATATTCTTATTGGTATACTATGGAAAGTCAATAACTATAGATGACGCTAAGAGGATGCCTGTGACTGAGAGACGCTGGTTTATTAATAGAATAAGCGAAGAAGTTGAGAAACAAAGAGAAGCGGAGAAAAAAGAGATGAGTAAAGCGAAAAGTAAGTCAAAGCACAAGTAAATTAATAAAAAATAACCTATTTATACTAAAATAGGTTTCATAATGAACCATACAGACTTTTTCCAAGAATATCAAAATAAAAAGAAGGCTTCTGAAGAGCTTTTTAAAGGCTTACAATCAAAGTTCGTATTAAACGAAGGTGAGATTGATGAGGCGTTTCTTGGTATTAAAAGCGCTAAGGATAGAGAAAAAGAACTAGAAATTGATTTTTTTAAACATATAGACTCTCCAGCATGGGGTGCTTATAATCTTGACTTAGGAGGTGGTAAATTTGTTGAAGCTAGTAAGGCTACTGACGCTGAAAAAAAACAGGCTTGGACAGAATTTGCGAAAAATGCACAATCTTATAAATTTAAAGGAGGAGTTGGTAATTATAAAGGAGTTGTAAAATACGATCCACAAGGAGGTTCTAAATCCAATACCACAACACAAACACAAGGAACAGGTTCAAGTGCTACACAAACACAAGGAACAGGTTCAAGTGCTACACAGCCTACAAATTACAAATTATTTCCAAGTAAAAAATATAAAGGCGCTTTAGCGTTTGGTAGTGAAGATAGAGTTGTTAGTAAAATAACAATGCCTTCAAATGCTGTTTATGAAAATCATGATTGGGCTGGAGGTCCTCTTAAATTTTTGTTTGAACCTCCTTTAAAGTTTATGGGGACTAGTATTGCTTTTGATTTAAAAAGAAATGTTATATTAAATTTTAATGGTACATGGATAGGTACATTTGTTGGAAATACATTTGTTGGTGAATATAATGGTAATTCTTTTAAAGGTGATTTTTCTTCTAAAAATGAAGGCTGGAAAGCACAACCAACAGCTTTTGTGAGTGGTACGTTCTACGACACAACAAAAACAGGCATTTTAGGATTGGATAATATTGAAGAAGCTTCTGAAAATGATACTTTTAACCTTATTCAAATTCCTGCAGGATTCTCAATTGAGGTTTTGACAAGTAAACAATTAAGACATACTATAACTATTACTAAAAGATTAGATAATGTAGATTCTAATTTTGTTTTTTCTGTTTATATGGGATATGAAATAGATTCTACAACTCCTGATGTTGTAACATTACCATGGGAACAAATTAGACAGGATTTTAATAGCTATCAAGTTAGTTCAAAAACAACTTCACTGCCAGATTTATTTTCATTACAAAGTGGAGAGCAAATAATTGAGCTTAGGGTTTTAAAAGCAGGGACTCCACCTGTGTTTAAAAAGAAAGAAAAATTCGATGCTACAAAACAATATTCCGAAAATCCAACTAGTTTAGTAGATGGATTTAAAACTTTAGGGTCAACAATTCCTGCTTTTATAAGAAATGGTTTTAATTTTAAAATTAATAATGATAAAGATTTTAATAATTTTACAAAAACAAAAGGATATTTTAACTCCCCTCAGTTTACACAAGATTTAGATGCAGCGTCAACATTTTTAGACAATAATAGAATTAAAAAATCTGAAATTGATGCTAATTACCCATATTTGTCAAATCTGTTTGCTGATGCAAATTTATCAGAAGTAAATTTAACAGGAAGAGGTGGTTCAGGCAGAAGACTAAGAACTTTTGGCGGAGGAACTTCTTTGCCTGTAATGCCTGGAACAAACAAAAAAATAAATAGTCCTGCAGACATTGCTATATATCTCGCTGATAAATATAAAGATGATTTGAAAATTGGTAAAACAGACAGATACAATAAAGAACATAGAACATTAACAGATTTATTAAAAGTATCAAAAGCAACAGGAACGGATGGCGGAGGCAATACAAGTGTCCAAACAACCATTCAGTCTCAAACTAAAGAAACTGATGCTGTTCTTCGCAGATTAGAAAATTTTGTTAAATATTTTGTTAACACTATTGATGCTGGCAAAAACACACAAGCCGCTAAAGAGTTTATTTTAGATGCTATAAAAGA
>Ga0315289_10006875_pt1 | contig 16665 bp, 15 predicted proteins | sample YL17G11_40_MG_FD_203452 | JGI IMG/M metagenome (GOLD analysis project Ga0315289, IMG submission 203452) | Sediment microbial communities from Yellowstone Lake, YNP, Wyoming, USA - YL17G11_40 | ecosystem: Environmental > Aquatic > Freshwater > Lake > Sediment | place: USA: Wyoming | collected... | reverse complement strand
GCTCCTCGACCTCTTTGAAGTCGGTGCGGGTCCGGCCTTCCGTGCAGCGCAGCCCGGTGACCCAGCAGGCAACGTTCATCTCTTTGACCGCCTGCCGCGTCGGCCTGACCTTGAGAATCTCGCAGCAGCGATCGGGGTCGGTGGCATACAGTTTCTCCGGGATCTCCTCTTCGCTGCTGAACACGCGCAGCTCCGGATACCGCCGGACTTCCTGCGCCATGAACTGCTTGGTTTCCACCGGCTTGAATCGGGTGGTCACGATGAAGCCGTGAATCTTCGGATTGACCCGCTTGGCCAGATGCCACACCGTGCTCGAATCCTTGCCGAGGCTGTTGGCGACAACCAGCCGGTCGCCGAACTCCTTGTACGCCTCGTCGATCAAGCTCAATGAGCGATCCACTTTCTGGGCAAAGTTCAGCGTTTCGACCAACTCCTTGACATTAACGTCAGCCATGCTTGCAATGGCTCCAGTCACCATAGTTGCGGTCCTCCCTTGTGGTTCACGAATCATTAAATCTGGTACTCCGGCGTTTTGGGTCTTCCGAAACTCAACCGGTCCCAGATACGCTCATGTATATAGAAAGCCCCGATCTTAACGGCACTGTCGAGCAGTCCGATACCGACGGACAACGTGGGCCTGCCGGTGAGCAGCCAGGCGGTCAGGATCGTTACGAACGTCCCGCCGATACGCCAGGTCACCGCCTTTACTATGCTCCTGCAACGTGAATCCATGCCCGGGCGCCTCATGTGCCATACCGATTCGCAAAAGTTCTGGCGCGGCAGAGACTCTGTCATCCTGAGGCGAAGCCGAAGGATCTGGCCACCGAAAAGCAGGCTTCTTTCTCCCGCAGCCCAGATCCTTCCCTGCGCTACGCTCCGTTCAGGATGACAGACGGCGTGCAAGAACTAATCGGAATCCGTATCATAGTATTCCTATGGTATTACTATATAAGCAGCCAGAAAAAAATAGGCTTTGTCGCACATTTCAGATCACGTAATCGGGGACGAGCGTTTGTTCGCTTGCCCTTTCCCACTTGATGAGGTCGGCCAGCGTTGTCTCTCGACAGACCTGGGCCATCGATTCGTCCACGCTCTTCCATAGCGATTCGAAGGCGGAGTCCCCACAGAAGTACTTGCTGGCGGAGGACTTGCTGCCGCGGGCCGCAGCCAGCGATATAGGGCCCTGGATCACCTCCACGACATCCGCAACAGCGATTTGCTTCGGTGGCAGGGCCAGAGTGTAGCCACCGACGTTTCCGCGATGAGACCGGGCAAGCCCCGCATGCCGCAACTCGTTCAAGATGCTCTCCAGGAAACGTGGCGGTATGCCCTGCGCACCGGCAATCTGTGCAACGGTAACGGGTGCATCCGTGCGACGCCGGGCCAACTCAAACACAGCGCGAAGAGCGTAGCTGCATTTCTTTGATATTCTGATTGCCATAACGATACATTAGTAAATCAATCGGAATAGTGATGATACCAGAATATCTTCTTGTCCCATCACGGTCAATACCTTTCTTACATAAAAAGGGGAATATTCTCGATGCAGGGCGGCTCCGTGCGAAGGAAAACCGTGAGACACGGTGGAGGCAACGCCATAAACCTCACTATGTCATGCACTTAGGAACGCGCGGTCCCAGTCCTTCCAGACGGGCTCAAGGCCCTGGCTTTTGAGCATTTTTGCGACTTGTGCGGGACTTCGCTCGTCATTGACCTCGAATTGTCCGGAGCCGGTTTGCCGCTGGGAATACCCTCCCGGATTGGTCCGGCTGCCCGCACTCATTTTCGTCACACCGAGCTTGATGAGCCGGTCCCTCAGTTCCGCAGGCTCACGGGTGGAGAGCACGAGTCCGGCGTCGGCAAAGCACAGCCGCAGGGCCAGTATCATCTGGACAAGGTTCCTGTCCGTTATCAGGTGGGGAAACGCTTCCGTCGTCACGCCGCACGCGGGCCGCAGTCTCGGGAAGGAGAAAGAAATACGCGATTGCCAGTAGCGTTTGAACAGATAGGACGCGTGCTCGCCGAGCGCCAATGTCTCGAGCCGCCAGTCGGCCAGCCCAAGCAGGGCGCCAAGCCCGATCTCCCGCATACCGGCGGATGCGAAGTCGTCGGGACCCCGCAACCTCATGTCGTAGTCCGCCTTGGGACCGCCAAGATGGTAACGAGCATACGCCCGGCGATCGTACGTTTCCTGGTAGAGCGTGATTCCTTCGATGCCGGCGTCGAAGAGCTTGCCGTACTCGGAAGCGGTCATCTGGTAGATCTCGGCCCCGATGAAGCTGAATCGGCCCCGCAGCTCTCCGGTCAGAGCTGTCAGGTAAGGTACCGTAATGAACTCTCGGTCTTCACTGGTGACCAGCAGCAAGTCTCTGAACCCTTCGCGGGCGAGGATTTCGGCCTCGGCCAGTGCCTCGTCAAGGGTGAGGCGCACCCTTGCAAACTCGTTGTCCCTGTTGAAGCCGCAGTATTGGCAGCGGTTCACACAAAAGCTGGAAAGATACAGCGGTGCATAGAGCTTGATCGTTCGGCCGAACCGCTGCAGCGTCAGTCGCTGCGACAGCTCCGCCATCGGCTCCAGATAGGCCTCGGCCGCCGGCGCTGCCAGGGCGAGCAGCTTCGATAGGCTGTACGAGCCGAGGCGCGACGCCAGTGCGGCCTCCACGTCGCGCGCAGTCACTTCCTGCAGACGCCGCTCCCACACTTCTCTGCCCGCGTCAAGCTGCTGCCTCGCAAGGATCGCCTTGATAGAACTATCTGGGCGTACTGGAGCCGCTGGAATACTCATTTATACAGCTTCCAACTGAGTTCTTTGTAGCACGACATAGATGCTCGGGTGGCATCGCCAAGCGCAGCTTGACGATGGTTCTGATGAATGTCGAGGAGCCATCGTCAAGGCCTTCGTACACGTTTAGCCTGGAAAACGTAACGCCGGGTGGCACGGGCAAACTCGTTTGCCCGTGGGCTTTCGGAGGGTGATGCCCGACAGAACGAGCACCGTCAAACGAGTTGAGAACGTCCCAAGTTCTTGAGATTTCTGCTCGCCGGGTGGCAGCGGCAAGCGCAGCTTGCCGATGGTTTGCCCATCCGCCATCGGCAAAGCCTTCGGCCTTGCCGCTGCCACCCATCTCCGGGGCTTGTGCCAACGGGAACTCAAGAATCTGGGACACTGCCCACAAGTTTGACGGTGGCACCCGGCCTGCCTGAAGACTCAGGCTAAATACGTACGGGTCTTCGGTCTTGGCGATGCCACCTCTCGCTGCGTTCAGGATGACAGATCGTGCATGAGAATCAATCATAATCCCTGTCAGTCCCTCAGAAAGCCGGTCAGCGGGCTGGATGCCTCTGCCTCACGAGTCGGCGCTCGCGGCCCGGCCAGATAAGCTCTTCGTCCTGCCTCCACGGCCAGCTTGAAGGCCAGCGCCATCTCGGGCGGGTCGGCCGCTGTGGCAATCGCCGTATTGATGAGCACGGCATCCGCACCCAGCTCCATCGCCTCGGCGGCGTGGGACGGCAAGCCGAGCCCGGCGTCCACAATGACCGGCACGTGGCTCTGCTCGATGATGATCTCCAGAGCGGCCCGCGTCTTGAGGCCCTGGTTGGAGCCGATCGGGCTGCCCAGCGGCATCACGGTGGCCGTGCCTGCGTCCTGGAGCCGTCGGGCGAGGATCGGGTCCGCGTTGATGTAGGGCAGGACAACAAAGCCCTCTTTGACCAACACCTCGGCGGCCTTGAGCGTCTCGACCGGGTCCGGCAGCAGATAGTACGGGTCCGGCGTGACTTCCAGCTTGACCCAGTTGATATTCGTAGCGGCCCGCGCCAGCCGGGAGAGGCGCACCGCCTCCTCCGCGGTCCGGGCGCCGGAGGTGTTCGGCAGCAGCAGGAACCGGTCACGGTCGATCTCGTGCAGCGTGTCGTCCTGCGGATTGTCCACATCCACCCGGCGCAGGGCGACCGTGACGATCTCGGCGCCCGAAGCGGCCAGCGCCTGCGCCATCACCTGCGGCGACGCGAATTTCCCCGTCCCCAGCAGCAGCCGCGAGTCGAATTGCCGGCCTGCGATCACCAGTTTCTCCATCGGTTCAGCCTCCTCCCATGAACTTGACGAGCTCGATCGCCTGCCCGTCGCGCAGCCCGGTCCGGGCGAACTCGCCGGGCGGCACGATCCGACCGTCGATCTCGGCCACGACGGTCGCCGCCTCGATGCCCAAGCTCTCGAGCAACGCTGCCAGCGTCGCGGGCATCTGCGCCGGCTCGAACTGCCGCTCTCGACCATTGATCCGCAGCGATGGCATCCTACCCTTCCCTAACAAAAAAGGCACTCCCGCGAGGAGTGCCTTTGTACGCTGCCCAGCCTCCCTTCGCAGGTTCTAACCTGATCAGGTTCGTAGGGTCATCACTCACCGAGTGATTTCTCAGCCGCCAGACGCGACCGCCTGCCGGCTCCCCTGGCTTCTTCGATTCGACCACACTATCATAGTGCCATGCGCCGGGCAGAGCAACTATGTTATGCGTACGATAGCAAATTCCTTAAGAAGCTGCCCGGCTGCGAAGGGGAAGTAGGTTCTTAATGTGTGATTTATGATGTGTGATTTTTGATTTCGCAAATATCCATCAACAATCATCAATCAACAATGGGAAGGGTTTACTGGCGGTCTGAGGGTCGGAACGAATGACGGGCAATCGCTTTGTGGTCCAGGAGCATACGCCGCCGCAGGGGGTCCATTGGGACCTCATGCTGGAGACCGGCGACGTCCTGATGACCTTTCGCCTCCCCGAGCCGCCCGAAAACGCCCTCCGTCACGCCCTCCGAGTCGAGCGAATCTTCCACCACGCCCCCAGATTCCTCACCTACGAAGGTCCCGTCCAGAGAGGAACAGGCAAAGTGAGAATTGTCGACTGCGGGACCTACCGCACCTTGGCCGACGAGGGGGACACCATCACATTAGACCTCTCCGGCAGCACCCTCCACGGCCGTTTCACCCTCACCCGAACCGAAGCCGCCTTCTGGCAACTGACCTTGAAAGAGCCCGATTAGCCTTTTCTGACTCGCGTTGTCGCTCGTTCTCGTTTCCTTATCTGGTCATCACACACGTGATGGAGGCGTGCTTAGGAAGCAAATGGTTCGCACTGTCTATCTGCGATTCAAATGCCCATCATTATCGGCATCGTCAAGGCCAGGCAGCCAAATGAGATGGCAACAAGAAGCAATATCGCAGCAACCCCATTTACTATGGAGACCCTGCCACCGACCACCCGCATCAGCGTGAATCCCGAAAGAAGGAGCGTCCCGATTGTGGGGCCAAATATCTGAAATAGCCCATTCCAATTGGGGCTCATCATCGGGTTCGGGTATGCCACAAATGCAAGAGCAGACAGGGCGAGCAGGCCCACATAGAACAGGACAAGTCTCCAATGGCTCTTTTCCAAGGGTGTCACATTCAGCCATCTTCTCATTCGGTGTCCTCTGCTGCCCAACTGCATTGTCATTTCTCCTGTTTTGTCCGGCCGATGGTGTCGAAGGGGATGGGTTGGAAGCCCTGGCGGTAGGCGGGGGAGTCGGGCTTGAGACGGAAGTTGCCGTTAGTCGGATCGACGAAGAGCAGGTCGATGTTGACGAGGTTGTCCTCGCACTGGGCGGCGGCTGGCGTGGCGCCCCAGGTGATTTTCAGCAGCTCGCTGCCGACGCAGATGTTGTGACTCACGAGGACATTGCCGGGCGGGACGCCGTCGTCTTTCGCGTAGTAGGGTTCGAGGTCGGCGAGTTGCGGATACCGCGTCCGGTAGGGCGGCTCGCGCCAGCTCACGTCCTCCAGTCTCTTCTTCATGGTCTTATAGACCATGTCGTGCCAGACGGGCGATTTGCTCATGCCGCGGCCGTCGAGCTCGACCGCCGGCTCGCAGTCGATGAAAATGTTGTTCTCGACCTTGAAGTCGCGCCCGCCGCCGAGGAAGACCGCCCGGTGCAGCTTCCACAGGACGTTGCCGTAGATTTCGGTGCCGCTGACGCAATCGTCCATGTAGATGCCCATCGAGCCCATGCCGACCCCGCCGGTATGGTGGATGAAGTTGTGGCGGATGACGTTGCCCCGGAACGTGTAGTCCCGGCCGGTGTAGATCGCGCCCACGTCGCCGGTCTCCAGGCAGACGTGATGAATTTCGTTCAGCTCGATCAGGTGCTCGTTGCCCCAGAACAGGATGGCACAGTGTGGGTGGTCATGAATCAGGTTGTTCGCAGCCCGGATTCCCACGCCGGTCATGGAGATGGCGGGCGCGTAGCAGCGGGACCAGCGGGCGATATGGTGGATGTGATTGTTGCGGGCGTAGTGGCCCGCCGGCGCCAGGGTCTTGCGGTCGCCGCCGGTCAGCGCGATGCCGCCGTCGCCGGTCTCGTAGATGACACAATCTGCGACTCCGTGATTGTCGCCGCCGTTCACCGTCACGCCGTCGTTGCCCATATCGCGAATCACGCAGTCCGCAATCAGATTGCCGCTGCCGCCGCTGATGCGGACGCCGTCCGCCCGGCCGCCTTCGAGTGTCAGCCCGCGAATCTGGATATGAGAGGCCTTGTTCAATTGGATGAGCGGGCTTTCCACGACAGACACCGTGACATCACCCTCGCCCAACGGGGCCGGCGGCCAGAAGTACAGGACGCCCGTCTTGCGGTCGAGATACCACTCGCCCGGCTCGTCCAGCTCTTCGAGAATATTCAGGAAGTAGAACCGCTGGCTCGTGCGGAAGCCGTAATTGCCGTGGGGCGGGCTGGTCTTGATCAGGCGCTTCTGCGTGTCGAGGCTCGCGATGTGCTCGTAGGAATTGGCCCAGTCGTAGGCCCAATAGCCGTGAACCCAGATGTCGTCGGTATCGGCCCAGCGCTGGGGCCGGTCGCCCTCGTAGTTGAAGCCGGCGGGCAGCTTGCCCAAAGTGCCCCCGTGTTCGTCGCCGGTAGGCTCGGGACACCCGGCGATTTTCACAAAGCTCGCATTGGGCCAGCGTGCGAGCGTCATCGGCTGGTCCTTGTAGAACAGCTCCAGCCCCGCCGGCACGGTCGAGCGACCAAATCCTCTCGACCACAATTTGCCGAAATCCGTGATGCCCAGCGCCTTGAGATCCGCCTGGAGAATATTTCCCCGAGCGGCCGGCTCCAGCCTGCTCAGGACGGCCGGATCGGCGACCTTTTGCCAGCCGGTCACGGTCCTTCCTCCCGTAATTCGCACTTGTCCCTCCGCTGTCGCACGGTAGACAATCGGCTTGCCGGCCTCGCCGGAATCCTCGGCCGTCAGTTCCAGAGCCTTGTCCAGAGGGTACGTCCCCGGCGCAATCCAGACGGTGACCCCGCCTTCCGGCAGGCCCGCCGAGGCTTTCAACTGCCGAATGGCGTCCCGGGCTTTTTGCAGCGTGGCAAACGGCCCGCCGCTTTGACCGTCCGGCGCCGCCGCACGCCCGGACCATTCATCCTTCCCCGAGGGCGAGACATAAAAGTCCGCCGCCGGCGCGGCCTCGCCCATCGCCAGCAACGACCCGAGAAGAACCAGAAGTACAGACACTTTCCTGCGGAACAAGCACCCTGTCGGCATGAGGTCTCCTTTCCTGTATTTGAGCGGCTCCCAGACTCTTGCACGAGCCGAGAGCCCACTTCGCCCGCCATTTTAGCCGGTGCAAGCCGCCCTGTTAAGCGTCTCGACCCAGCGTGTGGTACCCCCGTGAATGAATTTTGCCCTTTCGCTGTCATTTCGACCAAGGCCGAAGGCCGCGCGGAGAGGGTTCCCAAACGCGAAACAACGCGTTTGGGGTCCCAGATATCTGGCCGCGAATGGGCGACACGTAATGCTCGCGGCCAGATGTCTCGACTTCGCTGCGCTCCGCTCGACATGACAAAGCCCGAACGACGGGCTCGCTCCACGCGCGGGATAGCGACACACGAGAAGCAATTGTAGGGTGGGCTGTGCCCACCGAGTTCCCTCATGTCCGCAAAACGGATGGTGGGCATAGCCCACCCTACAACTGCTATTCTGTCATCCTGAGCGTCAGCGAAGGATCCGGCCGTAGGTGTGAACGTGGACTCGATGCGAGAGGGAGCTTCTCCTACGCGGCCCAGATGCTTCACTTCGTTCAGCATGACAAATGGGGATTGGTCCCCCACAAAACGCAGTCGCATACGGAGAGGACTCCCTCATCTTTTGGACTTGCGTGCGGTAGGCCTCGTGGCGACAATGGAGCCGGTCGGCAGTCGTTGGGATTGCCGGGGTCGAGGGGTGAATTTCCTCAGCGGCCCGTCAGCGTGGAATCTTTACCGGCGTTGTATTCTTTACAAGGAGGCAAGAGCATGAAAGCGAGCGAATTGAGTCGTCGCGGATTTCTGGCGGCTGCGGGGAGTTTGGGAGCGGGTGCTGTGCTGGTGGGGGCGGCCCAGGAGACACCGAAGGCCAAGTTGAGCACGCCCCGGGCGGAGAAGCTCGGCTGGCGGCTGTCGTGCGGGGTGTACACGTTCCGGGACCGGAGCTTCTTCGAGGCCCTGGACGTCATCGTGGACCTGGGCATTCTCAACGTCGAGCCGGCCTTCTTTCTGCCGTTGAGCAAAGAGCAGCCGGGCGTCACGACGAGCGAGGCGCTCGCGCCCGCCCAGCGCAAGGAGATGAAAAAGCGCCTGGACGATCACGGCCTGAAAATGGCGAGCTACTACGCGCCGCTCGACGCCAACACCGCCAATTTCCGCAAGGTCTTCGACTTCGCGAAGGAAATGGGCTGCGAGCTACTCGTGGCCGAGCCGCCCGCGGAGGTCTTCGAGACCCTCGACGGGATGTGCCGCGAGTACAAAATGAGCCTGGGGATCCACAATCACGCGGAAGCGACGGGATCGAAATACTGGCGGCCGGAGAACGTCCTGAAGGTCTGCGAGGGCCGCAGCAAGGCCATCGGCGCCTGCCCCGACACCGGCCACTATGTCCGCACCGGCCTGGACCCGGTGGAGTGCCTCAAGAAACTGGACGGCCGCATTATCACCGTGCACCTGAAGGACGCCGCCGAGTTGGGCAACCCCGAGTCACGCGATGTCCCGCTGGGCGAGGGCAAAGCGAACTACACGCAGGTGCTGCAAACGCTGCACGCCCAGAAATTCCGCGGCCTCGCAACGATCGAGTACGAGTACCTGTCGCCCCAACTGGTCCAAGACGTCGCCCAGTGCGTCAAATTCGTAGAGTCCTTCGCCGCCTCGGTGAAAGCATAACGCCGTTATCCTCGGTTTCCGCCGCACCGCATCCGGGTGTAGGCAAGAATCTGTGGAACCGCTGATGAACGCAGATAAACGCTGATGTCCCGACTGGCTGGGAGACTCGAAGGACCAGAATGGTCTGAGGCTGGCATGAGGGACAATCACCCGTTTCAGGACGCGCATTGGTCCTTAATGGGTGGCTGTACCTAGTTTTCCATTGTTCTGCGCACCCAGCCTATCAAGAAGAAGCGTGCGGGAGGCTCATGATGACAAACTCAAAGCAACGCCGGAAGAACAAGAACGCAGCGATCAAGCGGAGTCCCGTCCCACCTGCTTCGGAAGGGACTAAGGATCAGGGCGTGAAACCAAGGCGATCACTCGTCAAATCGCTTCTTCGAAAGGTACGATCATTCGCCTGGGACGGCCTCGCGTTCTTGGGAGCGTTCTGCACCATTTGGATTGCAGTATGGCCACACGTGTACGTGTACCCATCGATTGATCTGGATCCAAACAATCCCATGTTTACTCCGTTTGTTGTTCGTAATGAAGGGTATCTGGCTATTCGAGATGTCAAGTTCTCGTGCGCGGTAAAATATCTCACACGTCCTGGAGGACCGACAGTATTAGCTCTGGGGGAATATGAGAATAGTTTCAGTGACCCCAAGCAGGTATCCCGCGTAATTGCTCCCGGAGAAGAGGCTTCAGAACTGCTGCCACTCTCGGGCATGAAAGATAATCAATGGCAAAATGCAGATATAGCAGTTCGACTGAGATTCCGACCGTGGAGATGGTTGCCCTACGAATGGAAAGAGTTGCACCGTTTTGAGGTCAAGAGGAAGGGTGACTGCTGGCATTGGCTCCCACAGCCCATCAACAAGTGAGGAGTCGATAGGGGGGAAGCCGGGGGCAGCCCTTATGTCAAGAGTCACTGCAAACAAGATATGAAGCTCACTCGCTGCGGGCGCTTTCGAGGAATTTGATGAGGTTGTGGAGGGTAAGGTTGTATGGCACGGCGATCCCGTGCTCTTGTGCGAGCCCGATCACTGCGCCGGTCAGCGCGTCGATCTCGGTTCGTTTGCCGGCGGTGATATCCTGGAGCATCGAGGATTCGTGCTTGGCCGTGTCCGGGACCAGTCTGCCGTAAAAGACGTCGAGAAACTGCCTCGGCTCCTGCCAATGCGTTCGATACCCGGCGGCGGCCATGACGGCGAATACCTCTTCGACAATTCGGTCCATCAAGGCACTTGGTGAGATTGGTGACAGTCAGGAATGGCGGTTCCTTAAGCCAGGTCCCCACCTTCTCTTGCGATTACTCAAGGTTTCACGCTCGAACTGACGAAATCACTAGAAATGCGGTTCTTCCTATGTTTCTCGGCAAAGCAGCGTATCCGCCAATTCAAACGCGTGCCCTTGTCGATACGGTTACGGTGTATCGCCAAATCCCTTAAGGAACCGCCATTCGTGGCTGTCCCTAGTTTCCTTCGTGGTAGAGCTCGACGTTTGTGATCACCGCGACTTTGGCCTCGCGGAACCAGGGGAACTTCTCGAAGGGCAGAAAATACTCCGTCCCCCGCAAAAGAATCCAGAATCCATGCTCCGAGATATTGGTGATCTCGCAATCGGGACCGCTCTTTCCACGCCTCGATGATCTCTCTTCGCCTCCTCGATCAGCTTCTGCACGTGTCGGAGTTATCAGCCAGTATAACCGAACCTCGCTATGCAGGTCAAAGCGAGAACGGTCCTTCGCTCCTCAGGGCTTTGGGTAAATCTGTAAAATCTGCGCAATCTGCGGACGACTTTTTGCTTTCTCAGGTTGTTCGTAACTAGGAACAGTGGATTCCCGCTTTCGCGGGAATGACAGAGTCGAATCCCCGTAAGTCCATGCCTGGGAGGGTTTTATCTTCCATCCCGGCGGATTGAGAAGAAGTCCCGCATTGTCCGGATTTTAGTTGACGCCGAACATGCGGTTGCATATGATAATTACGCAACGATTCGGACAGAGAATCATCAATCATAGATCGTAAATCATAAATGGTAAATGCAGAGGGGTTTATCATGCCCGACAGAGCACAAATCCTCGACAACCGGCTGAAAGCCGGCAAACCCGTGGGTCCGGCACGGCTTGTTATGGGAAACCAAGCCACTTCTCACGACCGAGATTGCTTCGTCGTAATGACAGGAAGAGGGCCGGGGGCGCATGAGGCAATTGTGCAAAACAAAGCCAATTTGGATCGGGGCGAATTGACGCTAACGCTCGCTGTGAAAAGAGGTTATGAGGGAAGAAGCCACAATGTGGGCCGGTGAAAACAAAGCCAATCCAGGCGCACGCCTGTCACCCCTGCGTAGGGGCCCCCAAACGCGACGTATTGCGTTTGGGAACCCGAGGCAGGGGTCCAGCCGACACCCGAAGCGCGAGCGTGCTGTTGTCTTGCGCACATTCCCCAACGTGAGTCGTCTGGATTCCTGCCTTCGCAGGAATGACAGAGTCGGACCGGGCGGGTCTGCTTCTGCAGGCGTGGCGGACGCATGGCGTGCAAAACAAAGCCAATTTCCGGGAGGCTGGGCGAGTGCGAAGTCCTTTGGAAGAAAGGGGTCACGAGGATTCATGGCATCTTTTCGGCAGTGCAGAACAAAGCCAATCAGAGCCAATTTCCAGGGGCGGGCTTGTGTGGGGAGTCGGAGGGCCGTATCTTAGGGCCGACGTGACAGGAGTCCCGCATGAAACAGCAGTACCTGCAATGGTTGATCCACAACACTAAGACGACCTGGTGGCACGATTCGGCGGACCCGGCCGAACTCGCGCTCGGCATCGAGCGCGGGGCCATTGGGGCGACGACCAATCCGTTCCTCGCCGCACTGGCGCTGGCGGGCAATAAGGTGGCTTGGACCAGAGAAATTCAGAGCACGCTCCTCCAAAACGGCGAGCCGGAGAAACGGGCGGAGGGTCTGATGCGCATTGTCGTCGGTCGCGTGGCGGAGCGGCTGCTGCCACAATATGAGAAGACCGGCGGCCGGACGGGTTACGTCTGTGCCCAGGTGAATCCCGCGCGGGCCGGGGACCGTGAGTCCATGCTGGCTATGGCGAGGCGGTTCACCAAGTGGGCGCCGAACATCGCCGTCAAACTGCCCGCAACGGCGGCGGGACTCGATGTGTTGGAGGACTGTGCCGCCGAGGGCATCACGTGCACGCTCACCATCAGCTACACGGTGCCGCAGACGATTGCCACGGCCGAACGGTATCGCCGCGGGCTGGAGCGGGCCCGGGCCAAGGGAATCAAGCCGGGCAAATGCTTCGCCGTCATTATGATCGGCCGGCTGGATGATTATCTTCGCGAAGTCGCCCACGATTGTTGTGCCGGGGTCAGCGAGTCGGATATCCGCCAAGCGGGCATCGCCGTCACGAAACGCGCCTATTCGATTTACCAGCAGCGCGGCTACGAGGCCGTTCTCATCATCGCCGCCCTGCGGGGCACGCATCACATGACGGAACTGGCCGGAGCCGAGGTCATCATGTCCATCTTCCCGTCCATTCAGGAGATGCTGCTGGCGCCGGAGTTGCCGCAGCAGGAGCGGATCGATGTGGAAGTGCCGGCGGACGTGATCGAGCGGCTTTCGCAGATCCCGGACTTCGTGCGGGCCTACGAGCCGGACGGCATGACGCCGACCGAGTTCATTACCTACGGCGTTACCCAGCGGACGCTCTCGCAGTTCATCGAGAGCGGCTGGAAACTCATGGAGAACTTCCGCCTGTGAGGGATTGTCATTGTAACGAACGGGCCGCCGCAACATGCGCGGTTCGATTGTCATTTCGACCAAGGCCGGAGGCCGCGTGGAGAAATCTGGCTGCGAATGGACGACACGTTATATTCGGGGCCAGATGTCTCGGCTCCGCTTCGCTCCGCTCGACATGACAATGGGTAGTCGGTAGGGTGGGCTATGCCCACCGCTTCCTCTCGGTACTGGGCCGGATGGTGGGCATAGCCCACCCTACGCAAAGGAATGGATAGATGAAAAAGATCGGTTTTATCGGGTTGGGGATCATGGGTAAGCCCATGGCCCAGAATCTCCTCAAGGCCGGATACGAGCTGACGGTGTACGATATTGTCCCGGAGAGGATGGAAGAGCTGGTCAAGGCCGGCGCTCGGCGCGGCTCGTCCGGCCAGGACGTCGCCGCCAAAAGCGAGGTCGTCATCACGATGCTCCCCAACTCGCCGCATGTCCGCGCGGCGGTGCTCGGGCCCAATGGCGTGCTGGAGGGGGCCCGGCCGGGAACGATTCTGGTCGATATGAGCTCCATCGCGCCGCTGGCCAGCCAGGAGATCGCGGCCCGGGCGCGGGCCAAGGGCGTCGCCATGCTCGATGCCCCCGTCAGCGGCGGCGAGCCCAAGGCCGTCGCGGGGACGCTGGCCATCATGGTGGGGGGGCCGGAGGAGACATTCGAGCAGGTGAAGGACATCCTGGCCAGGATGGGAGCCTCCGTCACGCGCGTGGGCGATATCGGCAGCGGCAATATCACGAAACTGGCCAATCAGATTATCGTTGCCCTGAACATCGCGGCCATGTCCGAGGCGATGGTCCTGGCGACCAAGGCGGGCGTGGACCCGGAGAAAGTCTTCCAGGCGATTCGGGGCGGCCTGGCGGGCAGTGCGGTTCTCGACGCCAAAATGCCGCTGGCTCTCCAGGGTAATTTCAAGCCGGGCTTTCGCATCGAGCTGCACATCAAGGACATGGCCAACGCGCTGGATACGGCCCACGAGCTGGGTGTCCCCGTGCCGCTGTCGAGCGTGGTCATGGAGATTATGCAGGCCCTCAAAGCCGACGGCAAAGCCGGCAACGATCACGGTGGCCTCATCCAGTTCTACGAGCAATTGGCCAAAGTCCAGGTGCGGGAATAGGCGAGTGCGGTATCGACGTTCGCACAACGTGCGCGACTCGATGGTTAATATGGATTCGGAAAAGTTCTTGCGCGGCAGGGACTCTGTCATCCTGAGGCGCAGCCGAAGGATCTGGCCCTCGAAAAAGAGGTTTCTTCCTCTCGCAGCCCAGATCCTTCACGGCGCTACGCTTCGTTCAGGATGACATGCCGCGCACGGACTAATCATAAGCCGTATAAGACATGCCTACGCGAGCGTAGGCATGGCACCCGACATCCGACCGGTAGCGGCATCTATCGCGTCGAGAATTTGAAGATCGTCGTGCTCTGGAAAGTCTGACCGGGGCGGAGGACCGTCGACGGAAAGTGCAGCTTGTTGGGCGAGTCGGGGAAGTGCTGGGTCTCGAGGCAGAAGCCGTAATGGTTGTTGTAGACTTTGCCGGCTTTGCCCTGGATGCCTCTCATGCCATTGGCCGTGTAGAGCTGCATGCCGGGCTCGGTGGTGCGGACTTCCATGACCACGCCGCCCGTGGGCTCATAGACGCGTGCGGCCAGATTGGCCGAGCCGGGCGAGCCGGCCAGGACGTAGTTGTGGTCGTAGCCTCTGGTCTGCGTCAGCTCACCGATGCGCGCGCCGATGGTTTTGGGCTCGGTGAAGTCGAGCGGGGTCCCTTTGACGCTGTGAATCTCGCCGGTGGGAATCAGGTCCTCGCGCGCGGGCGTGTAGAGAGTGGCGTTGATCGTGAGCTCGTGGCCGAGGACATCGCCATTGCCCGCGCCGGCCAGGTTGAAGTAACTATGGTTCGTCAGGTTGATAATGGTGGGCTTATCCGTCGTCGCTTCGTAGCGAATCTGGAGCTCGTTGTCGTTGTTCAGTACATACGTGATACTGCACTGGAGATTGCCCGGAAAGCCCTCTTCGCCGTCCCGGCTCAAGTGGCGGAATCGCGCGCCGACCCAGCCGTCGCCCTGCACCGGCTCGCCTTGCCACACGACCTTGTCGAAGCGTTTGTCGCCGCCGCCGTGGATGTGGTTTTTGCCGGAGTTGGCGGTCAGCTTGTACTCGACGCCGTCGAGGGTGAAGCGGGCGTCGGCGATGCGATTGGCGTACCGGCCGATACTGGAACCGAAACCTGGGTGCCCGCGCAGGTAGGGGGCGAGGTCATCGAACCCGAGCGCTACGTCGATCAGCTTGCCCTCGCGGTTGGGGACTTCGAGCGAGACCAGAATAGCGCCGTATTCCATGACCCGCGCCCGCAGCCCGTGGGCGTTGGTCAGCTCATAAATCGCCACTTCCTGTCCCGCGGCCGTCTTGCCGAACGGTTTTGGAGCGACGGCCAATTTGCCCTCCGCGGCCATCGCCGTCTGCCAGACAATCATCGTGCTCAGGACTATGGATGGTATGAGAGCTCTGAGACCCATGGTGAAGACCTCCTAAAAATCACCCGTCGACAACAACCAGTATTCTTCATCCGGGTGGCATCGTCAAGTGCAGCTTGGCGATGGTTTCCCCCGCAGGAGCACAAGACCATCGGCAAGCTCGCGCTTGCCGCTGCCACCCGGCCTCACCTAATGTTCTCCTTATCTCACAAAGACGGTGAACACCGACCAGGTGCCTACGATCACGAATGCGGCGAAGGCGATCCACAGCATGGCATCCCACAAGCGGCCGGGCCGCAGATCCGGGTCGCTGCGCCAATATCGGAAATAGAGCGCCGCGGCTCCCAGCAAGGGGAGCATGATGGACTGGGCGATGCCGCAGGCCACGATCATCTTGGAGGGCGCCTGGACGTACGCGTACAACAGCAGCGCCACCAAAGGCCACACAGCGCTGATGCGGCGCGTCCATTTGACCCGTCCCGCCTCGGAGCCATCGGTCAGACCGTACAGGCCCAACGCGTCGGCCACCATGCGCGAGTTGCCGGCGGCCGCGACGAAGAGTGTGGAGTACAGGACCGCGAACGCCCCCGCAAGGAAGACGACGTACCCCAGCGGCCCGAAGACGGGGATATACATAGCCGTCAGCGTGCGGACCATGTCCCGGCCTTCCGGGTTAAGCCCGATGCGGCCCAGCACGGCGGCCCCGAGCAGGTAAAACGCCAGCGTCGCGAACGTGTAGACCACCATGGAGGTCCAGGCGTCGACGTGCAGGACGTGAATCCAGCCGCGGGCACGCTCGACCCACCCGGCGGTGCCGTCCCGCGGCCCGGTATATTTTGCGTAGCCCTTTTCGAGGCACCAATAGGGGTACATGATCAGCTCCGCGGCCCCAATGCCGATGATGCCAAAGGCCCCGAAGGCGGTGCGCATCGGGTGCGCGCCCGCGACGAGGTCCGCCGGCGGCAGATGGAAACTCAATCCGCGCACCAGCTCGTGGCCGCGAATGGCCCATTCGGCGTGCAGTTGCAGTGCCACGACAGTGAGGACAGTCACCAGTGTGAACGTGCCGACGAGCGCGGTCGAGACAATCTGGATGAGCCCGTATCGGCCGACGTACAACAGGATGGACGTGGCGAGCGCCAGAATCGCCGCCCACACGTACGGGTCGCGGGGCTCCCGGCGCTGGGCGGTCTGTTCCGTCAGC
>Ga0315289_10006874_pt1 | contig 16667 bp, 21 predicted proteins | sample YL17G11_40_MG_FD_203452 | JGI IMG/M metagenome (GOLD analysis project Ga0315289, IMG submission 203452) | Sediment microbial communities from Yellowstone Lake, YNP, Wyoming, USA - YL17G11_40 | ecosystem: Environmental > Aquatic > Freshwater > Lake > Sediment | place: USA: Wyoming | collected... | reverse complement strand
AATCCAAGCAGGCGGTACGTGAAGTCAAGTTTGTCGTCTGGGATAAAAAGAACCATAAGCTGAAAGCCAAGACCGACGGCGGCGTGCTTGAATTTGATAACCAAGCCGCGGCGCGCAAACACGTCGAGGATGTGCTGGGTGAACCGGCGCGGTACGAGCTGCTCGCGCGTACGAATACCAGCGCGGTCCGGCACGAAGCCATGGCCGGATCGGTCAAAGAAGAAGCAGCAAACAAAAAGATAACCCAAGATCAATTGGAAGGAATCAAAGAAGAGAAAGAGTATGTTATACCCACAGGCAACGCGCAGCTGGTTTATGGTATCAAAGGCGTCGCCGGTGAGCAGTTCGAAGTTAAGCAAGAAAAGACAATGCTGCCTATGGGTAAATATGAAGTGGTCGGCAAAGAAAACAGTCAATCTATTGTAGGTAAAGAGTTCTCAGAATTGCGTGTGAAGGCCGTAGCAAGCGCGGACGAATCCCGCAAGCGGCCGGTCAGCGAATCGACCAACCTCGACCTGTACAAAAAGCTGATCAACATCTTCGGTGATTTCGCCGACAACCATCCCGGCAGCGGCATCGGCAAGATATACCGCGCGCTGCTGGCGACCGGATTGAAAGCCGTACCGAAAGACAAACAGGCGCAGGCGATACTAAGCAGCTTTGTGTCTGGACTGTTAGTGTCCGCGTCCGGATCCGTACATGACATGCTGAACAAGAATTATACGGATCTGCCTCTGGACATCAAGCCAGTGTACAAAGACGGCAACAAAAGGCTGGTGCCATTTTGGTGTAAAGGGGATACATTATGCAGCAAGGTCGTCGACCTGTTAAGCCTCGGTGAAGAACCGGCGGGTAAGTGGACCGACGAACAGCGCCAAAGCGTTAAGCTGGATGACGCGCACATACAAGAATAAATACGGACCGAAACATACAGGAGGGTCAAATGGAAGTCTTAGGTAAAGATAAATTTTTGGCAGGGATATTTGAAGATTGCAAGAAAGCTGATCTAGGCAAAGTAACGTTCGTCAACGAGATGGAAGCGGCCGAACAAGCCGCGTTGGAAGCGACCGGACGTTTAAAAGCCATAGCCGAGCAGAACAAACCGTTTGATGTAACGGAAGCTATCATCGATGACGTGGCGCATGTCCTTGGCCTCAGTGAATGGAAAGAACACTCCCGCGACGAGTTTAAGAAAGGCATGTTAGTCGAGCAGGAACATGGCGGTACAGTGGGCTACGACCCCGTCACCATTGGCAAGATCGTGCTGGATCACCTCAAAGAAGCCAAGGACTACTACACCAAGCTGGCCACGGTAGAAGCGGGCATGAAAGAAGCCAAGCAGATCAAAGAGGCCGCGCAGCCGGAAAAGCTGACTATCGTAGCCAAGGGCATAGCCGACAAAGCGGAAGCGGATAAGATCGCCGCGGACAAGAAAGGCATTGTGTCTCCGGACGAGGAGGACAAGGAAAAGTTCATGGTCGTAGTCAAAGAGAGTGCGCCGGACGCACCTATAACCGATAAAGAGGCACTTGCTTATTGGGAGGATCAGCTCAAAAACAATAAGGAGTTGACTCCACACGGTATACGTATGGCTAAAGAGCTGATTGCAAACTACAAAAAAGAAGCGTCGGTCAAGGAAGAATCACAAAAGATCATCAAGGAAGGCAAGGACGTCAATGAAAACCTGCAGATCGCGCTGTCGCACGCGGTGACCAGCCTCGACAACGCGTCCAAGTTCGCCAACGCCGCTTTGAAGGCGGAAGGCATCGACAAAAAAGAGCAGCTGGATCTGGCCATGCAGGAACTTAAATCAGCAGAAGCCGACATCGACAAAGCGATCGACGCGCGCAAGCTCGTACCCACCGGCGCGGCCGGGGCGATCGCGCCCGTAGCGCCCGTAGCGGCAGAGTCAAAAGAGATAGCCGAGCTGGCTGAGAAACTGTTCTTGGTGAAGTACCTGAAAGGTCAAAAAAGCATCAGCGAAAAAGCCCGGAAGTTCATCGCTGGCGTCGAGGCAGTACGGTTAAGCGAAGAGAAACGCGGCAAGGTCATGGAAGCGTTCCAGAAGCTTTGCGCGGAGAAAAAATAGCAGGAGGAAACATGGATGGCACATTTCTGAAAAGTCTGAGCGAAGCTAAAATAGGGCTGTATGAACATAAGAACGAGGCTTCAATTTCGATGTACAAAGGCATGTCCGAGTTGGAACACATCGCCGACATGTACAAAGCGATAGGAGAAGAACTCGCCGACATCCGCAGCTTGAGCAAGGATGTCATAACGGCCATGCGCAGCAAAGGCCCAGACGAGGCTGGTAAGAAATTCGTTAACGATGATATGGATCTTGTTATCGCTAGCGCCGAGAACATAATCAAGACCGCGCGGGAAATACAAAAAGCGGTCAAAGGTTTAAAAACCGACAAGCAGGAGTAATATGTACGCCAAGCTACTTAAAATAACTGAAGGCACGCAGGGATCGTTCAAGGCGTTGATCCCCGCGGAAATATACCACAGCACACCCGGAGTTACTGCCGAGGCGCAGGACGCGTGGATACAATACCGCGTACACTTTGAAGAACGCGAGTACGGTATCAAGGGCATGGAAGTGATCGTTGAACAGCCGGTAGAGATCAACTGGACCGAGATCGGCGCTGCGCCCGAAGATAAAGTGGGCGCGGTCGAACGGCGTACCGACAAGGTCATGCGTATAGACGCGGTTAATCTTTCAGTAGGGTGGGAGGACGGCTGGGGCATACACCCTAACCGGCTGCGTGTTTACTTAAACGAACAGGGCGCGATCGAGGAGGCGATCATCGACTTCTCGTTCATCAACCCGTTAAAAAGACCATGAAGGTACTTATTAGAAAAATCTGCGAAGAACACACACCTAACGTAGTGTGTTTCCACCACAACGATCCGGACGGGCATACCGGCGCAGCGATCGTGCTGACGAAGTACCCGGAAGCGAAGTGCGTGGAGATGGACTATAACAAAGCCGACGGCTTTGATTTCGACGGCATTGTCAACGAAGGTGACAAGGTGATCATCATAGATTTTTCTTTTAAGCCGCCGGAGATGGACAAGCTGATGAAGATCATCGAAGACATCACGTGGATCGACCACCACGAAACCGCGTTCGAATACCCGTACAACAAGCCAGAGCTGCCCGGCACGCGCAGCAGCGAAGGATCCGGCGCGTACCTCGCGTGGAAGTTTTACTACCCGGACAAGGACGTGCCTGAGTTTGTGGAACTGGTCAGCGACTATGACACGCGTACATTAAAGTTTGGTGACAAGTCGTTTCAGGCTTGCGAAGGGTCCAAGTTAATGTCGCTGGACAGCGAAGGCATGGAAGAATGGCAGAAGCTGTTCGCGGGCGAAGGGCTGGACCTGTTTTTGTCTAAAGGCAAGACCTGTCTTGAGTACCAGCGCAAGTTCGCCCAGTCGTACGCCGAGTCGTATGGATTTGAAAGCGAGCTGGACGGGCATAAATGCTTCGTGGTCAACATCTACGCCATGGGCGACCGCGCTGTGTCGTACAAGATGGATGATTACGATATGTGCTGCAGCTGCGTGTTTGACGGCGACCGCTGGACGGTCGGGCTATACTCGACCAAGATCGACGTAAGCAAGATCGCCCAGAAGTACAAAGGCGGCGGGCATAAGGGCGCGTCTGGATTTCAAATAGATAAACTACCGTTCAAAAAGAACAAGGAGCAGCAATGATCGACTTACTTAAAAAATTAAGTGAAGATGATGATCAAGTCAGCCGTACAGTCAAAGGCAGCGAGCTATCCCCCGGACTGTACAAAAAAGTGTTGTCGCTGCGCTCTTTGTCCGACCAGATCGCCGAACTGCAGGATAAGTTTAACGCGTCGTTGGAAAAGCTGTCCAAGGAAACCGGGATGGATAAACGTGCCGACAAAGAGATGGCTGATTTGAAAAAAGAAGTCAAGGAAGCGCTGGTCGAGGAAGAGATAAAGGTCGTCGAGCTTAAAGACACGCTGTTGACATTGATCGGGCGCAAAGTGCCTGTGTCCGCCGAGAAAGTGCTGGAGGCTTTAGCTGACCAGCTGACCGACGATATCAAGGCGATCATACAAAGTAAGATCGAAGCGATGAACGCGTTCACGTACGAAATGCGCTTCAAAAAGAACGAATCGGTGTTATCTGATTTTATCAATTACATCAAGCAGATCGTCGGCAATATTGTTAGCGGGACCAAGAAGTTCGCCGGTAATGTGGATAAGTTCAAGGCGGCAGTAGCGCAGGCATCAAACGAGTCCAGGATCGCAGAATCTTATCAAGACGCTTCCGACGTTGTTAAGTCGCTTGGCGGAAGAGTTGATAGCCGCATAAACTGGGACGTGGCTTATTTTGAAACTAGAGAACAAGCTGCTAAGTTTATGGAATGGACTAAAGCTAACAAATTTGAGATCAGAGATAACGGAACAATGATACACTTCAGGACGATGCGAGAATCTAATGAAAGTAAGATACCTAAACTTGATCAAGGCGAGCAGTGGATTTTTAATGATTTGAAACGGCGCAATCCCAAAGAAACCGATGAATTTATATTGAAGGTCATGGTCAACACCGTCGAAGGCGACGAAACCCAGCTAAGCGATGGACTCAAGGCATGGGCGAAACGAAAAGGGTTTTTAGGAACGGAGGAAGCGTGAACAAAGTTTGCAGCGAATCATCCATAGACTACCCGCGCGCCGATCTGGATCCGGCGGTGTGGCAAAAGGACGCCAAGGGGCGGTACGCTCTGCGTCCGGACGCGCGGCAGCAGATCATGGAGTACATCAATGATTATCCCGGGGAACTGGATCTGTACTACGCGACAGACAGCATACACATCGTGGGCAGCTTGGCGACCAACACATACGCTGACGACAGCGACATCGATGTGCATATCATACCTAATGTCAGCCGTCTGCCGGAAAGCGAAGCGGAGCAAAAAGCGCTGGTGGACGACATCAAGAAATGGTCCAAGGAACATCCGCGGCTGATCGGCAGGCACCCGATAGAATTGTACTTACAGCTAAAGCCTGATCAGGATCTGTTAGGCGACGCCGCGTATGACGTGACGGCAGGGGAATGGCTCAAAGGACCCAAGGTCGAAGGTGAAGGATATGATCCGTACAGGACCTTCGGCGGCATACTGGATCAAGTGGAAGAAGAAGCGCGCGAGGCGGATATCGATTTAGGCGAACTGCGCCGCGACGTGATCGATTACGAAACGATCGCCAAGGCGATGAACATGCTGCCCGGCAAAGCTAAAGCGCACCTAAAGCAACAGCTGCAAGCCAAGCTGGCAGAGATCGAACAGGGCATAGATAAGCTGCTGGCGGATAAAAAAGAATGGGTGGACGCGCGCCACAGCGCGTCCGAACCGACATCGCGCGAACAGGCGTTAAACGATATACAGCTGGCCAAAAAGTGGCAGGACACTAACGCGATGTTTAAGTTTTTGGATAGATACCAGTACATCGAAACAATATCGCGCATCGAAGACGTCGCCGCGGATGGGGTCGACGACGAGGACATCGAATCACTAAAAGGAATTTTAGGAGGCATACGATGAGCGATAGCGTTAAGTCTAAATGGGAGATGCTTCGCATAGCCACCCCGGTGATGATCACGCTGGTCGGGGCGTACGTCGGATACACGACGCATCAGATCGAACGCACACAGGGCAGCATCATACTGGCGATGCAGGACGTCAAAGCTGATATGAAAGACGTCAAAAACGAGTTATCTTCTCAGATCAGCGCTTTGGATGATAAGTTGTTTAAGCATCTGACCAACGACGAGATACACACGCCGCGGTCGCAGGCTTTATCCAAAGATGAATTTATAATGCAGGAAAAGTATAACGACCGGCAGATGGCGCAGATCGTGGCCGCGCTGGATCAGCTGCGCTGTGAATTGAAGGAGGCGCGCAAGAAATGAGCAAGCTGATACCGCAGAATACAGTCACGGCGATACGCGGGTTTAACGACACGATCGTGGACATCTACGGTATTGACTGCACGCTATACGTACCCAGCAACCTCGACGCGATAGACAACAACACAGCGTACCAGCCGACGCTTGCATACACGACGTACACCAGCCAGAAAGTGTTCATCGAATGGGCGCCTGAAAATAAGCGGCTGCGTAAACTGGGCATATACGCGGAGGACCAGACGCCGATCATCGCGTGGTTTAAGCACAGCCCAATGGTCGTGATAAAAAGCTACATCACAGTTTCATTGCAGTACGTGCCTTCATCTTACGACACGGAAGCGTTTGAAATAGTAGATATGCTGGTCAAGCAGATGCACGATATGGAGCTGGTGCGCTGCGTCAAGCTGGCGCCACGGAGGGTATGATGAGAATAAACGTGCTGAAAAACATTTCCGAACAGCAGTTGGTTGTAAAGACCACTCAGGGTGTTATAATAGAATTGGACCCCGGGCAATCGGTGAAGCACATCGACGTTGCTAACTTCGATGAAATGCGCGGAAAAGTCACAGCGGTCTTTGATTTACAGGAGGTCAACCGATAATGGCCAGCTTCATCGGATCCATGGACGAAGGCATACGCGCGCTGCTGTACTCGAAGTTTGGTACAACGCTAGGGCTGACCAGCGCCGCGGCAGACACAGCTTTTTTTCCTAAGCCGGTAGCGCTGCGTAAAATCGCGGAAACGCGCGGCCGCACGTCGATGGAGTTCATAAGCCTCTGGCGCGAAAACACCGGTATGGCGTGGAACCGCATGTCCACGCCGGTAGCGCGTAGCGGGCTTAGCGTGGAGTACACGTCGGCGGGAAAGACAGCGATCACACGGATGAAAGCAATCCCTGTCAACCTTGAGTATTCGTTCTGGATCTGGTCGCAAAGCTTAGCCAAGCTGCAGGAAGTAACGGACCTGTACTTATTTTGGCAGCAAGCTGATCCGAACTTGAATCTTACGCTGAACAGCAAGTACCCGTTGGAGATAGACCTGCACTTCGGGGATATCATCGACGAGTCGGTGGTGGCCGAACAATACGATAAAGGTCAGTATTTTGTTTACAAGTTCCCATTAAAGGTAGACGGATGGGTGTTTAGCGCGGGCGCGGATTACACGATCAAGACGATACATGTAGCGATGTACGAAGACACCGATCCGCCGATATTATTATACGAGGAAACAATCACGTTCACGGTCTAACAAGGAGGGTAGTATGGGTATTTATGTAAGTCCCGGAGTATACACAAGAGAAAAAGATATCAGTCAGATAATCCCTAACATCGCCACGACGACCGCGGCGTTAGTCGGATACTCTCCGAAAGGCGACGTGGACGATTATCGGCTGATTACTAACTCGCAGCAGTTTATTGAGGAGTACGGCGAGCCCGTGCTTGGCCAGTACTTTCATTACACCGCGCTGGCGTTCTTAGAGAACGGCAACAAGTTGTACTGCATGCGCGTGCATAACGGCGCGAAGTACGGCGGCGTCAAGATCATGTACAGCGGCGGAACAAACGCGGCGATAGCGGCAGGCGCATCGACTAAGACATTTCAGGCAATATCCGGCGTGAACCTTTTGTTTTACATTTTCGGCAAAGACCCGGGAACATGGAACAACGATCTCGGCATACGCGTGACCAACAGCGACGCGGCAGCATATACGTTTGATATAGAGGTCTACGAAAAAGACGCGGATGGTGTTTATCAGGAAGTGGAAAGCTGGTCCGTATCGCGCAAACATAAAATCGACGGGTTCGGCAGGCAGATGTACTTAGAAACAAGGATCAACGGATACTCCAAGTACATCGCCGTAGCTGACAGCGCCGTAGCGGATACGACCATGCCCGTAGCGCAGGCGACCACACTGGCGCTGGCGCAAGGCGCAGTTGGATCAGCCGTAAGCGATTCGAACGTGGCTACCGGATGGGACGTTTTTGCTAACCCGGACGAAGTCGATGTCCGCTTGCTGATCAACGGCGGATACTCTGGAACGACCGTACAGTCCAAGATGAAGACCATCGCGGAAAGCAGGAAAGACTGTATTGCTATACTGGACGTGCCGTCCGACCAGATCGCCAGCGTAACCAGCACGACCGATTGGCGTACAATAACACAGAACTTCAACAGCTCATACTGCGCGCTGTACTCGCCGTGGACTAAAGTCAACGACCCGTACAACGACGTGATCGTGGAAGTGCCGCCGTCAGGGTACGTGGCTTCGATGATGGCGTACAACGACTACGTCGCCGATCCATGGTACGCGCCCGCCGGTTTCAACCGCGGTTTGTTGAACGTACTCGGCTTGACCAAGATCTACACCGAAGGCGAGCGCGACACGCTGTACGCGGAGCAGATCAACCCGCTGCAGACATACATCGGTGAAGGGCATGTCATCTGGGGTCAGAAAACAGAAAAGACTTCCGCGTCGGCTCTGGACAGAGTCAACGTGCGGCGTTTGCTGATCACCATAGAGAAGTCGATATCCGCCACGCTGCGGTACTTCGCGTTTGAACCGAACAACGAAAATACCCGTTTCCGCGTGACCGCCATGGTGGATGAATACATGAACAAGTTATCCGCGCGCGGCGCGTTTCAGACTGAAGCGGGCGACAGCGGTTTCCGCGTGGTGTGCGATGCGACCAACAACACTCACGCGACCATCGACGACAACGAACTGCATGTGGACATATTTATTAAGCCGACCAAAGCCGCCGAGTTTATACAGCTGCAGGCAATAATCACGACGACCGGAGCGAGCTTTGAGGAATTGATCGCGCGGGGTATTAACTTATAAGAGCAAACTTAAAGCCCGCCCGGGCAGCGAACCGGGCGGGTGTACCTAAACAGAACAGGAGGTAATTATGAGTCAGATAGGCGTAGATGTTCTAAAGAACAATCTGACGAACCCGGCGCGGGTGTTCATGTGGGAAGTGATCATACCCAACCCGATCGGCGGCGGTGACGGCGACGTACTGCGTGTACGCTGCCAGACCGCGCAGATCCCCGAACGGTCAGTCGGAACGATACTGGTGCCCTACAAACAGACCGCGGGCATTAACTTCGCGGGCAAGAACACTTACACGCATACATGGGAACTGAGCTTTATCGAAGGTGAGGACAAGAAAGTACACGACGCGATCTACGGATGGTTGCAGTCGATCATCGATGATGTGGACGGCATAGGCGATGGCGACGACATGATCAAGCAGGACATTTACCTGAACTTGTTATCCACTAAAGGCACTATTGACCAGACGTTTAAGATGATTGGGGCGTTCCCGATCAAGCTCGGCGCGGTGGAAGTAACATACACGGAAGAGCGCGTAGTCACATACCCGGTAACTTTCAGCTTTGACAGCTGGGTGGTGGCATGAAAATAGGCGGCGGCTTAATAGGAACCATCGGTAAAGCGGCATACTCGCTCGTGGCGGACACGCTGGGCAAGGTCGGCATACAAGCGGGAACGAACTACTACAGCCAGTGGCAGTTTAGTTTCCGCTACGGCGACCCGGTCAATATCTGGCGGCTGCAGCGTCCGTACATGTTCGAGCTGATGCTGCCTGATCTGCAGACAGATACCGGATGGTTCGGCGGCGTGCCGGGATTCGAAGTAAGCAAATACTGTCAGGAAATGCGCTTCGAAGACTACAAGATGGACACCAAGACCATACGCGCCGGAGCGCAGCAGATACACTTCGCCGGTCACTTCGACATAGGCGTGATGCGCGCGGTGTTCCTAAAGCCTGTACCGGACGTGGTGTCACAGTACTTTTATTCATGGCGGGCGTTGATCACTGACGGCATACACATGCACCCGAAAAACAATTATGCCAAGCCGGTGTACATCCGCTTGTTTGATCGGGACGGGTTTGAATCGGGGATATACTTGCTCACAGGGGTTTTTCCAAAAACGGTGACTGAAATAGAAATGTCAATGGGAGGGGAAGGCATAGTGAAACTGGCGATCGAATTTAGCGTAGATCGGGTTAAGAGCGCATAACTCCTCAAAAAGCAAAGGAGGGTTACATGGAGAACTGGATAAGCATCGGACAAGGGTTACCAACGAAGTGCCGGTTATACGCAGGCGTGGATCCGGAACAGGTATGCGTACGCACGTTGAAAGGCAGAGATGAAAAGATACTGGCCGAACTTTCCTCTAGCAATCTTGAAAAGAAGTTTTTAACTTTACTTAAAAATGTGGTGCGTGGGGTGGATCCGGCCGAGCTGACCTACGGCGACCGGGACTACATCATGCTCTGGCTGGTGATCAACTCGCGCGGAGAAAACTTCCCTGTGTCATTTACCTGCGCTAACTGTCTGCAGCCGATCGACAACTACCCGGTTAATCTAGCTGAATTTGAAGTAGCCGAGCTGCCGGAAGATTTCAAAGAGCCGGTAACGATAACGCTCACAGATGGCGCGCAAACGGCGCTGCGGCTGTTTCGCGTCAAGGACGAGATAAAGGTCGACGACTACAAACGGTCCGGCGGCAACACATGGTTGTACCAGTACGCGATAACCGTAGTCGACGACAAGAACGTAGTCGAGCGCATCGCCGCCTTAGAAAACATGGACGTGCGCGACCTTGATATGATCAAGGCGTTTCACGAACAGCATGTACACGGACCAGTAATGGAATCGAAATATGAATGTCCCAAGTGCGGAGGTGCGGGCTTGGTGCCTGTACCCTTTCGGCTTGAAATGGTTTTTCCGTTCGGCGCTTACCTTAAAGGATTTGCTGGAAAGGGAGTGTAGTCTTCACTACTACATGCACCTCGGCCAGCGCGACATAGACGACATGGACGTAACAGAACTCGATTGGAAATACGGATGGCTGATCAAACAGAAGGAAAAGGAAGCCAAAGCGGCATCCGGTAAATTAAACGAGGAAAGCAGAACATGAGTTTATTTGCCCGGGACACAGTGATGGACGACAATAGCGAGATGGTACTGCGCACGCTGTACAAAAAGTACGGGTCGGAGTACTATCCGTTTTTTGCCGCGATCGAACCGGCGGTACAGTCACTGCAGGACGTATCTAGCACGCGCGCGGCGATGCAGGCAATTACCCGCGCCAGCAACAGCATCCAGATATTTTTAGGCGACCGCGGGCGTCCGGCGACCGAAGAAGAGATCGGCGATCTGCACAGCAGCATCCATGAAGTGGACAAGTACATTCAGTGGGCAGTGCGGCGCAGCCGGGAAGACATAGCTTTTTCCCGCGCCGTAGCTATGGCGGAAAAGACCACCCGGGTATCGTTACCCGCGCTGGCAACGGCGCACAAAGGGGCAATACGCGTTACTGACGGCATGCGTAGACGCGGTACACCGCAGCATGGTCCGTTGTACCAGCGCGCCATGCGGTCGATGAAAGAACAGTTTATGTACTCCGCGCTTGGACCGTTAGGTATGGTCGGCATGATCGCTGTCGAAGGGATCGGCGGGGCAATAAGACGCGGCCGCCAGCGTAAAGAAGAAGCGCGCGCGGCATCCGCGTTAAGCGGGCTTACTGGATCGCCGCGCATGGCAGGCTACCATCCGGACGAGGACATGTCATCGTCGCGGCACAGGTCGCGCCGGTACAACCGCGGCGGCGCTACCGAAGACGACACAGAAACAAGGTCGCGGCGCAAGTACACCGAAAAAGAAACAGCGGGCGAAAGGTCGCGGCGCAAGTACACCGAAGAAGAAGAACCGTGGTACAAGCGCGGGTTCAAAGGATTCTGGGGCGGCGCTAAAAAAGAAACAGCGGGCGAGCAGACTGACACCGCTGGCTTAAGCAAGTTTTTCCAAGAAGACGCGTTCAAGGTGAAGTGGACTAAAGACGTGTACAAGGCGCTCGTTACGGAAGGGACAGGTAAAAAAAGCTTCATGGATACAATAAAAGACGGTCTTCTTTTTGCGGAAATGGCTATAAAAATCGCTTTGATAGCCGGTGCTGTCATATGGTTAAAAGATAAATGGGACGTGATGTTTCCCACAAAAAAGCAAACCCCGGAACAAAAAGCCGCAGGATTTAAAGCATTCGGGGATGTGTCTCGTGTCGGGGCAGGACTACTAGCGGCACAGATCGCCACGACACCCCTACTACCCGGGGTGGTAAAACTAATAGCGGGCGGCGCAGTGTTAGGTGTCGGCGCGGCACTCGGCGCGGGAATGGATCTTGCAGGTAAGTCACCTAGGTTCGCTCAGTTCCTTGGAAAAACGGGCGGTGCTTTTTATACTGGTTATCGACGACAGCAGAGTGACCCGCGTAATGCTTCTGAATATGCATCCAGCCCATACGGACAATGGCTGCGTCAATCTCAAGGCAAGGATCGTAAAAATGAGATGACGCAGGTAGGCACATCCAACGCGGATTGGCAAAATTTTATTAAAATGCAGTACGCTGTTCCCGGAAGCATGGACAGGTCGCAGGCTGCCGTACCTGTGATCGTAAAAAATGAACAGAAGTTTGACATAGAACCTTTGGCTAAAGCAATAAATACATTTACATCCAGCATGGAACAGTGGCAGCGTAATCAGAACAAATCTGTGTCGATACCGAACGATGGCGATCGGCGGGGCATTGACGACCGCATGGTCGAGTCGGTTGCGGGCGCGGATATGGGGTGGGATAGATAATATGCCAGTTTCAAACTTTGCCAGAACAGCAGTTAATAATTCGCTGCGCCGTACGATGAACGGGCAGGCGCTCAATGCCGTAGGTCAGGTCGGCGGACCGCTTGACCAGCTGCAAGCGCGGATGAACCGCTCCGAATTAAAATACCTGCGCACTTCCAAAATGGGCAAGTACATTCAGGGCGTGTCCATTAATGAGCAGGGCTGGGGTGTGCGGGCGAAGATCGGCAAGTACTCCTTCGCTATCGGGCGCGCGTGGAATGGGCTCTACAATGATGACCCTGAGTATCCCGAAGAATTAATGGCGCGCGTGGTTATAAGAAGTTTGGCTACGATTACCACGAAAGGCGCGAAGGTTGTGGAAGTGGTCGCTCCCATGCAGGATCCGATAAACTTGCGGCTGCAGAATGCGTGGGAACCTGTAGCGCCTATGGGCGGGTATATGGCGCCGGGCTTGCAGGCGGCGTTACAGTCCGCTGCCAACGTACAATTAGTCAGCCGGTTAATGACGCGGCGCATATGGCGCGGCGCGCATCCAATGCAAATGCGCATCAAGATGATGTTCGAAGCTAAAGTAGATCCGGTAAAAGAAGTAGCTAATCAATGCGCGTTATTGATGAAAGCCGCGTCTCCCGCGCAGTTAAGTCTGAAAGGCGTTCCGATCAACTGTGTGCTCATACCACCCGGACCTGCTCCGTTTACTTCCGCTGACTTGAACGAAGCTGCGGGTACCGCCGCGGCAATGGGCAAGGCCATTAGCGGCATGACCGGAGGTTTAACCGAGAATTTAGGAAATCAGATATCGACAGGGTTGGCAAATTTCAAATCGTACGTAGGCGGCACTGCTTTGGGTAAAGGGTACAGAAGGGCGCAAGAAGCTACGAAGGAAGCAGGCACCGACGATATAGACATATACATCGGAAACTTTTGTACTTTTAAGCGAGTGATCATCGAGGAGGTTGACGTCGAGTTTGATATGACGCGCATCCATGTGTCGGGATATCCGTTAGGAGCAACAGCAATAGTACAATTCTCAACTTACGAGATTGTAACCAAAAACACAGTAGATTCAATATTTTCCGTAAAGGACAGGACGTAAGATGGACAGGACACTTTTTTATAAAGAAACAACACACGACGACATCGATCAGTTGGACTTTGCGTATAACGGCTTGTCAGGGTTCAAGGCAACGATATCGCCCGCGCCCTATCGCTGTGACGAATCCGACGTAATGCGCCCCGACCTGATCAGCTTTCGGGTTTACGGCACGGTAAAGTATTGGTGGATCATAATGTACGTGAATGGAATAAAGAACCCGCTTACAGAGATCGCGCTGGGCAGAGTGCTGCTGATACCAAACATCTTGGATGTGTACACGTTTTATAAAAACTGGCGGGTGCGCGAATGACGAACGTACAAGGACAGTATTTTTTGAGTATCAAGACCGGCGCTGGTATGCCGTTGGTAGACTTTTCGTCTATTATGAGCCTGATCATTGTACAGGACATCAATATGCTCGCGCCGCTTTTTCGCATGCGCCTGCATGATCCACAGGGGTTGTTGACGCATCTGTTGCCGTTCGACGCGACATCAGGCGCGATCAGCATACAGTTCGGCCGCAACACAAGCGGCGATACAAGCAACATGATGGATTTTAATATCTTTCGCCGCAAGCCTCAATCAGAATACAGCGCGGCCTCGACGTACGACGTTAACGGCATGCTGGTCATACCGGGCATGTTTACGCCGGACTACAGCCGCGGATGGAAGCAGCCGGTCAAGACGACGCTGGAAGCGCTGGCCGCTGAGATGAAAATAAGCAAGACCGAGATCAGCGACAGCCTTAAAAACGAGAATCTTATCCTGCAGCCTAACTGGACTAACGCGATACTGCTAAAAGACCTTGAGCGTCGTCTGGTCGGCAGCGCCGGTGAAGGATGTTTCCGTATTTTTATAAAAGTCAAGGATGGCAATACTTACTTTGTGTGTAAGCCGCTAAGTGAATTGTACGGAGCGCAGCTGGCGCAGAAGTTTATCGTGGCGGACGCGCCGATGCAGGACAACGCGCCAATATACAAATACGAATGTCATGATAACTACCGTCTGTTTAATACCTTCGCGGCGAAGCGGCAGGGATATAGTTATTTTAACTACAGCACCGGCGCGTTCGTGGAAACGTACAAAGATTACAGTAAGTACAATTCGCTGGCGGAGTATTTGATGATCGATTCATCCGACGCCGAAACCAGCATAACGATAACCGATTTAGGCGCGTCCAACGATTTTACCAGCGACTTTTCCGGATACGTTTTGAACAGCTACTACACGCGGCTAAATGGTATGAGTAAGATGTGGATCGTGACGCAGGGGCTGGAAAGTCTTTGCCCCGGCGACATCGTGCGCGTGATGTTTCCGCAGGGCGAGTCCAAGGACATGTTCGCTTTTCAGTACGCGGGCTACTGGATGGCAGAAAAGATCGTGCATCAGTTTGGGCAGACTTACCTGACCAAGGTGTTATTGACGCGGGACGGTATTGATACGAACAATACGACAAGCTTGATCAAGTCGGAACGCAGGCGGAGGTTTCGCTGATGTTTGATAAAGAAGACAAAAGACTGGACGGGATCTACCGCGGCAAGGTCATTGATAATAACGACGCATCAAAGTACGGACGGGTCAAGGTGCGGGTGTACCCTTACTTCTCCGATATTGAAGCGGCCGCGCTGCCGTGGGCAAAACCCGCGTTCCCACTGTCGTCCGGGTCCGGATCAGGCACAGGGTCGTTCGCGCTGCCGGATAACGACTCGTACGTCTTTGTGTTTTTTGAGATGGGTGATCCGTACCAGCCGGTGTACTTTGCCGAAGCGGCCGACGCGGTACACGGGCTGCCATCCGAACGCACGACGAACTACCCCAAGCGGCGCGTGATCAAGACCGCGGCCGGGTTTGTGATATACGTCGATGATACAGCAAAAGATTTGAAAGTGCTGCACCCGGACGGATCATATGTACACATGAAGGGCAACAAGGACATTGATATTCTGGCGAAGAATGATGTGAACGTAGAGTCCATAAAAGTGTTAAAATTAACTGTAGGGTCGCGATGCACAGTGGATATAACAAATAACTGCGCGGTCAGCGCGGGCGGGTCAATCGACATCGATGTACCAATGATAACGACTACAGGCAATCTCGAAGTAGGCGGCGCGGCCACGGGAACATTTACCAGCGCCGATGGAAAAGTAATAACAGTAACGAAAGGTATAGTGATCAGCATAGTTTAAAGGAGAGTGTATGGCTTCGTTAGATCCTAGTTATAAAACAAACATGGAAAAGAAGATCGATAACATCAGTACGTGCGAGGAACTATCTCTTATCAAACATGATGTAGAGGAAAACATGGCAGCATTGGTAGCTAAAGTCGCGGGCAGTATCAGCGACTTGTCTGATTTGCTTGTCAAGCCTGACGACCTCGGTAAAATAGTGACTTGGATCGGAAAGTTTATCGACAAGTCTGTAACTGGGCCATATAACAAATTGCTGGCATTACAAACAGAAGTACTCGCATTGCAGACAGCGATGAACGCTAAAATAGCGGCAAAGATAGCTGAACTACATTGTAGTATTTAAATCGGGCGGCAGGAGGAACGATGGTATGGACAGCATACAAAGTGATATAATATACCAGTATAAGGAATGTTTGCGTTTGTTGAAACGAGGCGAGTGCTGGTGTGATATGAATGGCACAGCGATGACCATAGGACATTCTAAAGGGTGCTTGTTCGCGCAGCGATTGATGATGTTGGAAAAACAGAAGGATGAACATGGGAAAGAATGATATCTGGGTAGATCTGCACGACGACATAAAAGTGGACGCCAGCGGCGGCATCAAGCAGGTAGTCAATATCGAGGCGGTCAGGACCTCGATCAGGAACATACTGGGCACGCGCCCGGGTGAACGCCCGATGTACCCGACGTTCGGCAGTACACTTAAGAACTACGTGTTCGATCCGGCAGACGCCCGGTTGATCGACAGCGTCATAGA
>Ga0315289_10006873_pt1 | contig 16667 bp, 20 predicted proteins | sample YL17G11_40_MG_FD_203452 | JGI IMG/M metagenome (GOLD analysis project Ga0315289, IMG submission 203452) | Sediment microbial communities from Yellowstone Lake, YNP, Wyoming, USA - YL17G11_40 | ecosystem: Environmental > Aquatic > Freshwater > Lake > Sediment | place: USA: Wyoming | collected... | reverse complement strand
GAAGCACAAGATATACCTTAAGAGGCCCGGCCCCTCGCGCCCTGACTACCTCTTCGCGCCCAAGTTCACCCTCCCCACGATCAACGCCGGCGTAAGGAAGAGGTTGGCGGGCATCGATCCTTTAGACGCCATAAAGATGAAGGCCGAAGAGATCGTGCTGAATGAGTACGCCCCCGCCGGAGTTGTGGTCAACGAAAACCTGGAGATCCTGCAGTTCCGCGGGAAGACGGGTCGCTTCCTTGAGCCCGCGCCCGGAGCGCCGAGCTTCAACATCATGAGGATGGTCAGGGAACCGTTATCGTTGAAGCTTCACATCGCCTTTGAGAAGGCTAAGAAGGAGAACATGCCCGTCGCGGAGCGCGGTATCCTGAAGGAGGTCAACGGATCATCGAGGAGCATCGGCTTCGAGGTGAGACCCTTCAAGGTTCAGCAGTCGACGGAACGCGTCTACATCATCCTTTTCGAGGACTCTGGGGACCGGAAGGACTCAGTTAAAGAAGCTGAGGGGGAGCCACTGCAGGCTCAGGTGAGCTCCATCGATGAGTTTGAGGCGGTGAAGCGGGAGCTGGTGGAGACTCAGGAGTATCTGAAGATTTACATGGAAGAGCAGGAGGTGACATCTGAGGAGTTTAAATCGACCCATGAGGAGCTCCAGTCGAACTACGAGGAGCTGCAGAGCACCAGTGAAGAGCTGGAGACCGCGAAGGAGGAGCTTCAAACCAGTAACGAGGAGATGAACACGTTGAACGAGGAGCTCCAGAACCGGAACTTGGAGCTGGGCCAGCTGAACGACGATCTGAATAACCTGATCTCGAGTACGCATATCCCCATCATCATGGTAGGGAGCGACATGCGTATCCGGATGGTTTCACCGTTTGCGGAGAAGCTGCTGGGGGTGCTCCCCGGGGACATGGGTCGGCTTATCGGCGACCTGAACCTCCACATCGCGGTCCCGGAGCTGGAGCGGCTGATCTCCGAGACGATGAGAGATCTCAGGGTGAGTGAGGTGGAGGTGAAGGATCATGAGGGGAACTGGTTCATGCTTAGGATAAACCCGTACCGGACGGTTGAAAACCATATCACCGGCGCCGTGGTCTCCTTCATCGACATCAACGATGTGAAGATGAGTCAACTGAAGACGCTAGACGCTCAACTCTACGTTGAGAACCTCGTGGAGACGCTCAGAAACCCCTTGATGGTTTTAGACTCTGATCTGCGCGTTGTTTCAACTAACAAGTCTTTCTATAAGATGTTTAAGCTACATCTGACGGAGGTGACGAACAAGCTCGTGTATGAGTTAGATGATAATCAGTGGGACATTCCAGAGTTACGTTTGCTGCTGGAGCAGGTTCTCCCAAAAAAGTCTAGTTTTGAGGGCTTTGAGGTCGATCACGTGTTTCCAAGTATCGGTAGGCGTGTTCTGCTGTTGAACGGTAAACAGGTTTTCCAGGAGGTGATTGGGAAGAGCTTGATTCTTCTCGAATTTGAGGACATCACCGAGCGTAGACAGATAGAGACGCAGCTGAAGGACTATACTGTGAACATTGAGAACCGGTTAGAAGAGAAGACCAAGGAACTAATTGAGGCTGAGACGATGTCCGCCGCGGGCAAGGTCGCAGCCATGATTGGGCACGACCTCCGGAGCCCCATCCAGGCCATAAAGAGTAACCTTTACCAGCTCCGCAAGTCGCCCGAGAAGGCGGAGGAGAGGCTCAAGGCGATCGACGACGCCGCGAACCGGATGGTGGCGATGGTTGAGGAGCTTCGCGCCAAGATCAGGGACACCCCGCTGGCGGTCCAAGCGGTTGACCTGGCGGACCTCGCCGGGCTGTGCCTTAAGGAGACGCCTGTTCCTCCGGGTGTTAAGACGCAGCTGGTCGTCGGCGCGGGGTTGGACTCGGTGACGCTTGACCCATTGAAGATGCGGAGGGTGCTGGATAACCTTGTCCGGAACGCGGTGGAAGCGATGCCGGAGGGTGGAAACCTCGCGATTTCGGCTGAGAGGGTGGGCTCTGAGGCGGTCATAAAGGTCTCGGACACCGGCGTCGGGATGCCGGAGGAGGCGATGAGGAGGCTGTTCAAGCCATTCAATACGACGAAAAGTGGTGGTTTGGGTCTAGGCCTCGCTTACTGCAGGATGGCAGTGGAGGCGCACGGGGGCTCCATCACGGCGGAGTCGAAGGTGGGTGAGGGAACAACGTTCACCGTGACTCTTCCCCTACACCTCGGGGCCCAACCTGAGAACCCCTAAGAGGACAACCTTTGACCCCGGCGCGCGCGCAGATGCATCAGCCTGTAAGCTGAAGATCCTGAGGCTCTCGGATCCTTTCTTAGGGTATAAGGCGAGTTCGGGGAGTTCACGATACCTTGAGACGAGCATGTTGTGGTCCTTCGTCTCCTCGAACTCCAGGTGATCCGCCAGAAGCTCGGAGACCTCACACCTGAAGAGGTCGGTAAGGAGGGCTTCAGCTGACTCAATAAGTTCCGGGACGTCTGGATCAGAATCTACCGGAGCTGGGCCTCGGATACGGTCGTGGTCGCATACGAGTTCGAGCTCACCGACCCCAAGCAGAGCCGCCTCGAGTAACCCGATTTAAGCGGAGTAAAATCCGCAATTATTTTTAAGGTGAAAATGTTGGACGTAGAAGTACCCCAAGCCGAGCTCATAGACATCGACGTTCTTCAGTTGGACGGCGAGAACCCCAACAAGATGAAGAAGAACCAGCTCCAAGCCCTCCGTAAAGCGATTAAAAGGTGGGGCTTCATCGTCCCCATAGTCACAAACCGGGACCTCCTCGTCGCCGACGGCGAGCAGCGCCTCACCGTAGCCAAGGAGCTCGGCATGAAGCAGGTGCCCGTGATCCGCCTCGACGTAGAGGACGTGGACCGCCGCCTCCTCCGCCAGGTCCTCAACAAGCTGAAGGGTCAGCACGTCAAGGAGCTGGACATGGGCGAGTACGAGAGGATCATAGACGCGGGCGGAGAGGACGACCTCAAGGAGTTTCTACTCATCAGCGAAGCTGACCTCGAGGCGGCCCTCGGGGAGGAGGAGTCGATAGACGTCGAGAACAAGTACGAGCTCATAATCGAGTTCGACAACGAGGAGGAGCAGAAGGGAGCCTACCTTAAGCTCACCGAGATGGGCTACAAGTGCAAGGTCCTGATCCTTTAGAGGATTCTCCATGAAGTTCAACATAACGAGGAGCTGGGATAAGCCTCAGAGCTTCAGAGTGGAGAGCGTCATAGGCCAGTTCACGCTCCAGGACGTGAAGCTCGAGAAAAACTTCAGGGGCAGCATAGACATCGAGGGCGACGATTGGCGCGTAGGCGTCATCGTGGGGCGAAGCGGCACCGGCAAAACCACCATCGCCAAGCACCTATTCCCAGACGCCTACATCCGGGGCTTCACATACAAGGAGCCGAGCATCCTCGACGACTTCCCCGAATCACTCCCCACAACCGACATCACCCGGGCCCTATCAAGCGTCGGATTCAGCTCGCCCCCGGAGTGGCTCAAGAGCTACGAGCAGCTGAGCCAGGGGGAGAAGATGAGGGTCGACATCGCCAGGGCCCTCCTCCTCGAGGAGCCCATCATCGTATTCGACGAGTTCACAAGCGTCGTGGACCGGGAGGTGGCGAAGGTCAGCAGCCTCGCCATCCAGAAGGCCATAAGAAGAACCAGCAAGCATTTCATCGCGGTAACCTGTCACTACGACGTCGTGGACTACCTGGAGCCCGACTGGGTGCTCTGCACGGACGACATGAGCTTCAGTAAAAAAAAATTAGGCACCCTCCCATTACAATTGAGATCCGGCCATGCAGCGTACATCTCTGGAGTTACTTTAAGGAGTATCACTATCTAAGCCACAGCATAGCGCCGGCATGCGACTGCTACGTGGCGCTCCTCAAGGACAGGCCCATCGGGTTCCTCGCCATGATGCATGGAGTCGGAAAGACGAGGTTCTTCCGGATCAGCCGCATCGTGACCATCCCGGACTATCAGGGCATCGGAGTCGCCAAGGCTCTAATGGGCTTCATCGGCGAACACTACGCAGAACAGGGAAAGGTTCCTATCATGATGGTGACGAGTAACCCCCAGTTCCTTCACACAAAGATCCCGAACTGGATCATCACTCGAATAGGCCATAACTCTAGACACACCATGAGGCAGCTAAAGGGAGCAGGCAGCAGAGACCGGATCACCATCAGCATGAGGTATAAGCCGCCTAAAAAGCGACAAAAAATGTCGTATTTACCCCCACACCCCGAGTGAAAGTGGGTCGTGAAAGCCTTGACAAGCCTAGATATATTACATCGACGAATCCTCGTATTCGAGTTCTGGACATGCCGTCACATACCCCAAAAGAAGATCGTGGAGATACTAAAGAAACGAGAATTACCGGGCGTCACTATAAAGACGGTTCAACGGGACATCCGGACAATGGATGAGTGGCTTCCCAAGATCATAAAGATGAAGGCGGATTCAACTCTGATAACAGCCGAGGTGCTCGGGAAAATACAATTAACGCAGCAGAGGCTTCTGAACCTCGCTGAGACGGCCGACAATTCAAGCGCCCAGGTGGGTGCGCTCCGGGCTAATGTGGAGGCCATCGTCAAGGAGACCGACATTAGGTTCAGGACGGGGCAGATCAACGCCGTACCCGAGAAAGTGGAGGGCCAGCACACGATCATCTTGAAGATGTGGAAACCAGATGCAGAAACTGGAGACGGAGATAAACTACATCCCTCATGAGGCTCAACTCCCCTTTCACAACGATCGGTACAAGGTCCTCCACCGCGCCATAATCGCCGGCACGGGGAGCGGGAAGACGGAGGCCGGTGTATTCGAGGACCTTAGCTGGTGCCTGGAGAACTGGGGGATAGTCGGCTACGTATTCGAGCCCTCGTACCCAATGGTGAAGAGGAATCTCATACCGAAGCTCGAGAAGTTCCTCGGAACACCCATAGATTCCTCTCCTCTGGTGAGGCGGTTCAATCGCGGCGACTATCGCCTCGACTTCATCACCGGCAGCTCCATGTGGCTGTGCAGCCTCGACAACGCGGAGACCGTTGAGGGCCCCAGCATCGACTTCATCCACGTCGACGAGGCCCGACTCGTGCCTGACTTGGAGACAGCCATCAAGGTCCTGCAGAGACGCCTAAGGGGAAGCGGCGGAGGCCACCCGATAGGCGCCTGGTGGACAACTACACCCGACTATCCGGGCAGCGTACTCCATAAGTTCCTCGAGGACCCCCGGACCCGGAACCCTCTGAGCCGGGTCTATCGGATGAGCCTCTTCGATAACCGGGAAAACCTCCCGGCGGAGTACGTCAGCCAGGTCGTCCAGGCCCACACGGGCGGGCTGGCGGAGCGATTCATATACGGCCGATTCGCAGCGGTGGCGGAGGGAGCCTTCGGCTTCGACGCCTCTAAGCACGTCATCGATAGCTTCGAGAGATCCAGGGTAAAGAGCTGGTTCTACGGCGTCGACTTCGGCTGGACGAACCCCGCCGCCATCGTGGTCATCGGCCTCGACGGGGATAGCCGAGCCTACGTGGTGGATGAGTTCTACAAGAGCATGGCGACCGAAGAGGAGCTCATCCAGGCAAGCAAGGAATATGTACAGGTCTATGGGTCGGGGCCCCTCATCTGTGACCCGTCGGAGCCGCAGACCATAGAGAAGCTGAGGAGGGCGGGGCTTAAGGCGGAGGGGAACAAGTCAAAGAGGGATGACGGGATCAGGGACATCGGCAGCCGGCTCCAGCTCCACGGCGACAGATACCGGCTGTACATCCACCGTCGCTGTGTGAACCTCATCAGCGAGTTGCAGAGTTATGACCCCAACGTAAAACAGAGGGACCACGCTGTGGATGCCCTCAGGTATGGTTTATCGTCAGGTGGAGTGCCTGAGCCGGCCTTCATCTTCGGGTAAACAGGCGCAGCGGTCCAAAGGAACGAGTTATACTGAGTACAACTCAGGATAGGTTGGGCCTGAAACTCGGTGAGATCATGTAAGTTTACGCTCGTAAACTGCGCATGCGCTTAGCCAATATTCAGTTATAGGTGAAAATATGGTTAGACTATTCGGATTCGACATAAGTAGAAGGAAGCCAAGCGGCGGTATCATCCTCAGCCAGGACGCCCTCGCCAAGCTCGCCGTAGACCAGGGTGGCAGCATCAGGATCCCTCAGGCGAGCACGGCAGGCGGAGCAGGCTTCGGCGACACCATCACCGACAGCGACAGGGAGTGGGCCGTCACAAGGGAGCCCGTCGCCTACAGGGTCACGTACATGGTCGCCGACGACGTATTCGACAAGTGGTTCACAGTCGATGACCCCAAGACGGAGGGCGGCGACCCCGACCTCGACCGCAAGATCCAGGTCATACTCAGGGGCCTCGAAGCCCAGAGCATCCTATCGAATGCCCTCGCCCTCGAGCGCACCTACGGGTGGGCTCTGGTCATCGGCGCCTTCAGCGACGCCCACAGCACCCAGGACCTCGAGGAGGAGCTCAGTGAGGGCAGCGAGCTCACCGACCTCGCCGTCTACCCGAAGACCAAGGTAACAAGTATGGAGAGAGACAGGGATCCGGAAAGCCCTCGCTTTGGCGAGCCCGTCATCTACAACGTAGACCGAGGCAGCGGGAAGAGGCTCAGGATCCACCATACGAGGGTGATCCACGTCCAGACGCGGCCCACGGGCCTCAGCGTACTCGACCCCATCTGGGACGACCTAACCAACCTCAGAAACATCCGGTGGGGCATGGGCCAGACCATCTACCGATACGGCAGCGGCTTCCCCGTCATCACCCTCACCGGCAAGACTCTCGAGCAGATCCAGGCCTACGCCGAGGCGGGATACTTCACGAACCTGATGAGCCGAACCTTCCTCCTCAAAAACGAGAGCATAGACATCGACTTCAAGGGAGTGGCCGGCAGCGCCCTCAACCCGGAGCCCTACTACAAGGCCGTCCTCGAGAACCTCAGCACGGGCACCGGCATACCTGAGGCCGTCCTCAGGGGAGCCCAGGCCGGAGCCTTAACGGGCTCCGAGGTGAACGAGCGCGAGTACTTCAAGGTAATCAGCAGCATCCAGAGCAAGGTCGAGCCCTACGCACGCCAACTCGTCTCCTGGGTGATGAAGCAGTCAGGGGTAGACGTCGAGGACTTCGAAGTCAACTGGGAAGGCGGATTCCAGCCCAGCGAGAAGGACAAGGCGGCCACCGAGCTCATGCACCAGCAGGCTAGACAGATAGAGACTACATACAAGACACTCGACGAGGTCAGGCAAGCCGAGGGGCTTCAGGATCTGCCGGAGCGACAGGGAGCAGTCGTCCTCGGCGTATCTAAGGCCCAGCCTCAGTCCGCCACACCTTTCGGCGGTGAGACAGCCACGGATCAGGATAAGGAGACTCACCCGACCCTCGTCGCCGGCCTCCAAAGCATCGCGCAGCAGGCCCACGACAAGAAGCTGTCCCGGGCAAACGCCCTCACCCAGGGTAAGGCCCTGATAAAGCTCTATTATGATCACGAGGTCGAGAGGGCCAAGGCCTACATCGCGGCTAAGATGGGGAGACCCATTGTGACGCTTCCACCCGAGGTGGACAGGCAGTACGAGGAGATGCTCCGCCAATACTACGCGGGCTTCGAGGCGATCCTTGATGACGCCCTCAAGGCAACCGAGTAACGATGCGGTTCCGCCGACTGGTGCGGGGCTACCCGAATACTGGAGCACCATGGGCGGCATAGGCGTCCGCCTCGGCATGCTCGGCCACCAGATAGAGTGGGGCACCTTCAACGGCGCAGTCAGGATAACGGCCTCGAGCATCGGGATCTTCAACTTCAAGATGATCGGCCCCGACGACGAGCGCACCTGCGAGTGGTGCGGCGAGCACATAGGCCGGGTCTACAGGACTGGACACTTCATGCCGGATCTGCCGAAGCACGTCAACTGCCGGCACTTCTGGGACCTTGAGTACGTAGGCGAAAAGAGATGAGTGTGAGAAAAATAGGATTTGACCGAGCCACCCTCGGCGACAAGGTCGCTGAGGAGACGGACGAGTACCTGGTCATGCCCGCAGTCATCGCCAGGGAGCTCGTTCAGCCCTACAGGCAAGGCATGGCCTTCAAGCCAGCCGAGGAACTCGAGAAGGCCGCCTGGACGGCTGAGGGACGCTGGGTGACCACCATGAAGCACCCTGACACCGGTCTCATCACCAGGCGCAGCGACGTCAAGGGCCGCGTCGAGGGCGTGGAGTTCGCCAAGGACATTACCGACCCGAAGACGAAGCGGCCAATGATCAGGGGAATCCGTGCGAACATCAGGTGGTTCAAGGATAAGGTCCCCAAGGAGGTCCTAGACGACGTCAAATCCGGCGCCCTCAAAGACGTCAGCATCGGCTTCACCTACGAGGAGGATAAGACGCCTGGAGAGTGGGAGGGCGAGAAATACGACTTCGTGCAGAGGAACATCTTCGTCGACCACGTCGTCGCGCCCTGCCCAGTCGGCCGCTGCCCTTCACCCTACTGCGGGATCGGGGTTGACAGCATCTTGAAGGACGAGAAGGTCGGGGGAGACCCCTGGGAGGTCACAGAGCAGTATATCAGGTCAGGCCACCGGGAGCCCGGTGACCCATGCAGGACGAAGACCCTCAGCGAGGAGCAGGGCATCAAGGCCATCATCTGCAAGTACGGCGAGGCCTGGGAGATTCAGAGCTACCTCTTCAGCGTCGAGAAGGGCTGGACCAAAGAGAAGGCTCAGGAATGGTTCAAGGAGCACAAGGGGGACGCCGTTCCAGAATCTGCCGTCAAGGAGTTGAAGGCTGAGGACGATTGCCCGATCTGCGAGGAGATCAACCGCCTCGGCATCCTCGAGGCCTCTAAGCGCCTCGCCGCCAAGTATGGCTCCGACGTCGTCATCGCCCTTAGGATGGATGTCGAGGAGGGCGCCCGGGAGAAGGCGAAGAAGGAGCAGGAGGCCCGCGCCTCAAAGTACGGCATCGCCGTCAAGGAGGGCGGCAACGTCACCAAGCCCTCAGAGTTTGCGAACATCCCCGACGATGAGTTCGCTGACCCGGTGAACTATCGTTACCCGATAGACGCCGCACACGTTCAAGCCGCCTGGGCCTACATCAGTCAGCCCGACAACCAGAAGGCCGGCGGCTACTCCTCGGAGGAGTGGGGGAGGATGCAGGAGAAGGTCAAGGCCGCCATGAAGAAGCACGGCCACCAGGTAGAGGGCGAGCCGCCCGTGAAGAAGGATGAGGGGACTCCACCCGGAGAGAAGCCGGATGATCAGACTCCGCCGCCTAAGGAGGATCTCCCCTCAGTGGAGGACCTCGTGAAGAAGACTGATGAGATCCTCGCCATGTGGAAGAAACTCGGCGAGAAGTCCGCCATATTCGCATAGTCAAGCCCCCTTCGGGGCATGATAGAACTGGGAGGAGATGATCTCCCTTCACCTCGTCGGAGGTGACGAATCTAAATCGTTCACGCACGCAGACGCGTGACTAAAAATTGGGTCTGTGGAAAAGGAAAGGAAAAAGAATTGAGTGAAGAAAACAAACCAAAAAGTGACCCCTCAGACATCGCGAGCAAGAACGCCATGATCGAGAACGAGCAGCTGAAGATCGAGAACGCCCAGCTTAAGGCCCAGCTCGACGCCGTGAAGAAGGCCCTCGTCAAGGCCCAGGACACCATCGAGCATCAGGAGCGGGCCAGGATGATACCCCTCCTCAAGGCCAACACCACCATGACCGACACCGAGATCTACGCCTTGGACGCGGCGACCATGTTGGAGCTCTGCAGTACCTTCAGGATCCTGAGGAGGCCCATCGCCGGCGTGAAGCCGGGGGCCGACGAGGGTGAGGAGTTCGACGCGAAGCTGACCGTGCCTAACAAGTTCAGGTTCGGCAGGGAGGCGAAGAAGTGATGCCGCAGGGATACGTTAAGCCGAGCAACCAGATCATCGCCGACGCCGAGGGCCTTGTGGTCCATGAGTACGAGGTCGGCGCCAACGCGACGCCTGCCAAGATGGTTCCCGGAGCGGGGGTCATCTACGACGCCGTCGACTACGCCGTCAAGGAATGCGGCGCCAAAGCCGTCGACTTCGTCGGAGTCCTCGACGTAGCGCCAGGAGGCCTCGTAACCACCGCCTACGCGGTAGGCGACCAGGCACGCGTCATCGAGAGAGGCAAGGTCAAAGTGACCCTCGTCGCAGGGGGCGCAGCCGTGACGCCGGGGATACCCATCGTGACAGCCGCAGACGGCAAATTCGCGAAGCAGGCCGTCGGAGCCATGGGCGCTCAGGGAGCTCCCGTAGCCTACGCCCTCGAGTCCGTGAACCCGGTCGCAGACGCCTGGTGCCTCGTGTTCCTGACAGGGCAGCGTGAGGCTGCCGCAGCAGCCTAGGAGGATGAATGACATGCAGAAACTACGCAGAGTAGGACTCGAAACAGGCCAACTCACCGACGAGGAGATGCGGTTCATCGACGGCGAGATCATCGAGGCAGCCCACCCCGTCCTCCACGCCAGGGAGATCTTCGAGACGAAGGTTCTCCCCAACGCGGGCCTCAGGACGCTGCGCCACTACACGCAGACCGACATGGGCCAGGCAGTCATCACCATGGACGGCGAGAACATCAGCCTCGACAGATCCCAGCTCACGGCCGGCGACGTCAAGATCCCCGTGATAAGCAAGGACTTCAGCATCAACTGGCGCGACATACTCGCCGCCAGGCACAACAACCAGCCCCTCGACATCGTCGAAGGCAGGAACGCAGCCCGTCAGGTCGCCGAAGAGGAGAACAAGCTCCTCTTCACCGGCGAGTACTCGGGGTGGCCGGCTCTCGGCATCGAGGGACTCGCCACGGCCACGGGCCGCAACACGGAGGCCAGCGCGGGAGCCTGGCCGGCTAACGCCCTCACCGACATCAACGACGCCATCGCGGAGCTTGAGGCCGACGGCTTCACCAGTGGGCCATATGTGCTCCTCGGACGCGTGGAGTGGATTAGGAGGCTCAACCAGGCGATCTCGAGCACGGAGATCACCTACAGGAGCTTCCTGCTCAACAACGGCATCATCGACGGCGTCATCGCGGACGACAGCATCTACACGAGCGCAGGATTAACCACGAGTGCCCTCGTCGTTCAGCCGGGCCGCGACAACTTTGAGCTCGCGGTCGGTCAGGACCTCACCACATGGGAGTACCAGCTTCAGAACATGAATAAGCTGTTCAGGGTCTTTGAGGTGTTGGCGCCGCACGTGAAGAGGCCGGAGAGCATTTGTGAAATTACTGCGCTCTCCTAAGCTGACACCTGACACACTGATCATAATTCCCCTGTTTTTATGGTCCCCCCGCGAAGGGGGCTGAGGAGCGGTGCAACCCCGCGAAACTAAGAGGAGAGAATGGATGAAGTTCCGTATCCTACCTAAGGTAAGCGGCGTCAGGCTCAAGGGTGTGCGCTACGCCCCAGGCGACGTCGTCGACCTCCCGGAAAGCTACCTGGGGGAGACGTATCTCGAGCCCGTGCCGGAGCCAAGTCTCACACCCATCCCCGTCGAGGAGGAATCCGTAGTAAGCGGCATGGGGATGTCGCAGGAGAAGGCCGCTGAGCCGACTCCTATGGAAAAGCCAAGGCAGAGGAGGAGTAAGAAAGATGCCTGAGTTAATCGGGAAGGTCTTAGCTAAAATAACGACTGATTCCTATGCGAGCGCTTTGAAGCTCCAGGTGCCGACGCAGATGCAGAAGGTGATGTTTCACCTCAAGGAGAACGACACCAACGACGTCAAGTACCAGGTACTCGGCAGCATGGACGACGTGGTCTATGAGGAAGTCGTAGCCGAGGCCGAGTTGCTACAGGATGCAAGCATCAAGCTCACCGCCATAGATGAGCCGTGGCCCTACCTGGACCTCCAGATTAAGGCCAGCGTAGGCTCGGCTCAGGGCAAGGTAACAGCCTACGCCTCAGGCTGGTAGACGGATAAGAGAAGGGAAGGCACTTGACTAAGACCCTCACTGCTGCAAGCATCCACGCCCTAAAGTTAGTCACCGTAAGCGACATCGCGGCGACGGACCTCGAGCCCATAATCGATCAGGCGATAGGTATCGTCAACACCGAGGTCGGGCGCGATATAGGCTACCTCTCAGGAACAGCCGGCTCTAAAACCGTCACGGTGGAGGACGAGGAGTTCGCCATCGTCAGCACCCTCACACTCATCCTCGCCATCAACGCCCTTCTCAGCACCGAGGATACCAGATGGACCGTCGATCGCCGCAACAACGCGGCGGAGATGATCGGCACGAACGGCTCCATGACCAGGAGGTACGAGACGATGGCTGAGAGCATAAAGTCAGGCGCCTCGGAGACGGGGGCGGAGGGTATCGCGCTCCTCAGCTGGAACGACCCGCTGCCCGAGTAGCGACAGGTGTGAGGTATGAGTCTCAGGCTCAGATTGAACTACCTCGGCAAGAGCGAGGTGGTGGACGACGTCGACTTCACGGGTCTCAGGGAGAACCTTAGAAGCCGCATCCAGGCGATGCTGAATAGCTACGGTCCACTGATCTCGGCTAACGCCAGGGCGCTTCTCAGGCAACGCTTACTGCACCCCGAGAGGTCAACGGGTCGGCTGGGCCGAAGCATTCGGTACAGGGTGACTTCGAGTAGGTTAGTCGTCTACGCTGGGGCGCCCTACGGCGGATTCGTGGAGGAGGGAACACGCTTCATGAGTGGGAAGCACATGATCGAGCAGTCCGTCGCCGGGTATAGGATGGAGATTCAGCACGAGTTAAACAGGATAGTAGAGGAGTCGATTAAGGAGGCAATCCGATGAGCACAGCGGTGAAGTTCAAGGGAAAAATAACGAGCCTAGACATAGGCGTTAGCGCCGGAGATAAGGTCAGCATCTCGAACGTCGTCTATATGAGGTGGAATAGGAGCCACGACGTCGTCGGAGCCTTCGTGAGCAGCCAGAAGACCCCCGACCACTGGAACCAGAAGCACAGCTGGGTGGTCTGGGAGTTGGCTCTACTTGGGGATCACACCGCCTTCACGACGCAGTCCATAGACGGAAGCGCGAACAAAGCCTATGATGAGGACGGGGATAGCTACGAGATCGGATACTTCGTAGCCAACTACCTGACTGTCGCCGGAGCCGCGAAGAACACGGCCTTCACCGGTGCGATAGTGGCGACGAAGGAGATCGCCTTCCGCGACACGGAGGATGTCATCACGATCGTTAGGGGGCTTGCCTATTACAAAGTTGACGCTTGACGGCCTGAAACTTCGTGAGTATCTTAGTCTTCTCAGGCAGAGGGGTCGAGGACACGACGCTGATGAGCTTCAGGAGAGTATCCCTCGTACCCTTGAGATCACGTATGAGGCGGTCTCGGAGATGACCTGGGGCCTGATCCAGGAGAAGCTCGAGACGGTGATTCACAATCTTAAAGCCCAGGCCGTCGCCCCGTTCTTATTTGGACAAGGTGACGAGGAAGTATTCGTCGGCGGAGCTCTTCCGCCTGAGGAGGCCGTAAAGATCCTCGCGGGGCAGAATGCGGATTGGGCCGCATTCAAGGCGAGAAATGAATCATCCATTAGGGGTGAATATGATGGCTGAGGGAGTCGGCGATAAGTATGAGATCAAGGTGGACGTCGACGAGGCCACTCTTCAGGGTAGCCTGATGCGGGTTCGGAGCCTCATGTTCGAGGTAAACAGCGTCAGGAACCTCATCAACGACACCGCGAGGATGGCGCAGGACCCTAGCCTATCAAACGTTTTCTGGCTCGGTATGCAGGCTCAGATGACGACTCGCCGATTGAAAGCCCTACCTGAAACTTTGACGGGCTTCGAGACACAGTCCGGGGCAGCTATCGCAGCCCTCGGACCATACGCGATCCCCACCGCGATCCTCGCCGCGGCTACGCTCACCCTCCTCGGCCTCGCTAGTTACCGGATGGCCCAAGAGAAAGCTAACCAGGACTGGGAGAACCGTCAGCAGGAGATGAGGAAGGCGCAGGGTCTTCAGCCATGACTGCGATAAGCAAGCTGGAAATCAACGGCGTGGAGCGCAAATCGGATCACACCGGAGACATCCGGATCACCCGTAGGATGAGCGCCGTCGGCGACATAGCCTTCTATCTAGACAACACGGATGGAACATACGACGACCTGATCAGCGCGGAGCACGACCCCGTGGAACTCTGGATCGATGGAGCCCAGTTCTTCTACGGACACGTCTCTAAGGTAGACACCGTAGGCCGAGACGATAAGGGCAGATGGGAGAAAATGGCCTACGTTCAAGCCTCGGATCAGGCCGAGGAACTAACTTTTCAGGACGACTTCGAGAAGTCCTACAGCGTGCTGGGGCAGAAACTAGACGACATCCTAGACGACGTATTCAATCACGGCCCCATCTTCTACCATATCACCTACGTTCAGGGATCATGCCCCGACCTCGAGGTCGGGTTCCACGAGAAGAAGGAGGGGTCAAGCCTAATCTCTTTCCTTCAGGAACTTCATAGAGACGTCGATTGCGTATTCTACGTGAACGATTCTGGAGCCTTCCAGAGCAAGAGCTTACCCGGGCTGTCCTCGAGCGGGGTCACCCTTAGCCGTAGCAACCTGATCGGTGAGCTCAGGTATCACCGGCAGGACGCCATGAAGCTGTACAACTACGTCAAGCTCTACGGGAAGAACCCCATGTTCGACGGCTACACCGAGGGGAACGCCTCAAGCTGGGAAGCTGACGGTATGGAGGAACACGTCAGCAACGAGGCCACTAAGAAGATGGTCGGCCACTACAGCGTCAAGTTCGACAACACGGTGCATGAGTCAGTGAGCCCGGGCTTGCAGCTAGTCGCCCCCGTCTTCAATTACGATAGTTTTGACCTCAGCAAGGGGCCGCTCTCGGCGTGGTTCATGTACGAGGGAGATGATGCTGAAGAGACACGCGCCGTCAGGGTTCAGCTGAAAGACGGGACGAACACCATCAACTTCTACAGCGGCGACATAAGCCTGTTTATCTACAGCGTCATCAATCAAACTAAGCTCGTGAAGGGTCGCTGGTGCGGCATAGAGGCACCCATCGGGAAAGACCCCACCACCGACGTCAACTACTGCGACCAGTGGTGGCCTACGCCGCTTGAGGGAGAATTTGACTGGGCCCACGTTACTGAGATAGGTTTCTCCTACGAGAGCAAGGACGCCAACGATATTCCCGATGCAATATACCTGGACGGACTCGTCCTACCCTTCCCCTGCATAGCCATATCCACAGCCGCCCCATTCAGCACAACGAAGCAGAGGCGTCCCTTCTCGGGGACGAGGGCCGACCTGCGATCACAGAGCACCGTACAGAGGGCGGCGGACACGATGCTTCTACAGCACCAGAGTCCCGCCATAGAGAGTATCATCGGAGACTTCAGCGGCGACGCGGGGCTACGGTATGGCGGCCTCAGCCTAGTCGCAGACTTCGACATGGACATAACCAGCCAGACATTCTACGCGACGCAGATCGACCACGTCATATCGCCCTACGAGGACGTGGGTAAAGGGTGGGCTCACATGATGAGGGTCGGGGCCTGCGTCCTGGGGACACGTGCCTACGATCTGGGGCGACTGGGCTCACAGCCAATAGCTCAGTATAGCATCCCTGGCATCGGACTTAAGGAGAAATGAGCATGAAAGAAAAAGCCGAACACAAGACGACGTGGATCATCCACAAGTTCAGGGACTTGGACAGAGCCATCGCGGCCTTACTAAAGGGAGGCGCGACAATCGGCGAGATCATTAGGCTTTACCCAGAACGGTTCATAGCCGAGGAACGATTTGAGGAAAACTGCCTCCTCAACGAGGGGATTCAATACTTTGAGGACGTCATAACCGGGATCGTTGGCAGCCCGGTCCTCTGGGACAGCGCGAATGCGCGAGTCGGGGTGGGCAACGATGTCACGGCGGCTGATCCTGCGCAGACCGATCTAATTGGAACAAAGGCTTATGCCTCAATGGACGCGACTTATCCGAGCCGCAGCAGTCAAGCCCTGTCATGGCGCGGAACCTTCGGAGACGGCGTCGCCGAGTTCGACTGGGAGGAGTTCGTGGTCGACAATGGAGCCGTCAGCGGGAAGACGCTGAACCGGAAGGTGACGAGTAAAGGAACGAAGGGGGCGGGTGAGGCGTGGACCCTCACCGTGGAGATAACGTTTAGCTAGGAGAGATGAGAGAAAATGACTTGGTATAACTATAGTGTGAACATCGTGGACTTCGTGAGCGACCTCGCCACGAAGGCAATCGCGGAGGGATGGACCCGCGAGGAGGTTGGTTACGACACCATCTATCCGAGCGGCTACTCTGGATTCAAGGTGCTGTTCGAGAGCCTCTACGGAAGCATTATCAACGGATCCAGCGGTTCCAGCAGCTATTACTTCACCTACCTAACGGTCCACTGCCGGGCTACATACAACTCCGGAACCCACGTCCCGACGACGAACGCCAACGGAGGGGACGCCCGATTCAGAATGATCTATAACGCCGATCACCACGCATCGGCTACCAAGAAATACTATGTGAAGGGATGGATAGACTCTAAGCACATCTGCATCGACGTATTAGCCGACCCCACCATCGCAGACAACGCAAGGTGGCTCATCTACGTGGGGGAGGTGGAGGC
>Ga0315289_10006870_pt1 | contig 16672 bp, 18 predicted proteins | sample YL17G11_40_MG_FD_203452 | JGI IMG/M metagenome (GOLD analysis project Ga0315289, IMG submission 203452) | Sediment microbial communities from Yellowstone Lake, YNP, Wyoming, USA - YL17G11_40 | ecosystem: Environmental > Aquatic > Freshwater > Lake > Sediment | place: USA: Wyoming | collected... | reverse complement strand
AGGTTTTCAAAATAAAACAGCCGATCCAGGGAGAGCGATTAAGCTATCGGGCGCCCGGAATTCCGATCTGGATTTGTTGTTACAGCATCTATCCTTTCTGGTGTAATGAAAAAGTAGAGAACGTGATGCTCTTAATGGAAGACATGACCGAGCGCCGCCAGCTTGAGCTCCAGCTTCTCCAGTACCACAAGTTGGCCGCCATGGGTGTGATGGCTGGAGGAATTGCCCACGAGCTTCGAAACCCCCTGGCAATTTGTTCATCCTCCGCTCAGTTTCTCCTCGAGGATGATCTCCCCGCCGGGTTTCAGAAGGAATGCGCCGGAAAAATTATCGCCGCGATTCAAAGGGGATCCGATATTATTGAGAGTCTGATGAAATTCGTCAACCATTCAATGAATGTCGAGAAGGTACAGCTGGATCTTATCTCTGTTTTAAAAGAAACCCTGGCCTTGATCACCCATCAAGCCAGGATTCAGAAAATCAAAATAAAATCGCGATTTCCCCGTGACCCCCTCTGGATTTGTGGAATTACCGGCTCAATTCAACAGGTATTCCTAAATCTTTTCCTGAACGCGATCGAGGCTATGTCCAATGGGGGTTCCCTGAGCGTTTCCGTCCTGGGGAAGAAACGGGAGGTGCGGGTTCGCATCGCCGACACCGGACATGGAATTCTCAAGGCCGAGATCGATAAAGTATTCGATCCCTTTTATACGACCTCGGCGGAGGGAAAAGGAATGGGGTTAGGGCTTTCCATTTGTTATTCCATTGTGAAGGAACATTCCGGCAGCATTGGAGTGGAGAGCGTGGAAGGAAAGGGAAGCGTTTTTACAGTGATATTACCTGCCTCAAATAATATTGACGAATGACGATTTACGATTGACGATTTAAATTACGCACAAACACCATAATTGACGATTTACGATTGACGATTGTAGATTGAAGAAACATAAAACCATCCGTATTCTCTGTTTTTAATTCATTATTAATGAGTTGCAGTCGTTATTGTTTTTAAGTTTTCATTCGTCATTTCTTCTTTGGTTTTCACTCGTCACTCGTCATTCGTCAATCATCAATTCTTTTGAACTACGCAGCCTAAAGGCTGCGGCTACCTCGCTGTGCGCTGTGCGCTATGCGCTATGCTTTTCCCATTCGTCAATCATCAATTCTTTTGAACTACGCAGCCTAGAGGCTGCGGCTACCTCGCTGTGCGCTGTGCGCTATGCTTTTCCCATTCGTCAATCATCAATTCTTTTGAACTACGCAGCCTAAAGGCTGCGGCTACCTCGCTGTGCGCTGTGCGCTGTGCGCTATGCGCTATGCTTTTCCCATTCGTCAATTCTTCTAAGGAATGAGTGCTTTGTAACGGCCTCATCAACAATAGATTCCCTAATAATGGGGAATCTATTCCAGGGAATTAATTCCCGCCTCATTTATTATTGTGAACCGCCTCCACCGGCCAGACCCAAAGAAGAGATGGATATTTTGATTGGCATGCAACTTGCATAATCAATAAGCAAGGCATGCCGAAGAGAAGTTGGTTCCCAAAGCAAACCATCGAGAAATCGATGGGAAAGGAGAAGTAAAATGGCGAAGGTTCAGAAATCCATGGATTCTTCCAGCTTGGCTGAGGTGGTGGATCGAATCCTGGATAAGGGCATCGTGATTGATGCCTGGGTCAAGGTATCGCTGGTCGGAATCGAGCTTTTATCGATTGAAGCACGGGTCGTGATCGCTTCGGTTGAGACCTTCCTTAAGTATGCGGAGGCCATCGGCCTGACGGCAAATGCCGCCGCTCCTGCTAACGCTTAAAGCTGATTCGTGGTCAAGATCTTAATGCTGGGAGGGAGTCCTCCATCCCTCCCAGCATATAGATCAAAATGGCAGAGGATAAATCGTGGAATGGAGAGGAATCACGCTGAATAACAATAAAAGGATACAGAAAGTGAGAAAACAATGGGTAAATTAGCCAACGATATGAATTGCCTGTCCGACAAAATCGTAACATTACGGCAAGCAAATAAGGATTTTATCTCCGATTTGAAATCCAATGTTTCTGATTTGAAATCCAATGCTTCTGATATCCGGGATGGTTTCCGGGACGACCATATTAATATGGGCAAGAAAATCAAAGCGGAGCTCGCCGACTTTGTGTCCAGTCTGTCTGACAGAATCGTAACATTACGGGAAGCAAATCAGGATTTTATCTCCGGTTTGCAATCCGAGGTTAGAGCAACTCTCACCGAATTCAGGTCCGATTTGAAATCCAATGTTTCTGATATCCGGGATGGTTTCCGGGACGACCATATTAATATGAGCAAGAAAATCAAAGCGGAGCTCGACGACTTTGTGTCCAGTTTAAAACAATCGGTCAAGGTTCTGCGGCAAGAATTTGAGGATGACATTGGCGGTGCCCACCAGGCTTGGCTAGACACATCCCGGTTGGGGCCGAGCCAGTCCGAAGCCGGGGTGACGTGTCCAGAAGGAAAAGAAAAGTTGAAAACCGGGCACCAGGTAAAAAGAAAAGAAACGAAAAAGTTGTTTTCCCAGGGTAGGAGCAAAAAGGCTAAAAAATCAGAAACGAGAAAATAATGAATAATGCATCGGTAGCACCAGTAAAGTTAGTAGCCAGAACCGACAATATAATCCCGGAGCCGAGCCGGGGGTTTGTCTGCACGCCTTACGTTGAGGAATTGACTGAACAAGCACTCGCTTATCTTGAGGTTGGGTACGCGATCCACTTTGCCGGCCCTGCGGGTACGGGAAAAACGACCCTGGCCTTCCATGTGGCCGCTAAACTTGGTCAGCCGGTTACCCTGATCCATGGGGATGATGAATTTAAAGGTTCTGACCTGGTTGGCCGAGATATGGGTTACCACCGGGCTAAGCTGTATGATAATTTCATCCACTCGGTGGTGAAAACTGAAGAAAATGTAAACATCCTTTGGACGGATAACCGCCTCACCCAGGCTTGTAAAAACGGCTACACCCTTATTTATGATGAGTTCACCCGTTCGCGACCCGAGGTGAATAATGTGCTCCTGAGCATCTTGGAAGAAAAAATTCTTAATCTGCCCAGGCCCGGCAGGGGGAAGGAAGGGTTTTTGGAAGTGCATCCATCTTTCCGGGCGATTTTTACGTCCAACCCGGAAGAATATGCCGGCACCCATAAGACCCAGAATGCTTTGCTGGACCGGTTTATCACCGTCAATGTCGGTCATTATGATTTAGAAACTGAGGTTCAGATCACGATGGCGAAATCGGGTATCGATCGTCCGGACGCGGAAACGATTGTGAACGTAGTGAGGGAACTTCGAGAGTTAGGGGTGAAACACCGTCCCACGATCCGGGCTTGTATCGCGATTTCTCGCGTCCTCGTTCATCGCGGAGGTCATGCCCGGAAAGATGATCCGGTTTTCCAGTGGGTGTGCCGGGATGTCCTGAACCGGGAGGCGGCCAAGGTTTCTTTCGAAGGGCGGTTGGGTATATCACCGTTGGTTAGTGAGGCAATCAAAAGGGTGTTGGAGCCGGAGAAAATATTTAAAAAAAACGAAGTCGGAGCTGGGCAGACTCCGGAGCCCAGATAATCCCCAAGGAGTAAAAATATGAATGAATTAAAAAGGAATATACGAGGGTTACAGGATATCCGCACTCTCTCCGGCCGGGTTGACCAAACTACCATACCCTATCGGGCATATATGAGGGTTTCCTGCCTGGAGATGGAAAAATACCGGCGGGGAAAAGAGATGGAAAGCGCGACGAATCGAGAAAATAATATTCGTGACCGCTTCCGGGAAATTGAGATTGAAAAGGCTACGCTCCTGCAAGCCTTGGAAGAGCGAAGCCGGGCTGATTCATCCGAGGCCCAGGGCAAAAAACCCGGTATCGTTCCGGGCCCCAGCCGAGTCGGGTTCAAGATTAGATACTAAAATGTTTCATCGTAAATCGGGAGGACCAAGCAATGAAGATTAACTGCCTTTCCTGTGGGTATTCATTAACTCTGGATGATGATGTTTACAGTGATTACGAGAGTCAGGTCAAATGCTTCGTATGCAGTGCCATACTTGAGATCAAGACAGAAGAAGGCAAACTCAGATCGGTCAGGCAGGTGGAGCAAACGAAGCCGAATACAGATCAGCAATCAATCTCTCAGTTATAAGTGGATATCGATCAGGTCCAATCGGCGAACAGATCCGCCATCGGGAGGAGATTGTGAACAGCATTAGCCCTAAAGGTTCCCAGGCTTTACTCAAAAGGATTATGGATCTTCACAAATCCGGTCTCAATCTTGAAGAAGTTACGGAACGAATTTTCATTCCTGATCAAGAAGCAGCCATGTTTCGAATGAGATTACTGGTAGAGGTCGCGGTCGAGTATGGCGACCGCTATTATACCGAGGAGAAAAATCAATGACCAGAACCTGCGAATTCCCGGAAACGGGGGCCAGAAACGAAACCGCCGGGAAATCATCGAACCGGGACGGAATATATCTCTATGCGATCGTTGACAACAAGGGCTGGTGTACAGACAGGGACATCGGCATTGACGGGGCCCAGGTTTATCCCATTTCAAACGGCAGGGTGGCGGCTATGGTCAGTAAAGTTTCTTATGAAAGGATCCGTCCGGAACGCCGCCATTTATCCGCTCATCAACAAGTGCTCAATTGGCTCATGAAGGTTACTACGCCCTTGCCGGTAAGGTTCGGTATTATCGCGGACGGCCCTAAAGCAATTCAAAATATTCTGTCGCACAACCAGGAAACTATTCTAGACCAACTTGGTCGCGTGGCTCATCGGGCGGAAATGGGCTTGATCGTCACCTGGGACGTGCCGAATATTTTCGAATATTTCATCGATACTTGTTCGGAACTGAGAACCGCTCGCGATCGTATTTTCGTCAACCGCCGCGAACCCACCCAGGAAGAAAAGATTGAGATCGGACAAATGTTTGACCTTCTCCACAATGAATATCGGGCGGTTTATACCGAGAAAGTGGAAGAAATCCTGTCACCGTATTGTTTTGAGATAAAAACGACCAAATGCCGCGGCGATCAAGAGGTGATGAACCTGGCTTGCCTGGTCGATCGCGATTCGGAAAAGATGTCAGAATTTGAAAAAGGCATATACAAAGCGGCCAAGCTATTCGATGATAATTATTCGTTTAGCTGTAAGGGCCCATGGGTCCCGCACAATTTTACAGACATAAATGTTGAATTGTAAGCATTATGCTGATAATTGACGACATTTTGCTTTTCCCGATCCGCGGTATTATGCGGGTTTTTAAAGAAGTATACAATGCCGCCCAGCAGGAAATGTCCAATGAAGCGGAGGCCATAACCGCGGAACTTAGCGAACTCTATATGATGCTCGAGACCGGACAAATCTCTGAAATCGAATTTAATAGCCGGGAAAGAGTTCTCCTCGACAAAATGGATACGATCCAGGCCGAGGAATCGCGGATCACGGATAAAGATGAAGAAGAAACAGATGAAGAAGAAATAGATGATGAGGAAAATAATGAGGACAGCGAAGATGATGAGGAAGATTGAATAAAATCAACTGAACCTTAATCGGCTGGATAGTCGTCTTTACGGAATTCACATTCAATCATGAATCATCGAATAATGAAGGTAGGCATACCGTCTTTTTTGGAAGATAAAAGCCTGCGCCTAGTGATGTTTGGCGGTAAAGGCGGCGTGGGGAAGACCACATGCGCGGCTGCTACGGCACAGCACTTGTCCCAATGTTATCCCCTCGGTTCTTTTCTGCTGGTATCTACCGATCCGGCCCATTCGTTGAGAGATGTGATGGCGGGTTGCCCGCCTCCATCCAACTTGAAAATCATTGAGTTAAATACCCAGGAATGCTTGGGAAGGTTCATGTCGGAGCACTGCCAACATCTCCGCAAGATCGCCGAGCGAGGGACATTCCTGGATGACGAAGATATTAACCAATTTTTGGACCTCTCTTTACCGGGCTTGGATGAACTGTTGGCCTTTCTGGAGATTTCCAAGTGGGTGGAGGAAAGAACTTACGATAGTATCGTAGTAGATACCGCCCCTACGGGCCATACCCTGCGTTTGCTTAACATGCCTGATTTCATTCAGAAATGGTTGGAGACATTGGACGCAATGTTGGCAAAATACCGTTATATGAAACAGCTTTTTAGCGGCGCATATCGTCCGGACGAGTTGGATAAATTTTTAACGAATTTATCCGAGCGGGTGGAAAAAATGGCGGTATTGTTGCGGGCTCCCGATTACTCCCGTTTTGTCCCGGTTACGGTTGCCGAGCCAATGAGTATCCAGGAGACCGTGGGGCTGATCCTCGAACTGGAAAGTTTAAAAATTCCAGTTACTGAAATTGTGATTAATCAGCTTTATCTCGAGAACAACTGTCCGGTTTGCTCCAATTGGCGCGCTCACCAGCGGGTAGAACTGGTGAGTCTATTCGGAAAATTATCCGGCTATATCGTCTGGGGGGTTCCCCTTTACTCCGAAGAGGTTTGCAATCCGAAAGCTCTGGATGGGTTCTGGAAAAACGTTACCGATTTAAATATAAAATCATTGGAAATAAGCGTTAAGAAGAATGATTTGTCTATCCGGGTTGAGTCTTCCCTCGATCCGCCTTCCCCGCAAATCTCTCTTTTAATTTTTGCCGGGAAGGGGGGGGTAGGAAAAACCACACTCGCCTGCGCTACGGCTTTGCAGATGGCCCAGGATATGCCGGGCCAGGAAGTATTTCTCTTTTCGACAGATCCGGCCCACTCTTTATCGTCTTGTCTTGAGTTCCCGGTCGGCCCATCGCCAAAACGCATTTGCGCCGGGTTGACCGCCATGGAAATCGATGCTCAGGCGGAATTCGACTCCCTTAAAACGCATTATCAGGAAGAATTGAATCGATTTTTGCAATCGATTCTCCCCAATCAGGATCTGAAATTCGACCGCGAAGTTATGGAGAGAATCATGGACCTTTCGCCTCCCGGTATTGATGAGGTTATGGCCCTCACTCGAGCGATAGAATTTCTCGCCGGAAGCAACTACGATATTTTAATCCTTGATTCGGCTCCCACCGGCCATCTTATTCGTCTTCTGGAGCTTCCTGAAATTATCGATCAGTGGCTCAAGGTATTCTTCAGCCTTTTCCTGAAATATAAGCGAATTTTTCGACTCCCCGAGATCTCCAAGCAATTGATTCAGATGTCTAAAGATCTCAAACAACTGCGGTCCATTTTGCTCGACCCGAACCGTTCCGCCTTATACGCCATAACCATTCTTACGGAGATGGCTTTCCAGGAGACAAAAGATTTAATCGCTGCCTGCCAGCGGATGAAAATTAATGTACCGGTGTTATTACTCAACCTGGCAACCCCGGAGAGTAACTGCCCGTTTTGTTCGGTTCTTTATCGTCGAGAACGGCATATCATGGATAAGTTGCAAAAAACGTTTTCCGGCCTGGAGCAAACCGTGATCTATCGTCAGGGTGAGATCCAAGGACTTGAAAAGCTTGGGAAGTTAGGACGGAACCTGTACAAAACCAAAACGGGAAAATCGCAAAATGATTATAAAGTAAAATACGAAGCGAACGGGATTACCGAACTTCTTAACGGCGCCAGGTGAATTTATGGACGATCTTTTTCTCGACCAGACGGAAAACATCTCGCTCTGTGAAACACTCGATCGAATTCTCAACAAAGGGGCCGTGGTGGTGGGGGACGTGACAATTTCCGTCGCCAATGTTGATCTGATCTATCTCGGACTGCAAATCATCATCACTTCGATCAAATCCGCTCGAGAGATTATCAATCAGACCGGCGACGCAAATGCTAACTGAAAAATGTGGAATGTTAAATCGCTCAACGTTTAACCAATTTAGACAAATGGATTTGCCCGAGAGCGTCAGAGTGGAGTCGGAGGATATTAGTGATTTTATCGGAATAATGCCGGGGGGCGATCCCCTGATATCTTATCCCCGGAATGAAAAATCCGCCCGAGCAGGCAGACTAAACCTGGATCAGGAAGACGTGAAAAACGGTCTAGGACAATTAGTTCTGACCTTGGTAAAACTCCTGCACGAACTTTTAGAGCGCCAGGCAGTGCGTCGGATAGATTCCGGGGTATTGAGCGAGGCCGAGATCGAAAGACTCGGGATTACATTTATGAAGCAAGCAGAAGCGATTGAAAAGCTACGAAAAGAGTTTGGCCTGGAAGAAAAAGATCTTAATCTGGACCTTGGTCCACTCGGGAAGCTTCTCTAAGGAGAACGAAAGATGACAATCCAACGCGTTCCGCAGCATTCGATTCAATCCACCAACCTGGCAGATTTACTCGAACGAATATTGGATAAAGGAATTGTTATTGCCGGCGATATAAAGATTAATCTGGTGGACATAGAGCTTTTGAGCATTCAGATCCGCCTGGTTATTTGTTCGGTGGATAAAGCCAAGGAAATGGGCATGGATTGGTGGGTAAACAACCCGGCTTTCAGCAGTCGTTCGACGCCAGCGCAGCTATCCGATCCCATCGATCGGATGGAGAAGAGATTGGGAAAATTAGAGGACTTATTTACAAAAGATCTGGTTAAAAATAATTATAGTTCAGTGATGGATCAATCTAAAGATATCAAAACCTTCGATATATAAGTTGAGACCATGAATTCGGACAATAGAAAATTCAAGGCTGAATGGGTGGGTTTAAACGAACCAGGCGAGACCCGGGCTGTCACCGTCACGGAGACCAACTTGTTTGAATTAATTGGAGTGATTGATGAGGTATTGGAAGAGGAAGCAACGCCCGGAGGAAGTAAAGTTATTGCCGAAGTATTATCCCACCTGCTGGAGACCGGAAGAATAAAGTTTAAAGACAGACTGAGAAATTTCAAGGTCAAGATTGGATAGAAAAGAATTGACGATTGACGAATGGGAAAAGCATAGCGCATAGAGCATAGCGCACAGCGAGGTAGCCGCAGCCTTTAGGCTGCGAAAAAAGGGTCCTAGGGTTCGAGGGGAATAAATAAAAGAAGGGTCCGAGGGGTCCAGGGGCCTCGGAAAGGGGGTGGATATGACGGAAAGAGAAATTAAAGAGCGAATTATCTGGTTTCTGGAATTGGAGGGGGAGGAACTCTACGCCTCCAATGAACAACTCCCCGAGCTGATCGGGGAGCCCGACCAGGACAAGATTGAATCGGTCCTCATTAATTTAGAGTCCGAAGGGCTGATTGAACTCGGGATCGGGAATGAGTGGGGGGAAGGAAGGACCAAACAGATTGACGATTGAAAAATAGGGTTCCAGGGTTCGAGGGTTCCAGGGTTCTAGGGTTGGAGGGAGAATGTAGGGCAAGGCTTTAGCCTTGCAGAGAATTGACGAATGTCCCTCGCAATAACTCGGGATAAAACGATTGACGAATGAAAAGCATAGAGCATAGCGCACAGCGAGGTAGCCGCAGCCTTTAGGCTGCGTAGTTCAAAAGAATTGACGATTGACGAGTGAAAACCAAAAAAGAAATGACGATTGACGAATGACGAGTGAAAAGCAAAAAACAATAACGACTGCAACTCATTAATAATGAATTAAAAACAGAGAATACGGATGGTTTTATGTTTCTCCAATCTACAATCGTCAATCGTCAATCTACAATCGTAAATTTTGTTTGTGGGTTATTTAAAATCGTCAATCGTAAATCGTAAATTGAATCGATAGACGAGACAGACCAAATAGTAGCCTCCGGCCCTCGCTTCCAGCCCCGCTTCCAGCCCGTAAGGGCCTCCAGCCCGGAGGGAGGGTAGGGATTGACGAATGAAAATTAATAACAATGAAAAAAACAAGACAAAAAATCAAGAAGCATCCGAAAAAAAATAATCAAACGAGTATTGATCATTTGGAGGTGCAAGAAGCAGCTAAAGAAACCGTTGCGGGTTTTCCTGTCGTCGGCATCGGCGCTTCGGCCGGCGGGCTGGCCGCGATAGAAGCTTTCTTTGCCGGCATGCCCACCGACATTGAAATCGGCATGGCCTTTATCCTGGTACAGCACCTGGCCCCGGACCACAAGAGCATGCTCTCCGAATTGGTCAAGCGCTATACCCGGATGCAGGTATTCGAGGTCGAGGACGGGATGACGGTGAAGCCTAATTGCGTTTACATCATCCCGCCTAACCACGATATGGCTTTGCTGAACGGCGTCCTCGAGTTGCTGAACCCGGTCACGTTGCGCGGCCAGCGCCTGACGATTGACTTTTTCTTCCGCTCCCTGGCTCAGGACCAGAAAGAGCGGGCCATCTGCATCGTGCTCTCGGGCACTGGCAGTGACGGCACCCAGGGGCTGCGGGAGGTCAAGGGTGAGGGCGGAGTGGTGATGGCGCAGAGCCCCGATTCCGCCGAGTATGACGGCATGCCGCGCAGTGCCATCGCCACCGGAATGGTGGACTACATTCTGCCGCCGGCTGAGATGCCGTCCGAACTCATCGCCTACGTCGGGAAGGCGTTCGGAAAAATATCCAGCCAGGTTTCTCTGCCGATCCGTGAGGCCGGAGAAGCGCTGAAAAAGATCTTCATCCTGATGCGAGCCCGGACCCGCCACGACTTTTCCCAGTACAAGCAAAACACCCTCATCCGGCGCATCGAACGGCGCATGGCCATCCACCAGGTCGAGCATATGGACGGGTATGCCCGCTATTTGCAGCAAACCCCGGCCGAGGTGGAGCACCTCTTTCGCGATTTTTTGATCGGCGTCACCAATTTCTTTCGCGATCCGGAGGCGTTCGCGGCGCTTGAGGCACAGGTCATCCCGCAGCTTTTTGTCGGCAAGTCAGCCGGCGCATCGATCCGCGTCTGGGTGCCCGGCTGTTCCACCGGCGAGGAGGCCTATTCTATCGCCATCCTTCTCCAGGAGCACATGGAGAAGCTGAAGTTGATTTTGAATGTGCAGGTGTTTACCACTGACATTGACCGCCAGGCCTTAGAAAAGGCCCGCGCCGGCGTCTACCCGGCCAGTATCATAGGCGACATTTCACCGGATCGGTCGGCGCGCTTTTTCTCCAAGAGGCCGGGCGACAGCTCCTACCGCATCAACAAAGGCATCCGCGATATGCTGACTATTTCCGAGCAGGACATAATCGCTGACCCGCCGTTTTCCAAACTCGATCTGATCAGTTGCCGCAACCTGTTGATCTATATGGGCGGGGATCTGCAAAAAAAGATCATCCCGTTGTTCCACTACGCGTTGAACCCTGATGGTTTTCTCTTCCTGGGTACCTCAGAGACCGTGGGAGAGTTCAGTGGCCTCTTTGCCACGTTGGACCGCAAGTCGAAACTGTATCAAAGCAAAGAGGATGTTTACCACGCGAACCGTCCGGCCCTGGGAAGGTTTCTCCCGCAAATGACGAAAAATGTGAGGATACCGCGGCCTACCGGGAAAACCCCCGGCGAACCCAAGCTCCCAATGCGCGAGTTGACCGAACTGGCGCTGCTGCAAGATTACGCCCCGGTCGGCGCGCTCGTCGACAAAAACGGCGACATCCTCTACCTCCACGGCCGCACCAGCCGATACCTGGAACCGGCGCCGGGTGAATCCGGCATGAACATCCTGAAAATGGCCCGCGAAGGGTTGCGGCTCAATTTAACCGCCGCCCTGCGCAAAGTCGTGGTCCACAAAAAACCGGTGCGCCGCCCGGGCGTGCGGGTCAAGACCAACGGTGATTTCACTACCGTTACTCTGACGGTGCGATCGGTGCCCGCCGGACCGCGCGCGGACGCCGAGTCGAACCTGTTTCTGGTTGTTTTCGAAGAGGCACCGGCCCCTTCGACCAGCTCAGGGCAAGCGGTGGACCCGGAACGGCACGAAAAGGCCGCCGTCGTGGATGCCGGCGAAAGCGTAGCGGACGTCGAAGGATTCGATCGGCTTTCCGCAAACGCCCTGATCGCGGCGTTGAGACGGGAGCTGCAGGTCAAAGAGGACAATTTCAAGAACAGCAATGAGGATATGGAAACCTTAACCGAAGAGCTCAAATCCACCAACGAGGAGATACAGTCCATCAACGAGGAATTGCAATCCACCAACGAGGAGTTGGAGACCTCCAAGGAGGAACTGCAATCGGTCAACGAGGAACTGACCACGATCAACGCCGAACTGCAAACCAAGATGGCCGATTTGATCCGGGTCAACAACGATATGAGCAACCTGATGGCCTCCACCGGCATCGGCACGTTATTCCTCGACAATCAAATGCGCGTTCAGCGCTTTACCCCCTCCATCACCGAGGTGATCAACCTGATTCCGTCTGACGTAGGGCGACCGGTGGGCCATATCGTCTCAAACCTCACGGGCTATGACCGCCTGTTGGAGGACGTGCGGGAGGTGCTGGACACCCTGGCTCCCAAAGAGATCGAAGTGCAGACCAAGGCGGGCGCGCGGCTCCTGATGCGTATCCAGCTCTATCGCACCCTGGAGAACGCGATTGAGGGTGCGGTGATTACCTTTGTCGACATCACCGAGATAAAGCAGGCACAGGCAATGCTGCAGGAATCCAAGGCCCAGGCCCGCCTGGCCGTGGTGTTGCGCGACTCGCGCGATTGCATCACGGTACAGGATTTGGACGGCCGCATCCTGGCTTGGAATCCGGGGGCCGAAAGAATATACGGCTGGAGCGAAGCCGAGGCTCTGGGCATGAACATCCGCGACTTGATCCCGGAGGGACTACGAGAGGAAGCCCTGGCCATAATGCAGCGTCTGGGCCAGGCTGAGGTCCTGGAGCCGTACCGCATGCAACGGATCGCTAAAGACGGCCGGATCGTGGAGGTATGGCTGATCGCCACCGCTTTGCTGAATGAATCCGGCCAAATTTATGCTATTGCGACCAATGAACGGCCGACGAAATCGGGCACAGTAGATTAAAAGCCTGGGCACAATGACGGAAGGGCAACGCCATGATTAAAAGTAAGACCCGTTCAGGCCAGGCGGACAATTTGCGCCAGCGGGCGGAGGAAAAAGCCCGGGCAAAAACCGCCCCGATGCCGGAAAACCTGGATGCGCTTTCGCCCCAGGCGGAGCGGCAGTTGCTCTACGAATTGCGGGTGCATCAGATCGAGCTGGAGATACAGAACGAGGAGTTGCTTCTGAAGCAGGTGGAACTGGAAGCTTCGCGGGCGCGGTTTTTCGACCTGTATGATCTGGCTCCGGTCGGCTATTTCACGCTCAGCGAAACCGGGTTGATCCTGGAGGCCAATCTCACGGCTTCTACCATGTTGGGGGTGGCAAGAGGCGCTCTGGCCAAGAAGCCCTTATCCCGCTTTGTCCTTCCCGAGGACCAGAACATATATTACCGGCAACACAAACGGCTCTTTGAAACCGGCGCGCTACAGGTCTGCGAACTGCGGCTGGTGAAAAAAGACAGCACGTTATTTTGGGCGCGGTTGGAAGCGGCCGCGCCGCAGGATGCTGACGGTGCGCCGGTGTGCCACGCCGTGATCAGCGATATCACCGACCGCAAGCAGATGGAAAAGGAATTGCTGAAGACAAGCAAGCTTGAGTCCCTTTCTCTCTTGGCCGGTGGGATCGCCCATGATTTCAACAACATCCTTACCGGGATCATGGCCAATATCTCGATCGCCCGGCACCTGATCAAGCCGGGAGAGGAAGCCCTGGAGCCGATCATAGACGCCGAGCAGGCCTCGATCCGGGCCCGGGACCTGATCCGGCAGTTACTACTTTTCGCCAGGGGCGGAATCCAGGCCCGGGAATCCACCTCCCTGGCCGGCCTCCTGCGGGAGGTGACCGGTTTTGTTCTCAGCGGTTCGAATATCGCCCCCCGATTCATTCTGTCGGATGACCTCTGGCCCATCCAGGCCGATGCCGGGCAGATTTACCAGGTTTTCGAGAACCTGGTGATCAACGCCAAGCAGGCCATGAATAAAGGCGGGACTCTCGAGATCCGGGGCGAAAATATAGTCGTCGGAGAAGAATCGGCGCCGAATCTGAACCCGGGCCGGTATTTAAGGATATCCATAAAGGATGAGGGAGAGGGCATACCCGAGCAGAACCTGGCCAGGATATTCGACCCTTACTTCACCACCAAGAAGGAAGGGAGCGGGCTGGGCTTGGCGATTACTTTCTCGATTATCAAGAACCACGGGGGGCATATAAGCGTAGAGTCCAGGGCGGGGGAAGGGACCACTTTTGAGATTTTCCTGCCGGCCCTGGCTTCGGATGAAGAGGCCAGGGTTGAAATGACCAGCCGGGGCGATGGCCAAACTGAAAACGGGAAAGGCAGGATCCTGGTGATGGACGACGAAGAGAGCATCAGGAAGACCCTCGGCCGCCTCCTGGGTTTTATGGATTACCGGGTTGATTTTGCCGTTTGCGGGGAAGAGGCGATTGAAATGTATCGGAAAGCGAAAGATGACGGAAAGAACTATATGGCGGCGATCATGGACCTGACCGTCCCCGGCAGAATGGGGGGGAAGGAGGCGGCCGGGATTATCAAGGGGATTGACCCGGAGGCCAGGCTGATTGTCTCCAGCGGCTATTCCGACGACGACCTAATAGCCAATTATAAAAATTATGGGTTTATAGGCGTGATGGTAAAGCCGTACACGGTGAAGGAACTCCAAGAGACGCTCGAAAGAGTCATACAGAATTGCTGATTGCGGAATGCGGATTGCGGAATGAAAAACGAAGAAAGTAGGTAGCCGCAACCTTTAGGTTGCGTAATTCAAGTAGCCTCCGGCTCCGCTTCCAGCCCGTAAGGGCCTCCAGCCCGGAGGGAGGGTAGGGCCTACGGCCCGGAGGGAGACCAGAGACCAGAGACCAGAGACCAGAGACCAGAGACCAGAGACCAGAGACTGTGTGGGGAGAGGGCAAGGCTTTAGCCTTGGTAGTGGTCGAGCCTTGTTGTCGAGCCCTTCCCTTCTTGTCATCCTGAGCACGTTCACTTCGTTCAGGGTAAACTCCGCGAAGGATTGCTCGACATAATCGCCGACCAAGGTCGGCCACTACGTTGTTTAAAGGTAAGCCAACGAAATGCATAAGAAAGGAGGATATTTAAATGCGGAGATATGATTTACCACTAATCATAACGATAACGCTTCTTTTTATTATAGGACTATCAGGAATTTTATATAGTAAAGTGTTTAGGGGAACAGAGAGTTGCTCTCTCCACCTTCCTGCCGGGTGCACAATCTACTGCCCAGATGAGGGACGCTACTACAACCCTGAAAAGAAATGTCTTGAAAAGGGGGTGATTAATTGACGATTGACGAATGGAAAAAGCATAGAGCATAGAGCATAGCGCACAGCGAGGTAGCCGCAGCCTTTCCTTACAGGATAAATAAGCTGCGTAGTTCAAAAGAATTGACGAATGACGAATGAAAATCAAAAAATCCGACGAATGAAAAACCATAAGGTCATTCCTGCGAAAGCAGGAATCCAGAAAAATGTCATTCTGAGCCTGAGTTTGTCGAAGGCGAAGAATCTCTCTTCAATCGGAGAAGCCAGGAAAACCAGATCCTTCGTTTCACTCAGGATGACAGGGAGTGAAGGGCTCAGGATGACATTTTAGACGTTTTTCAAAAGTCTCATAAGTAAGTGAATCATTATCAATAATACGGAAAGGTGTTTTCTGGGGTGGGTCAATATCAACCCGGCGGGTAGTTTTAACCCCGTAATTAGAAACTCGGTTTTTAAAACCACCGTCGGTGACAGTTTTAACCCAGTCCATTTTTACCTGGCACAATCATTGCTCCCTATAAGAATTGACGATTGACGAATGACGAATGTGAAAAGCAGTTTCGAGTTTATAGTTTCGAGTTTCGGGTTAAACATCATGCGCCATACTCCGTGCTCTTTGCCCTATGCCCTATGCCCTTTGCTGATAAGGATCAGAGACCAGAGACTAGAAACCAGAGACTAGAGACGAAACAAGGAGGTTACCATGGACAGACCATATCGGATCCTGCTGGTTGACGATGAAGTAAACGTCTTGAACGCTCTGGCTCGGTCGCTCCGGAAAGAGCCGTATGAAGTCATGATCGCCGGTTCCGCGATGGAGGGACTGAATAAGCTTTATACGACCCCGATCGACCTGGTAATCAGCGACTACAAGATGCCGGTTCACGACGGCGTCGAGTTCCTGAAGCGGGTTGCCGCGGATTACCCGGACACCATCCGGATTATCCTGACCGGCCATGCCGACATGGAGGCGGCGATCGAGGCCATCAATTCGGCGGGGGTTTACCGGTTCCTGACCAAGCCCTGGGACGACCAGGATCTTAGGATCACGATCCGCCTGGCCCTGGAGCACCTTAAACTTCAGCGCGAAAACCGAGCCCTATCCGCGGAGGTGAATAAACAGCAGCAGATCCTGAAAGACCTGGAACTGGAGCATCCGGGAATCGGCAGTGTGGAAAAGGACGAGAAGGGAACAATCCTCATATAAACAAATTGCGGAATGCGGATTGCGGAATGCGGAATGAAAGGCCAGGGAAAGAAAGTAATTGCGGATTGCGGATTGTAGATTGCGGAATGAAAACCGAATAAACCGGACGAACAAATTGCGGATTTCGGATTGCGGATTGCGGAATGAAAGGCCAGGGAAAGAAAGTAATTGCGGATTGCGGATTGTAGATTGCGGAATGAAAACCGAATAAACCGGACGAACAAATTGCGGATTTCGGATTGCGGATTGC
>Ga0315289_10006869_pt1 | contig 16676 bp, 19 predicted proteins | sample YL17G11_40_MG_FD_203452 | JGI IMG/M metagenome (GOLD analysis project Ga0315289, IMG submission 203452) | Sediment microbial communities from Yellowstone Lake, YNP, Wyoming, USA - YL17G11_40 | ecosystem: Environmental > Aquatic > Freshwater > Lake > Sediment | place: USA: Wyoming | collected... | reverse complement strand
CATTCTCCTTTTTAATCGTTTACTGCAATATTTTCTCTAAATTTCCACCTAGAATATTTTCCTTGTCTTCTTCAGACACGTCTAAATCCCGCACGGCATTGATCGAGCCAAGGACATCCTTCTTCGCCGGCCAGTCGCTGCCCCACAAAAGGTGTTGGGACCCTAGCAGTTCCAGCGCCGCAAGAAAATTCGCCTTGCGGATATCGCCGCTGGTATCCACGTAGATATCCTTCAGGAATTCTGTCGGATTTCCCTTTAGGTCCTTCACAAAATTCATCCCGCGAAGCATCTGATATGTCGCGTCAAACCGATGGCTTAAGAACGCAATGACACCGCCAAAATAACCAAAGATGAATTTCACCTTATAATCGCGTAGGATATCCGACATCAATAGTTTACCAATACAAATGGTGGTATCAAAGACATATTCTATTACCGGAGTAAGAAGCGGATCCTGCACACGCTCAAAGCCGATGGGGTTAACGATCTGCGAATGCACAAAAATCGGAATCCCCTTTTCCTGCGCAAGCTTATACAAGGGAAGAAATCTTGCGTCATCAAGATATAATCCGTTATAGCTTGTGGCCAGCGAAATCGCCCTAAATCCCAGCTCTTCGGTGGCGCGCTTAAGCTCCCGCAGCATCTCCTCTTCGTCATCAACCGGCAGGATAGCTGCCCCAATAAAGCGCGAAGGATACTCTTTCAATATCCTGGCGACATTATTATTAAAAGCCTTTGCTACCGCGCCGTGGCCGCCAAGCTTTACGAATGCATCAGAAGTAGGATATGAAAGTACTGCCTGATCGATCCCGGCCTCATCCATTGCCTTAAGCTGCTGCTCGATCATCCCCCAGCCCTTATGGTAAAAATGGGCATTGAGGATCACCTCTTCCGGCAGCCAGTGGCTATGCGCGTCGATTATCTTCATTATGGCAACCTCTTCAGGAAATCCGCGATCCTGTCATAGATGATGCTTCTTGACCCAAAAAAGCAGCTGTTGTGGCCGCCGCGGATCTTCACAAATTCCTTAGGCTCAGGGGCCGCCTCATAAAGACGCCTGCCTAAGCCGTAAGGGACGATTTCATCATTGATGCTGTGCACTAAGAGTTTTGGCACGGATACTTTTTTAATTTTACTTAGCGAATCAAAGCGGCTTGAGAATATCCAGTAAGGGACGATGATATAGAATTCCTGCACCATCTCCTTGGCGCTGGTCATCGTATCTGCGGCAATCAAAGCTCCGACCTTATTTTTTGAGGACAGGTCAATGGCTACCGCTCCTCCGATTGACTCACCGTAGCTGATAATCCGCTCTGGAGAAATCTTTCTAAAAATAAGGTAGTCGTATGCTGCCTGGGCATCGCGGTAAATCCCAATTTCTGACGGGGCTCCCATGCTTTTACCATAACCGCGGTAATCAAAGATAAAAACATTTAAACCCAACTCGTGAAAGAACTTCAGTTTTTCCAAACGGTGGCCTAGATTACCAGCGTTTCCGTGGCAAAAAATAAGCGTGTAACGCGCGTTCTTGCGCGGCAGGAACCAGCCGTTCAGGATGATTTTATCATCCGCCTGAAAGTATATCTCCTCATACTCCAGCCCAACTTCCGAAGGAAAACACTTCATCTCCTTCATCGGAAAGAATATCGAGTGGCGCTCAAAATAGCGCAGATACAAAGCGATAAGAAAAACTGCTATCGCTATAAATAATAGATTATAGGAAATCGTAAACCCCATATTAAAGCTTCTGCTGCCTTTCCTCCAGGATCCGCTTGATCATCTCTTTCTCATAAAGCTCCTTAATCTCCCTAAGCCCCTTTTTGCCAAATTCCTTCTCAATCGCTTTTTCAATGGCCTTAAGTTTGAGCCGGAGGAAATTGTATTCGGGTTTTAAATTCTTACCCTCGTATTTCTGGCCCAAGCCGTCTTTCTCTTTGTTCTGGACATATACCTTGAATTCCTCGATATAATTCTTCGCTGCATGGGATGTATCCAGCCTGCGCAGCTCCTCGAGGATAAACTGATCGACTTCCAGTTGGGTGAATTTGCGGTCGACCTTATCCAGCGATTCCCTGGCCTGCTTGTAAAACCAGACCAGATACCGTTTCTTTAAGCTCTTGATGTCTTTTTTATCCATATTTATTCTTTATTTACCGGGATGCTGTTGTTTAAAAGGAATGACCGGAGCTGTCCAGGGCGTCTGTTGATTAATGACCGCGATTTCCAACGGGCAGACGTTTTGCGGAACGGTCAAAGCAAACCTCACCGCGTTTTCAATCGCCTCGGTAGTCATCAGGCGCGATGTATCAGAGGTGATTTCGCTTAATTTTCCCGTTAAGTCCGTATCCGTGACTCCGGGTAGGATCGAGGTCACTTTGATCCCATGGTCGCGCAATTCCCAGAATAAAGCCTTGGAAAAAGCGCGCAGGCCGACTTTTAAAGAGCTATAAACAATGAAGTTCCTCGGCAAGGGATCGCACAGTGTCGATCCGGAAACCATGTTGATGATCGCTCCGGATTTATTTTTAATCATATCATTGATCACCAGGCGGATCAAGCGCACGTACCCCAGGTAATTGGTATGCGCCAGCTTCTCAAAATCCTCGATCGGCTGCTCCTGAAACGGATATTGGGAAGAGACGCCGGCGTTGTTGATTAAGATATCTATCCTGCCATATTTCTCCTTGGTTTTATTGACCAGGTTTTCTAAATCCTCTAATTTTGTGACATCGCAGGAAACCGGCAATACTTCCACCTTATAAATCTTAGTGATCTCATCCGCGGTTTCCTTTAACGGCCCCTCGCCTCGCGCGGCAATAGTCAGATTTATCCCTAAGCTTGCTGCGGTACATGCCAGGGCCTTGCCGATACCGCGGCTGGCTCCGGTGACAATGGCCACTTTTCCTTTCAAGTTCTCCATGCTTTCCTCCTTACCTTAATTTTTTGCTTAAAAATAATAGACTGATAAGACAAATACCAAAAACTGTAAAACCTAAGGCGAAACTCCGCTGCATCAGGGCTCCCCCTAAAGCTGCGCCCAGGCCCCCTGAGATAAAACGCACGCTGCTATTGAGGCTGGCTGCCTCATTCAGATAATTTCTGGGCAAATCCGTCAGTATAGTCGACAGGCCTGCGTGATTAAAGGTCCACCCCACGCCCCAGATGATCATCAGCAACGCCAATACCAAAAGCGGTGAGTGCAGCATAAGCAAGGCCACACTTAAGACCATCATTATGATTCCCATATTGACGGTCTTGATCCTGCCCAAGAGATCGGCGGATCTCCCTCCGACAACCTCACCAAATATCCCGCTTAAACTGGTGAGGGTTATCAGCATGCTGATAGAAAATTGCGAAAGAGCGAATTCTTTAGAGAAATAAACCCCCAGCCACTGCTGTATCCCATGATAGAGAAGGCTGACTATAAATATATAGGTAAATACTATAAAGACTTTTCTGTTCTTAAGAGCAGCTATGTAATTGACTTTAAAGCCGCGGGCGTCTTTTTTAAAGCTGGGCAAGAATACAAACATTGCCGCTATCAGAAAAAAACCTGCTACCCCCGGGATTAAAAATATCAGGCGCCAATGGATTAACCCGCTTAAGAAAAGGCCGAGTAACGATGCTACAAATGTCGCTGCGAAAAACAATCCCACAAACTCACCGCGCTTCTTCGGCTCGACATGCTCGCCGATTAAGATCAGCCCGAGCGGAATAACCGATGCGCCGAATACTCCCATCAGCACGCGCGCGGAAAAAAGCGTGCCTATGTTTTGCGCCAACGCGGCTAAAATATTCGCGCAAGAGAAGAAAAATAAGCAAAGGAGCTCTACTTTTTTGGCGTCATATGCGCGCACCAGCGGACCGTATAGAAGCGCTGCTATGCCATACGGCAACATATACAGCCAGACGATTTTGCCCACCAGAAACTGAGAAAGAGCGAATTCTTTTGAGATTGACGGAACTAAAGCCGCAGCTGCTGCTACATTGAATGACAATACCGCGCCTTCAAAGCAAAGAATTAAGAACGTTAACTTCTTCAACTTAAATCTTCGCTTCCCGCTCAATAATTTCTTTAAATATCTTCAAATTATGCTGCGAACCTTCGTTGATAAAGCCTTCTACCTGCGTATCATTGAACTTAGCCTTCTCATCCATTTCAAAGTGCTGTATCCAGGATAACTCAATACCTTCCGGCTTCGGGGTATAAAGCCAGACGATCTTCATATATTTAAAAGGGAACAGCGGATCATGACGCTGGGCATAAGCAAAGTACTTATCTTTAAAAAGCAGCCTCCAGGAGACCCAAGACTTATCGTCTTCATCAGTAAGGCGGAAGGTGATTTTATTGTCTTTCTTTTCTAAAACCTCTGCCTTCTTGTATTCTTGGCCGAATAATTCCGTCCAGCGCGGTATATCATTGGAAATATCAAAAACCAGGTCGTACGGAGCGTTGATAATGATGGAATTGCAGGTGTGTCCCATAAGTTATCCTTTCGTTATAAAATAGCGACTACCCGCGACCAGGCGGCGCCGGTCTGCCGGATGCGCACCGGAAAACAAATAATCTTAAAGCCGGAATCCGGTAATTTTTCCAAATTCGCTAAACGCTCGATATGGATAAATTCGCGTTTGCGGCCGTAAAAATGCGCCGGGTAAAACTTTTTCGGATTTTTTTCCTCTAAGAATTCCTTAAGCATAAAGCGGTACGGCCGGTCAATGCCCATAGTATCCACCCCAAAAACCTTGATCCCCTTATCCAGAAGATAATCGATTGCCGAGACATCCACTCCCGGATAATCGTCGAAATACTTAGGCCCTCCATAAAGTTTATCTGCGCCCGTACGCAGTAAAACTATATCCAAAGGCTTAAGCGTATAGCCGATCTTCTTTAAGGCCTCTTCTATATCTTTGGCGGTAATAGCTTCAGCCGGTTTTTTATGCGACATATCCAGCTTTACGCCATCCTGATAACAATACTCCAGGGGGATCTCATCGGCAGTCTTGGCGGCGCGGCCTTCGGATTTTGAGCCGTAATGGAAAGAATAATCAAGGTGAGTGCCGATATGCACCGGCGCATGCACCACCTCTAATGACAAAAACTCTTCATCCGGCACATCTTCTTTTCTTAAGATGCGCTTACCCAAAGCATACTGGATTTTTCCCTTTAAAGTCTTGCCCATTATCACGCGGTTAAACTTCTCCACACCAGCGGCATGCGTTACCCGCTCGATTTGGACATGGTGGACCTCAAAGGCCTTTTCATCTATGGGTAGACTTAGATCTACAATCTTCATTATTTTACTAGTTTTGACTGAATAACTGCGTCTATCTCATTGATGGTCGAGAACTTGGTGATCTCTTTAGGGCTAAACTTGGTGCCAAAAGCCTTTTCCAAAGCAATCACTGATTCAACCATCTCTGTCGAGTCAACGCCAATACTATCAATCAGACTAACATCGTCTTTTAATTCTTCAGGTTTTATCTTTAATAACTTTACCAGCACATCCTTGATTTGTTCTTTAGTCACCATATACCCTCCGTTAGATTAAAATCTCTCCCTTGACCGCTGCCGCTTCCCACTTATTAAGGTTATCCAACTGGTCCTTGAAGCAGAGCTTCGCAAGCGGGTCGAAATTACTCTCCATGATGCGGTTGATGCGTCCGGGCTTGGAGAAGAATTCACGCATGCACCAGGAACCAAGACGACCAAGGTCTTCCGTAGTCAGATAGTCCGTGGGGATGACCGGATGCAGGAAGTCCCAGGTTGAGAAATCCACTTTCTTCGGATCGATCCAGCCTTTCTTAAGCGCAATCCTCCACATCGGAGAGTTCGGGGCAGGAGTAACGTAACCTAACCACAGAATATCCGGGTCCACCGCATCACTATACTCAAAACGCTTCTTGATGATAGCTTCGGTATCATGGTCAAAACCCATCATGATATCCGCGACAATAGCAATATCGTTTTTGCGCAGAATATCAATAGTCTTTTGTATCTGATCAAGAGTGGTACCTTTAGCTATCTTCTTAAGTTCTGATTGCGTAGTCACCTCGATGCCGAAAACTCCCATAAACAAACCATTTTCTTTCATAAGCGGCAAAATCGATTCGCAATTCACCCAATCAATAGCGCGGCCCAGGGAAACCCATTTGATAGGATTATTCGAAGCCTTCTTTAATTCGCAGAATTTCTTTACTCGATCAGGATCAACGTTAAAATTATCATCCTGGATGACCACTACTTTGACTCCATATTTTTTGTGCAAAAGATTCAACTCCTCCATTACTCTTTCCGGAGACTTGGCGCGCCACTTTAAAAAGTCCGAAGGGGAGCGCGGATCAAATTGATCCCACTCATAGCAAAATGTACAAGCTGAGGGGCATCCGCGGGAAGTGACCATATCCACAAACGGCTTCCAATAGGTGTGGCCCACGTATTTATCCATTGGGAACAGGTCATACGCCGGCAAAGGAAGTTTGTCCAGGTCCTGCATCAGCGGCTTATGCGGCCCCATGACTATCTCGCTGCCTACGCGTGAGGTTACACCACCCACATCCTTAAGCGGCTTATTCTTATCTATGGCTTCGATCAGGTCTCCGAATGATTCCTCTTCCCCCATGACCACAAAATCAACTGCTGGATTCTCTTCCAGCGTCGGCACAGGCATGGCTGAATACCACAACCCGCCAAGTATTATCTTTGTCTTGGGCAGCGCTTTTTTAATTCCTGCTGCCGCATCTTTAAAGTGGCGTAAAACTCCATAGCCACCATAGCCGTGCAGCTGCTCACCCATTACTACGACATCCGGCACTTTTTCTTTCACTTTTTCAATAAGCTGGTCCATGGGGATCTGTTCAGCCCTGCCGTCTATGACCGACACATCCTCATATCCTCTTTCCCGCACATATGCGGCCCAATGCGCATAAAGCTGATTTGGCGAGCGGTGTATTCCGTGTGATGCCCAGGCGCCGACTTTCGGCATAACGAATAGAATCTTCATGTCTTACCCCTCCTTCCGCAGAAAGCGCAACACGCCTCGCCCAATAGGACGGGCGAGCGCGCGCTTTTTGCGCTGCTGGCCTATCCGTCCCAAGAGGGACGCACTTGGCAATCCTTTATGCCAAGGTGCTTTAAGGCCAGGTGCGGTTTTTAAGCTTTTTCCACCACCAGCACCGAATTAATCCCGCCTCTGCCGCGCGAAATTATCAATGCCTTGTTTATTTTGTGTTCTCTTGCTTGCTTACCTATATATAGCAACCCGTTTACTGCCGGCTCCTCCAGATTAATAGTCGGCGGAACCAGGCCATGCTCCATGGCCTGGATTACAATGACCATATCCACAGCTCCGCTTGCGCCAAGCAGGTTTCCGAACATGGATTTGGGGCAGCTTAGGGGAATATCTTTTGCTCGCTTTCCGAAAATATTCTTTATCGCTTCCGCTTCCGAATCATCCCAGACATCCACAGCTAAACCATCAAGAGAGATATAATCGATCTTTTCGGGAGAAGTTTTTGCTTCATCCAGAGCCATCTTGATCGCCCTGGATAATTCCTTACCGTCTTTAGCCGGATTGATCCTGTCCACTCCGTCGCAGGTAGTGCCGAAACCGGTTATGTAGGCCAGCGGCTTAGCACTTCGCGACTTGACCCTGTCCAGCCCTTCCATTACCACGATTGCAGCACCCTCACCTATTACAAAACCATTACGTTTTAAATCATGCGGCCGGTAAGCTTCCTGCGGATGCGCGTTATCCACGGAGAGTGCGCCATAGGTATTGCAGCATAACAACGCGTAGGGCGTAACCGGAGCTTCCATGCCTCCGGCTAAAATCATATTTAATTTATTTTTCGCGAGGACCTTACGTGCATAACCAAGGGCCATCAAGGAACTCGCCCTATCGGAAACAACCGTCTTAGAAAAACCTTTGATACCATAATAAATCGACACTTGTCCTTGAGGTGCTGCCGGAAACCAGGCCGAGGCCATGTAAGGAGAGACTCCCTCGCGGCCTTCCATGTACATATCCCTAAGCTCTGTCTCAGCATATAGCCATCCGCCGATAGCATTGCCTAAAAATATGCCCACCAGATTCGGATCTTCTTTTTTAATATCAATGCCGGCATCCTGTAAAGCCAATTCCGAGGCAATCAAAGCCATGTGTGAAAAAGCGTCGATCTTTTTTAGGAGCCTCTCGGAAATTGTAGAATATTTATCCAGGTCATCAATCTGTCCTGCGATATGCGAAGGATATTTTGAAGCGTCAAAACGGGTGATCTCTTTAACAAAAGAGCGGCCGCTTTTGATATTCGCCCAAAACTGGCGCTTGCCTATGCCGCTTGGCGCGACAACGCCGATACCCGTGATGGCAATCCTACTCATTGAGCACCTCAATACGCCTGCCGAAGGCAAGCATGTAGCGAAATAGCATAGAAAAACTCATTTATATCTCCTTAAGACTAGCGAGGAATGTATTCCGGAAAAACCGCTGCTTGTTTTTAAGATGGTATTGACTTTCTGTGCCCGTGCGACATTGGGGATATAATCCAGGTCACATAAGGGATCCTTCTCAACTTGATTTATCGTAGGAGGTAAAATATTCTTCTCAAAGATCATGGAGCAAACAGTCAGCTCCACCGCGTTTGCCGCAGCCAAAGGATGGCCGATCATGGATTTTAAAGAGCTAATGGGCAATTTATAGGCATAATCCCCAAAGACCATTTTATAGGCATTGGTCTCAAAGATATCATTCATGCGGGTGGAAGAGCCGTGCGCGCTGATATATTCTATTTCTTTCGGCTTCATGCCGGCATCTTTGAGCGCCAGGTTTATGCAATTGGCCATGGCTTGGCCATCCGCCGGAAGGTCGGTCATATGAAAGGCATTGCAGCTGGTGCCAAATCCGGTGACCTCCGCGTAAATATGCGCCCCGCGCTTTAAAGCGTGATTTAATTCCTCTAAGACCAGTATCCCTGCGCCCTCCGATAAAACAAACCCGTCGCGCTTTTTGTCGAATGGCCGTGATGCTTTTTCCGGCTCATCATTTCTTGCTGACAAAACACTCACTACATCAAACGCGCCAAAGGTAATCGGAGTAATCGGGGCCTCGGCAGCGCCACAGATCATCACATCATGCTCGCCATCCTGAATAGTCTCCATACCAAAACCCAGGGAGTCTGTCCCGGCAGTGCAGCCTGTTGAGAGCGTATCGCAGATCCCCTTTAATCCGTATCTTGCGCTGATCTCGATGGAAGGAGTATTGAACATCGCCGCATCGTATAGATCCGGACGCACCTTGCTTGGGTCTATCGGCTTCTTGCCGTCATCCGTAACCAGGGCGAACTCCTCTTCCATGTATTTTGTGCCGCAGATCGCGTTTGCAAGGCAGACGCCTATCCTTGCCGGGTCTTCCTTAGAGAAATCCAATCCGCTATCTTTTATCGCCATGTCGCCTGCGACCACGCCAAACTGCACGTACCTGTCCATGCGCATCACTTCTTCATGCGTAAGCCCTAATTTAAAAGGATCAAAATCGCGTACTTCCGCGGCGATCTGGGTATTAAATATCGAGACATCAAAACCATCCACCCGCTTGACGCCGGAGACGCCACCGGACATCCCTTTCCAGATGTTATCCTTACCGATGCCGTTGGGAGAGATCACGCCAATGCCAGTAATAGCTACTCTGCGTTTATTCATGTATTTATTCCTCAATTCGGGTTACTTTAAAAACGATATTCCCTCCGTCAGGACAGGTGACGGTATCGATCGAGTCGGGATTCGGCATAAAGAAAAACTTAGCCCCGAAATTAAGCGCGAATAGCGCGGGAAACGCACAGTGAAATGCTGCCCCGCAAAACCCCGGGATGCATTTTAGCCCTTGTGTCTCCCATTTGTCTCCGACTTTATAGCCAAAAGCACATTTTCCTTTGGCCTGCACCACTTCAATCACCATCTTCTTAGGGTTAGGGCCCTTAAAATTCGGATCCTTAGGGATGACCTGGGCCTTGCCGTCCCTATCCAGGATCTCCGCCTTAAACTCTAATTTTCCGCCGTCAGGACAGGTCACTAATAGTGAACGCTGGTTGTCGCGGAAAGGAAAACACGAACCGAAGCTTAAAGCATAGATAACCGGAAACAAAGCGTGGGCCAGCCCAAGACAAAAATGCTTGGGCGGATGGGTAAAATCCTCGAGGATCAATTCATCTCCGATCTTATAGCCATGGTAACAAAGGCCGAATACGCCGGTAACGGTAAGCTTTAATTTCGGAAAAGGGGTATTTACTTCGCCCATATCAATTCCATAGCCCTTTCGTAGTGCCGAGTAATTCTTCTTTGGAAAAAAATCTTCCTGTCTGCTCTACTTTATGCACCATCTCCACTAACTTCTCGTTTAACGGAGCGCTTAAATTTTGCCGCCTTGCTAAATTCACGAATTCTCCGTTTAGATAATCTATCTCACTCGCCCTTCCCCTTTTGATGCTTTGTAAGATCGAGCCGTATACCGGCTCCTTGCTTAGTCCGGTCATGATGCCGGAGAAGATCCTTGCTGCCTCGGGAGTGGGAAGCGAAGCCAGCTTCATCATCCTCTCAAGGGGAAAATCCGGAAGGGAGACCAGGGTGATCGCAGACTTATCCACCACGCTAAGCCCTTCTTTCCAGATCGCGATGCTTATTGCGCATATATCGGCATCCGAGAATGCCTCCTGCATGCTGACCCCGAGTATCGCGGGGATACAGTTATTAGAATTGACAAAGACCTTTAAATACTTCATCCCCATGATCTCCTCGGAGACTATCGTCGGGAATATCCCGTTTAATATTCCCGCCACCCTGACTACCGAGTCATCATTCTTAGCGAAAACCTTGCCCATGATCCAGCTGCGGTCAAAGTTGTGTACGATCTTTCCCGGCTCAAGACACGTCGAGCCGAACATCACGATGCTAGAGATGATATTTTCTTTAGGGACGAATCTGGCAACCAGATTGTCTGCCTGAATTCCGTTCTGGGTGGTAAGGATTATTGAATCCCGGATAAATTTAAGATTATCCTTTAGCGCCTGCTCGATATCCTGGGTTTTTGTGGCCAGGATCACGAGGTCGGCTTTTTGGGTCAGGCCTTGAGAGATATCAAGATGGACCGTAAAATCCCCTCTTACGCCGGTTATTTTAAGCCCCTCTTGCTTTATTGCCCTGACCGCATCAGCGTGGCCGATCAAGGCCACATCAGAACCTTTAAGTTTTAAGTAGCCGGCAACCAGGCCGCCGATTGCGCCTGCGCCGATGACTGAAATAATCATGCTTTACTTCTTGGGGTACCCGTATTTTTTGTAGTCGAATCCGGTCTGCTCCAGAAGGCGGATCATCATGCTGTAAAACGGGGAAGGCACATCAGAAAAAAAAGCGGCGATCACATCTTCTTCCTGGACCTGATTCGCATTTCTTGCCTTTGCCAATTCCTGGGCTCTCTTGGTGACTGCTACCTCGGTGATATGCCGGTGAAAAACCGGGATTTTGGCGATAAAAGCGCTGAATCTTATTTTTACTTCCGGATTCCAATCCATGCTTAAAACTCCTAAGCCTTAGTTAAATTTAAATAGTAAAATTTTACTATATTATAGGCGTATTTCTTGCTTTGTCAAGAAAAAACTGGGATTTTTGCTGGGGAAAATCTTCTGTATTTGCAGGCGGTTATGATATTAATAAGAAGGATCAGACGGATTTAATCAGGTCGGTGATAAAATCGGATTCTGCCTGAACCTGGCGCAGATTATGCTCTAAGATGCGCGCTAGAGAAGAAGGCTTTTTCTTGCCCTGGACTTTGATCATCTGTTCAAGGCCGCGGGCGATTTTATTGAGGATGAGGAGCCGCGCGCGCATCCTGCGCTTGGCCACCGCGGGCTTCATGTAGTGCAGGAAATAAAGGCTCAAGTCTAAGCTAAACTGCGGGCGCTTGAAATTAAGGAAGCTCTGGTTAAGAAGCTCGTCAAAATGCGCCTGGCCTTTTGGGGTGAGCTCATAGACAATGCGCTCGGGCCGGTTCCCGGGTTTGATAGCGCGTTTTACCACCAGGCCTTTTGTCTCCAGGACTTTCAGGGGATAATAAATAGATTTTAAATCCACGCCGGCAAATAATGAAAGTATCTCTTTTGTCTTTATCTTTATATCGTAGCCGTGTTTGGGGCTTTCTCTCAATAATCCTAACAATAAGAACTCATGCTCAATCATGCAAAAACCCCCATGCCCCTGAATTTCTTATAGCGCTCCTTAAGAAGATCATTAGTATCCTCGCCGTTTAATTCTTTGAGATTTTTTAGGACCACTTCTTTGATATTCTGGGCCATTGACTGCGGATCGTGGTGCGCGCCGCATAACGGCTCAGGAATTATGCCGTCGATAATCTCCATCTTCATCAGATCCTGTCCGGTTAATTTCAAAACCTCCGCGGCATCAGGCGCCTTTGCGCCATCCTTCCATAATATCGCAGCGCAACCTTCCGGGGAGATAACCGAATAATAGGCATTTTCTAAAACATATACCCGGTCAGCAATGCCAATGCCCAAAGCTCCGCCTGAACCACCCTCGCCGATGACGATCGCAATTATGGGTGTTGCGAACTGCATCATCTCGCGCAGATTAAGCGCGATTGCCTGCGACTGGCCTCGTTCTTCTGCGCCAATACCCGGATATGCTCCGGGGGTATCAATAAAGATTATGATGGGCAGCTGGAATTTCTGCGCCATCTGCATTACACGCAACGCCTTGCGGTAGCCTTCCGGATGAGCGCAGCCGAAATTGCGTTTCAGGTTTTCCTTGGTGTCCCTTCCCTTCTGATGCCCTATGACCATAACCTTTTGATTATCGATTTTTGCCAGGCCGCATACAATAGCCTTATCGTCGCTGAAGCCGCGGTCGCCGTGCAGCTCTAAAAAATCCGTCATAAGCATATTGATATAGTCAAGGGTATACGGCCGCTTTGGATGGCGGGCAAGCTGGACTTTCTGCCAGGCAGTCAGATTGCTATAGGTAGACTTTCTTTTCTGCTGGAGTTTCTCTTCCAGGCGCTTCAGCTCTGCGCTAAGATCGATCTTCCTGTTGGCGCTGAAGTGCTTCAGCTCCTGGATCTTTCTCTCAAGCTCAATAATATCTTTTTCGAAATCAAGTCCGGCCATGCTAGTTGGAATAGTTGCGTTAGTTAAATAGTTAAATTAGTCGACTATAGTCACTTCAGTGCCAGCGGGGATGATGGTATACAATTCCTCGGCATCGGAATTTAACATGCGCACACATCCCGAGGTAGATTGCTTACCGATGCTTTGTGGTTCAGTGGTTCCGTGGATGCCGTAACTGGGAGCGGTATCAAAACCCATCCAGCGGCTCCCCAGAATATTCTCGGGGTCGCCTGTCGGTATGACTTTTCCTTTTTTAAACCAGGTAGGGTTGATGATCTTGTTGGCGATCTTAAAAGTCCCCACAGGAGTGCAGTTATTCCTTCCGGTGGCCACAACATAGGTCTTAAATATCTCTTCGTCGGATTTTAAATATAGGGTGTTCTGGGATTTATCGACAAGAATAGTAAACGGAGCGGTCCAGACTTTCAAATTTTCACCCGGCGTAAGATTATCGCTGTTTAAATTATTGCTCTTCTTGATCAAGTCTGTGGTGGTCTTATGCTCTTTGGCGATCTTAGTCAGGGTATCCCCCGGTTTTACTTCATAAAGGATGCTCTTGGGTGTGACTACAGAAGAAAAAAGCAGCTTGATATTTATACCCTCCATTTTTTTCTGCCAGTTCATCACCTCAGGCGAATTTGGAAAATCGTTGACTAATTTCTGGTATGCCACCCTTGTCCCGGACAGGTCGCCTTTTGCCTCCATCTCCTTCGCCTGATTCACCAGGGAAAGGCTTGCCGAAAGATTGCTCGCCTTAACAGGTAAAGAAACCTTTCCTTTCTTTATACTGAGGGCCAGGACAACGGCGATAACAAGCACGATGATGACAGGAATTAAGATTGCCAGTTTCTTATTCACTAAATCCTCCTTAATTCCCCGCTATTACAAGTCGGGAATTAACCCCACCGAATGCGCCAAAATTATCGAAGTCCCCGAAGGGGGACGAAGAGAATTTTGGCAGCGTTTATGAGGGGGGGGTAAAAACAATTGTCTTAGGATCTGTTTCTCACCCCGCAATGAGCGCAATGATGACGCCTAAGAAAAATCCCATGATTACTTCTACCGGCGTATGGCCGATAAGTTCGCGCAGCTGCTTTTCTTTGATCCTCCCCTGCCAATAGATATCCTCGGTTAATTTATTTAAGATGCGCGCCTGCTTGCCGGTCGCGCGCCGCACACCCTGCGCATCAAACATAACCACCAGCGCAAAAGAAGTAGCAAGGGCAAAATAAATGCTGTCAAAACCATAATCAAGACCGACGGCCATCGCCAGACACGAGGCGCCCGCAGCGTGACTTGACGGCATCCCGCCGGTCCCCACGAACCAGCGGAAATCAAATTTCTTCTCGCGAAAAACGCCGACAACCACCTTGATCGTCTGGGCGATGAGCCAGGCGCAAATCGTAGTAATAAGGATTTTATTTTTGCAAAGCTGAATGAATATCTCGTTCATTATTCTTTCGCCGGAGCCGGGGCGGGGATCACTTCAATTTTTATGACTTTCGGGGACAAGGTAGGCTGGCCGTCTTTAAGCAGGAAACCGCGGTTTCCTACGGTGACTTGGTCTGCCTTGGTTTTTTTCTGGATTTCTTTGCCGACTTTACCCATCTGCCGGCGGAATTCCCGGAGCGCCTTTTTCAGCTCGGCAACAGAGCTGAGCCTTGTCTTCAGGTTCTCATTCTCCGTGGTGACCTGCGAGACCTGATCTTTTAAAGCGGCATTTTCGGCTTTTACGAGGGAAAACTGCGCATGTAAATCATCAAGCGATTTCTGCGTCTGCTCGACACCCATAAAAAGCTTGGTCAAGCGCGTGATGCTGGCCTTTAAATTCTCTTTGAGGCCGGTATTTTGCTGGGAGAGCTTATCCGCAAGCTGTTTTTCCTTATCCAGGTCCCGCAGAAGGTTCTGTTTATCGTTCTCAAGGATCTGCACCTGCAGCTTTATCTCGTTTAAGGCGTTAAGCAGCTCATATTTTTCCTTCAGCGCAGAAACGTATTTATAGGCACTGAATATGGTTATAGTGATAAGTAATACAAAAATAGCGATTAAGACATTCTTAGGGATAGCTCTTTCCATAGTTTATCATTATATTAATATAGCGGCAGAATTGCAAGGTTTTTTTCGTAAGTCCCCGCGCTTATAGGCAGGCGCGGGGACTGCACTTTTTGTGTTAGGCCCCGCTTCATAGGAAGCAGCGGGCCTACGCTTTCTGCGTTAGCCCCCCGCTTATAGGAAAGCGGGGGCTACGCTTTTTGCGTTAGATTTTGCCACCCTTGTCGTCTATTATAAGTGACCCCGCCAAAAGGCGGGGGGGGGTATTTACCCCTGTAAGCTACGAAGTGTTTAGCCGCAGGGGCCACTTGGAGGGTATTCATTATGTTAGCGAAAGTCTATAGTTTCGGTTTATTGGGCATCGAGGCGTATCCTGTTGAAATTGAAGTGGATGTCTCATGCGGGCTTCCGGCAGTGACCCTTGTAGGAATGGCGGATACCGTGATACGGGAAAGTAGGGAGCGGGTAAAATCCGCGATTAAAAACTCGGGTTTTGACTGGCCACAGGAAAGGCTCACCATCAACCTTGCGCCCTCAGATATCAAAAAAGAGGGCGCCTGCTTTGACCTGGCAATTGCCCTGGGGGTGCTGGCTGCTACAGAACAGCTGGATAAGGAAAATTTGAAAGATTATTGCATATTCGGGGAATTATCCCTGGACGGCTCCCTGCGTCCTGCGCGGGGAATATTGCCGATAAGTATTGCGATAGCAAAGACTAAAATAAAAAATATCCTGCTTCCTCTGCAGAATGCCAAGGAAGCGGCGGTTGTCTCAAAAAATATAATCTGGCCCGTGCAAAGCCTGAAGGAAACTGTGCAATTCCTGCATGACCAGCAGTCGCATAAACCTTTCACGGTAAGCCTGGAAAATCTATTCCGGGAAAATGCCGCTTATCCGGTAGATTTTTCCGAAGTCAAGGGGCAGTACCTGGCCAAGCGGGCTCTGGAAGTCGCGGTGGCTGGCGGACATAATATCGCGATGATCGGGCCGCCGGGAAGCGGGAAAACCATGCTTGCCAAAAGAATCCCCACTATTATGCCGGATTTGACTTTGAATGAGGCGCTAGAAGTAACCAAGGTGCATTCGGTGATGGGGGCGCTGCCGGAGAAAAACGGTTTAATCGGTACAAGGCCATTCCGCAGCCCGCATCACAGTATTTCCGGCGTCGCGCTTATCGGCGGCGGATCAGTGCCTCAACCCGGAGAGATCAGCCTTGCCCATCATGGTGTATTATTTCTGGACGAGCTTCCGGAATTTCGTCGGGATTGTCTGGAAGCTCTAAGGCAGCCGCTTGAAGACGGTTTTATCAGAGTAAGCCGCATCAGGAAATCTTTTGTCTTCCCCGCTTCTTTTATGTTGGTTTGTGCAATGAACCCCTGCCCCTGCGGCTATTTCACGGATCCGCGCAAGGCCTGCAGGTGTAACACCACCAAGATTGCCAATTACATGGG
>Ga0315289_10006867_pt1 | contig 16677 bp, 18 predicted proteins | sample YL17G11_40_MG_FD_203452 | JGI IMG/M metagenome (GOLD analysis project Ga0315289, IMG submission 203452) | Sediment microbial communities from Yellowstone Lake, YNP, Wyoming, USA - YL17G11_40 | ecosystem: Environmental > Aquatic > Freshwater > Lake > Sediment | place: USA: Wyoming | collected... | reverse complement strand
AGTGATTTCGTATGAGGTCAAAATCCGTCGAGCCGGTCAGTCCGTAAAGGAGTGACATCCCAAAGAGCATGACACCCGTGGAAACCGCACCATAAAGCACATACTTCAGCGCCGCTTCTCCTGACGAGCGCTTGTCACGATACATGCCTGCCAGAATGTAACTCGGAATCGAGACCATCTCAATCGAGACGAAGAGCAGGATCAAGTCATGCGCGCCGGACAAGAGAAACATTCCCAATGTCGAACCGACGAGCAGAAGGTAGTACTCTGCGTCAGTCTTGAAGGATGGCAGGCTGAACAGCACGGCGACAATCGTCGCCAGGCAGAAAAACACCTTGAAGAAAAGGGCGAACGAATCATGCGCATAGGTAGCGAAAATCGTTTGCGAAGTGCCCGGCCATCCGAACATGGCGACAATCCCTGCGGCAGCGAGAATCATAAGCGCCAGAATCCCTGCCGCGCTCCGCAGCGGCCTGACCAAGTCAATAATCATCAACACGACAAAGCCGACAATCAGAATCAGCTCGGGCGAAAAGTGGAGAAGATGGGAAAGGGGAAAGGGCATAACTTGAGATCAGGAATTTTCTATTGACAAAGCACGCTTTTTGCAGTTAGTAGCATGGAAGAGCCGAATGCGCCAACCAACAGAAGGAGCCTACTCACCGCTTAGCGCTCTTGCTCTTCTTGCTCCTACCATATTTTTCCAAGCAAGTTCAAAGCCTTCGGGCTCATTTTGAATCACCAATCTTGATTTCAGCTCCCCTTCAGTAATCTGTTGGACAATGTGGCCGACGGCCTCATCGAGAAAAGATGGAGAAGCAACGCTAACGCCGGAGAAGTCGAGCGTAACTGTATCCCTTTTCCAGTCGTCGCCAATTTTTGTCTTGACTTTTTCTCCAAGCTCCCTTGTCAATCCTTTGGGCCCGACCATTTCATGAATTCGGACTATCATAATCGCCTCTCTACACCGTAGGCCAATCAATGGTTAGTATTGTTCCCGGATACGGGTGAATCCTCGTTGAAGTTCTAAGGCTATCCCCTGTCTGTACCAACATCGCTGCCCCAGAATAGATTCGTACGACGCCCCCCAATCTTTGAGTCAGCTCGATAACATAGTGGAGTCCTGCGCCGCTAAAGCGCGCAGGATTTCCCGAAACACCGATTTCCGCGGCGGCACGAAGGACATGTTCATCTGTCCAAATTTCAGGTATTCGGGGATTTCTTCGCAAATGCTTTGGAATCGTAATGCCTAAGTCTGCGATAGAAAATCGTAGTCTTCTCACCTTGGGGTAATATTGCATGTGCACAAAGCCGCCCACAGGAGATTCACTGTGGAACGACACATTTGCCATGAGTTCAGCAAATGTTTCTTCAATGCGTGAATATTAGGTTAGTAAAACTATAGCCACAACTCTTTGTCAGCACTTCAGCGCAATTTGCTATTGTGTCATTGTCCGCGGATTGAAATTGCCTTAATCCACTATGAGCGGCCCAAATGGGCTTGTAGAGATCGTACTGTTCTTGCAGGAAGATTTGGTCAAAGCCTATGCTTGCCATGTAGTTATTCACTTGCCTGCTTCGTGAACGCAGGAATTTCTTTTCACTTTGGAAAGTCTGACTCACGAATTGCATCAACGCAGCCAGAGATACTAAAAAGGCTGGTTCAGCAAAATCCACATTTGAAATGTCTATGAGAATACTTCTGCAAGGTTGTTTAATGGCCTGAAATAGCTGATTGGCTTGGGCAGCAAATTGTACAAGGGTGATTTCATCACAAATTGCAGGGAATGTAATGATTGTTTCTGGTTGTGAATCTTGCGTTTTTTGTTCCATATGAATAGGTGGCACACGCAGGCTAAGAACTTGTCGCTGTTGCTACTGCTTCAACGGCTCACCCCAGCGAAAGCCGGAAATCTCCGGGTAGCTAACCTTCACCCCCGTCCGCTCGAAGACGAGTCGCGAGGCCTCATCTCCGGCATAATTGCCGAAAACCTTCACGCGCGTGATGCCCGAATTGGCAATCATTCGAGCGCAAATCGGGCACGGAAAGATGGTCACATACATATCGGCGCCTTCGACGGAAGTCCCATGACGAGCAGCCTGCAGAAGTGCATTCTGTTCCGCATGGAGGCAGTAACAGAGCTCCAATCGCTCACCCGTAGGAATTCCGAGTTGATCTCGCACGCAGCCGCCCAGCTCGTCCGGATGCGGATGCCCGACCGGCGGCCCGTTGTAGCCTGTGCAAACAATCTGATTGTTCTTAACAATGAGCGCACCCACTTTGCGGCGCAGACAAACCGAGCGCTCCTTGATGAGCTGCATAATGCCATAAAAATATTCGTCCCAGGAAATGCGGTCCGTCATGGAAAAATCACCTCAGAATGGCAACCCAACCGACATCACACCTGCCGCGTGCGCTCCCGCTTCAACGACGGCATTCAAATAATTCAGCGTGCTGTTCATCATCGAGAGCACGGGCGACGGATAGACGCCCAAGAAAACGACAATCGCGGCCAGAGGAATGAGAGTGAAAAGCTCGCGCCCATTGATTTCAGGCAGGGTCTTCCAGCGCTCGGGCAGAGTGCCGAGGAAAAGGCGCTGAATAGCCCAAAGAATATAGCCCGCCGTGATGATAATTCCGAAAACAGAAATAATCGTAAAAGCCTGCCAGGTCGGAAACGCCCCGACGAAACAGAGCGCCTCGGAGATGAATCCCGAAAGGCCGGGCAGCCCCATCGCCGCGAAAAATGCCAAAGAGAATACGCCGCCATAAATCGGCATTTGATTCGCCAAGCCTCCAAAGCCGAGTTTGCCGCGCAGCTCAACTTCAGGATAGTCCTTAGGATAAACGATGTACCGGTGATGCGCCCGATCGTAGATGACGCCTACAAGCAAAAAGAGCATCGCTGTTATCGTGCCGTGATTGAACATCTGGAAGACCGCGCCATTGATTCCTGCCGGCGTGAAGCTCGACATTCCCAACATCACGAATCCCATGTGCGAAATCGAGCTGTAGGCCACCAGTCTCTTCAAGTCCGTTTGCGCCATCGCGCAAAAGGCCCCATAGACGATATTGACCATCCCCATGAAGGCGATGAACCAAGCATACTGCATCGTCGTATCCGGCAGCATCGGGTAGTTGATGCGCAAGATGGCGTAGGTTCCCATTTTCAGCAGAATGCCCGCCAGAATGACCGAAACCGCGGTCGGAGCTTCCACATGCGCGTCCGGAAGCCATGTATGGAACGGGACCATCGGAATCTTGATGGCGAAGCACACGAAGAGCGCAAAGAACATCAGAGTCCGAAGTGTCTCACCCTTGATCCAGTCTCCTTGCAGACCTTGGTTCATCATATGAAGCATATTGAAAGTATGGCCGCCGGTTATGGGGTCGCGCGTGTTCAAATAGAAAGCCAACATGACGAGTAGCATGAGAAGCGAGCCAAACAAAGTATAGAGGAAGAACTTGATAGCGGCATATTCCCGTCGCGGGCCGCCCCAAATGCCGATGAGAAAATACATCGGCAAGAGCATCACTTCCCAAAAGACATAGAAGAGGAAGAAATCGAGGGCCACAAAAGTCCCTATCATGCCCGTTTCCAGAAGCAGGAACATGCAGAAGTAGCCCTTGACTGCCTTTGTAATGCCCCATGAAGCGAAAATGCACAAGAACGACAGCAGCGCTGTCAGTCCTACCATCGGCATCGAAAGACCGTCCACACCCACGAAGTACTCAATATTGAACGCGGGAATCCAGGAGACATGGTCAATGAATTGGAATCCGCGCTCGTCATTGATACCGGTCTGTGACGGATCGAAACGCGCCCAGGTGACAATCGCGATGATCAGAACCAAGCCGGTGAAGAAGACCGAGGTCCAGCGAATAGCATTCGGTCGGTCGCGGGGAATAAACAGGAGGACGATCAGGCCGACCACCGGCAGGAAAGTCATAAGCGTTAGTGGACTCATTTTCGCTACAAATTATTGGAAGATCTAAACCATTTGCCAAAGGAGAACGACCACCACAACGGCGGCGGTCAGCCACACATAATTCTGATAGCGTCCCGTCTGAAAGCGGCGCGTAATCGCGCCAAATTGATTTGTCACCCACGCGGTGAAATTCACAAGGCCATCCACGACATGATCGTCGAACCAACCCTGAATCGTCGAATAGGTCGCTGCCAGCTTTGCGCTGCCGTCAAGGATTCCGTCAATGACATATTTGTCAATGGCCGCAAGTGCCCGTGCAATAAAGAGAGTTAGCGCCACAAAAGTGGCGTCATAAATCTCGTCGAACCACCACTTCCGCTGCATTCCGCGTGCAACGACACCCAGTCGTTTCTGCCACGCCGCCGCCGAGATTTTCCAGCGGTAGTAGGTTTGGTAAGCGACATAGATGCCCGTCAATGCAACCAGAATGGAGATCACCATCGCGATGTAATGGGCACTGTGACTGCTATCGTGCGCTCCTGCTGCTTGATGAGAAACGGCATGGGTTTCAGCTACTTCACTGTGAACCTCTCCGTGCGCAACCACTGGGCCGTGGACGACCTTTGCGGGCGTTGGAAGCAGCTTTGCAAACCATCCTGATTCGGCTGAAATAGGATTCGGGGAATAGAAGATGAAAACCGAAAGCGTTGCCAGAATAACCAAAGGAACGGTCATCACTTTGGGGGATTCATGCACATGGTGGAAGGCGCTCTCTGCCGTGCGGAATTTGCCGTAGAAGGTCAGGTAAATCAACCGGAACATGTAAAAAGCCGTCATCATTGCTGCGCCAAATCCGAAAACCGGAAGGATGAACCATCCCGGATGCTCCATGGCAAAACGCAAGACACCGCCCAAAATCGCGTCTTTCGATAGAAATCCGGCGGTGAGTGGAATGCCGCAGAGAGCGAGCGTTGCGATTAGCATCGTCCAAAAAGTGGTCGGCAGCTTTGTCTTGAGGCCTCCCATATTGCGCATGTCTTGCGGTTCTGTCTTGTGGTCGCCGACATGATGCAACGCATGGTGCATCGCATGAATCACCGAACCCGAGCAGAGAAAGAGGCACGCTTTGAACATGGCATGCGTGCCCAAATGGAAAAAGCCGGCCGTATAGGAGCCGACGCCAATGCCCAAAATCATATAACCGAGCTGAGAGACTGTCGAATACGCCAACACGCGCTTGATGTCATTTTGCGCGATAGCGATAGTTGCGGCGAAGAAGGCCGTGAATCCACCGAAGAGAGCGATAATCACCGAGGCATCGGGTGTCAGCATGGGGAAGAGGCGTGCCGTCATATAGACACCCGCCGCCACCATCGTTGCCGCGTGAATGAGCGCGCTAACCGGTGTGGGACCCTCCATCGCATCCGGCAGCCAAACATGCAAAGGAAATTGCGCCGACTTTCCGATCGCTCCGCAGAAAAGGCATAAGCACGCGATCGTCAACACGGAGCCGGACAATTTGCCCGCGGCCACCGCACCAAAAACATCCGAGAGATTCGTCGTGCCCGCATAGACCAATACAATCATGATGCCAATAAAGAAGCCGGCGTCTCCGATGCGATTTACGATAAAGGCTTTCTTCCCCGCATTCGCAGCGGAGTCCTTTTCGTACCAAAACCCAATCAGGAGATAGGAACAAAGCCCAACCAGTTCCCATCCGACATAAATCAGCAGAAGACTATCAGCGAGAACCAGCTCCAACATCGAGAAACTGAAAAGCGATAGAAATGCAAAGTATCGGCTGTATCGAACATCGCCCTTCATGTACCCGACGCTGTACAGGTGAACCAGTGACGAGACAATCGTCACGACCATCAGCATCACCATGCACATGTTGTCCAAGTTGATGCCGATGTCAATCGAAAACGGCCCCAGCTCAATCCATCGAGCACTCCATTGATAGGCCAAATGCGGGTCACCGCTGACCAACATGCGCGTGACGAATAGATAGATCGAAATGGCTAAGCCCGCAAAAATAGCTGACAGGCTTACCCAATCTCCTCCGCGGGGGAGTCGCTTTCCCACGAAGATCTGAACGGCAAATGCGGCCAGAGGCAGAAGAAGAACAACTATGGCAAGAAGAATCTCAATCGGCATGACTACTTTGCATCTTCAACAGAATGAATGCAGCGATCTTTATTGAGAAACCAGGGAGATCAACGGGAGTCCCCCGAATTTTGCAAGCAGCTTGTCCAAGTGGCGCGCGGTTCGGGAAAGGCCCAGGTAATGGCGGAAACGCGCCGTCCGGGAAATCGTCCGAACGCGCGGCTGGTCGGGGTCAATTTCCCAGGGGTGAAGATAGAAAACAAAAGGCCGACCCTCCCGCAATATTTTTTGCACGCCCGCGCGAAAGAGTCCACTGGGAAGAATTCGAAAATAGCCACCGCCTCCCCAGGGTAAGTGCCGACCGGCAACAAGCAATGATGAGACCAGAATCTCGTGCAGCCCACATTCCCATTGAAACTGCCATTTTCCCTTCACATCAGCCGGAACGGGCGTATAACGGTCGTGAGCCACCGTGGGAAAAAGGCTCGAACTGTAGACAAATCCCTCTTTGACCAAAATCTCGGGAATCCATGGCGGATAATTGAAGCTGGGAGCTCGGAATCCCAACACGCGCTTGCCAATGACTCCCTCCAAAACATCGCGAGCCCGGCATAGATCTTCTCGAAAGAGCCGAGGCCCCAAGCGACTGGGCAATTGATGCGCATAGCCGTGGCATGCAATTTCATGACCGGCCGCCGCAATTCGTGACACCAAATCCGGTTCTCTCTGAGCAATGCATCCCAGCACAAAGAAAGTCGCCTTCGCCTGATGTTTTGCAAGAATCTCTAAGACACGCGCGATAGGCTCGGCCAAACGCAGGTCAAGCGCATCCCATGTCTCAGGCGGAAATGCAGGCCGCAAATTCTCCACCTGAAACCACGCTTCGACATCAAAGCTGATGAAAACTCTCGCACTATCCATGAAGTCCTACTTTCACACAATTTGCACCGAGGCTCGGCCCGCCTCAGAGCAGTCTCAATCCTTTTTCCCTGAACCGACGGACATCCCCGCGCGTCGGAAAAGTGAAGCAAGTGGCTTCGGCACGGTCGTTGGGAAGCAGCGTATAGTCTCCTCGATAAAGCATCTCGAGTGCATCAAGCAACACGCCCGCGCCGAGGGTCTTTGAATGGCTGATGACATGATCGAGTGACTCGCCGGATTCAATAGGATACATCCTCTGAAGGAGTATTTCTCCATCATCGAGGCGAGAGTTCATCCGGTGCACCGTTATGGCTCCCGTTCTCTCTCCGTGCAGGAGCGTCCAGAAAGCGGGCATCATCCCTCGATATCGTGGCAGGCATCCTCCATGAACATTCCAGCATCCGCGCGGAGGCAAATTCAACAGTCGCTGGCGAAATATCTGCGACGCTGCCACCGAAACAATCACATCGGGTTTCATTTCAGCCAAGTGGTTCAGAAATTCCGTGGAGTTGATGTCTCGCACGGAAAAGACTCTCACTCCATGCCGGGCGGCCAGGGCAGTGAGACTCGGGTTACGAAGGCGCTTCAGCAAATAGCGCAGCCCCATCCGGCAGAAATCCCTTATCCCATAGAAATTCACCATACGCTTCGCTATCATCCACCAGGAAGGGGCATTGAAGGGTTTTAACTTCACGATGGCGAGCATCTCGACCGGATGACCGGGCAATATGCGGAATAGTTCTGCAAAAAAACGATTGATGTAGAACGGATCCTCACTGGTAATGCTCACCACTTTCAGCGCCGTCGCGCTCTCTCTTGTTTGAGTCACCGATCTTGCCCTCGTACCACCCAAGCCTTGGGATCGATCGCTCCTTCAGGCCGTCAGCATTGCTTCTTGCTCGGTTCTACGGGGCGAATTTCCGAAGATGCTCGTCCCGACCGTTCCCATACCATTTGTTGGCGCCCTCGCAGCCAGTGAAAAAAGCTGAGAAAAAAAGCCAAGTTAAGAGCGGCGAAATGATAGGCCAAGATGAAGCCCGGTAAGCGAAGTCCAAGTCCATTTAGAATACCCCCCACCGCTGCCACTCCATAGAACAGAATCTGCAGTCCCAAAACTATCTTATAGATAAGGATTTGGCGAAGCAAAAGGCTTCCCGCGAGGATCGCCAACAGAAGGAACGGGGACAGCCAACGCAGAACCTTGTGAGAGAAGAAGACATAAGCTGTTGATCCATATCGTGGACAAATCATGTGGCCCATCGTCGCCAAGGTCTGGAAGTTGCCTATTCCGAAACGAGCCCGGCGATGGAATTCCTCGCGAATTGAAGCTCCCGTTTCTTCCATGGAAAGGGCCGTTGGTTCAAAAAGAGAACGCTTCCCATGTTCAACGACGCAGAGAAGTTGAAACATGTCGTCGTGCCGCCCGTCGTAATGAAATGGCGTAAACAGTTCACGCCGCACAGTGTAGAGACCTCCAAAGGCACCGCAAGTTCCTCCAAGGTTGCTTTCAAGTTTTTTCACGAAGATCTCGTATCTGCGATATAGACTTTCACCCCGCACCTCCGTGATTCCCTTGGGAGGAATCATATCCAAACGCCCCGATACGGCGCCCACGGTTGGATCCGCGAAATGCCGCACAAGCTTCCGCGCCGCAGAGGCGTCAAGAAATGTATTGGCGTCGGTAAATAGAAAAATGTTCTCCCGTGCTTCCCGGGCCAACCGATTCAATACGCCCACTTTTCCCGTGCGCCGTTCCATTTCAAAAAGTCGAACTCGAGAATCCGCACAGGTCCTCACAATCTCTGCCGTGCGGTCTGTCGAGCAATCTGAACCAACCAACACCTCCAACTTCTCCGCGGGATAATCCAACGCCAAGCAATTTTCTATCTTGGCGCCGATATGGGTTTCTTCGTTGTAAGCCGGGACCAAGATGGAAACCGAAGGCCACTCAACCGGGTCTTCCGGGGGTGGCGGCGATTTTCGTGCAAGGAGAAGGAGACTCAATGGATAGAAGATATAGGTGTGCAGAAGGCCCAAGAGTCCCGCCCAAAAGAGAATTCCTCCAATGATCTCGAGCACTTTCTATCCTCTCAGAGTATCCGCGAGATCCACATCAATCGAACGGAGCTGACGGTAGAAATTGAGAATAATCGCGAGTGCCACGGCCGCTTCCGAAGCGGCCACGACGATAATGAAAAGCGCCGCCAATTGCCCGTCAAGATTCCCGGCGACAAAACGGGTAAAGGCCACAAAATTCAACCCCGCGGCGTTCAGAATCAACTCGACACCCATCAGAATCTTCACCAGATTCTTGCTCGTGAGAACGGCCACAAATCCAAGAACGAAAAGGATGACTCCAACTGCCAAATAGATCATCAAATTATTCATGGTGACCACTCCGAGGGCGCGCGAGCCAAACGGCGCCGATGAGCGCGACCAAGAGCAGCATGGAGGCCATTTCAAAGGGTACAAGATACTGCGTCAGCATCGAAATCCCGATAATCTCTACGGTCGCAGTGTCCGGCTGGGGCGCAATTTTCCAGGGAGTTCCGATCAAAATGATAATAAGCACGGCTGCAAGCAACGCCGCCAACAAGACCGAGCCGACTCGCTGATGAGATTGATCAATGAAGCGCATATCCATGACGCGTTGCGTCAGCAGCAGTCCGAAGATAATCAGAATCAGAATGCCGCCGACATAAATGACGATCTGCGTGACGGCCAAGAAATCGGCAAAAAGGAAAACATAGAGAGTCGCAACGCCGCAAAAAGTGAACAGCAAGGCAAATGCGCTGTGAAGAATTCGCCCTGAAAAGACGACAATCGCCGCAGAAACGACCGTAACAAGGGCCGCGATGACGAAGAGGATTTGCGCGAAGAGAGAGGGTGTGGATTCCATTACGATTCGCTGGGTTGTGTCGGTGAAGGATTCATCGGAGTCGTTTCCGGCGCCTTGGATTTGGCGGCCGCGGCTTTTGTTTTGGCCTCACGGTCCCGCTGTCGGACAGACTCGACTTGCGTTGCACTCAAAATCGTGAAATGATAGATGAAATTGCGACGGGTGAGTTGCATTGCTTCATAGTCGGGCACGAAATGAATCGCGTCCGTCGGACACGGAGGAATACAGAGTCCACAGTAAATGCACTTGGCGTTGTCCACATCGAACTTCAGCACATGAAGGCGTCTCTTGGTCCCATCCTTCGTTGCGCCGAGGTCTTCGTCGGGTTGAGCCTTCAAGGTTTCAATGGAGATCGCATCCACAGGGCAAGCTCGGGCACACGCGCCACATCCCGTGCATTCGCTGTAGGTCATCCCGATCCGAACGCGAGCCCGCTCGGGCATCGTCCAGCGCTCATGAGGATACTGAAGCGTGACGGCTGGCTTGAACAGATGACCGAAGGTCACTCGCATCCCAATGAGCGTCGTCGAAATCCCTCTCCAAATCTGCTTGAAGTAACTACCTTTCAGCGATGTTCGCACGAGACTCTCATTCTCAGAACGATCTCATTCAACCCAAAGCATCCAAAAAGAGACGACGAGAAGATTTACGAACGAAACAGGCAAGAACACTTTCCAACAAACACCCATCAGTTGATCCACGCGCAGACGCGGCAGCGTCCAGCGCACCCACATCTGGACAAAGACGAGTGCCATGCACTTCATAAGAAACCAGATCGGCCCCGGAACAAAGCCGAGGAAAGAAAACGGTGCGTTCCAACCTCCCAAGAAAAGCGTTACGGCAATCGCTGACACCACAAACATATTCGCGTATTCCGACAGGAAGAACATCGCGTAGCGCATGCCGGAGTATTCCGTGGCATAGCCGGCCACGAGCTCGGATTCCCCTTCCGGAATGTCAAACGGAATCCGATTCACCTCGGCCACACTCGCCCAGAAGTAAATCACAAACGCGAACAATCCAAAGGGAGGGCACTTGAGGAAATTCCAACTCCAGAAGCCTCCTTCTTGTCCGACCACCAAAGATTGCATCGAAAGCGTACCAGCAATTATGGCAGGAACGAGCAGGGAAAGACCAATCGGAACTTCGTAGCTGACGATCTGAGCGGCGGATCGCATCGCCCCATAGAGCGACCACTTGTTGTTCGAGGCCCATCCCGCCATGAGAATGCCGATCACCACAAGCGAGGAAATGGCGATGACATAATAGAGCCCGACATTCAGATCCGCGCCCACAAGTTGCGCTCCAAAGGGAATGACCGCAAAAGCTCCCAGCGTGCCTACAAACACAATGTAGGGAGCCTGTCGGAAAAGAGGGCGATCCGCGATGGCCGGAATAATATCTTCCTTCAGCAGGAGCTTCACGGCATCAGCGATCGTCTGCAACCAGCCCTGAAAGCCGCCCGTCTCCATTGGTCCCAAACGATCCTGCATCCACGCGGAGACTTTCCGCTCAAACCAGACCGCAAAAAGCGCAAAAGAAAAGACAAACGCGATAATGCCGACAAGATAGGCGATGGTCAGCAGCGTTGCAGGCATGGGGTTCCTATGAAATCATTCTCATGAAATCAAGTGCGAATGGAGAGGTCGTAGTAGCGTTTGCCCACAGGAGTCTGGGGCGCTAATTGCCTCATTATTTCCGGGATAGAACCGCCTGACATAATGCGACTGAAAGCTTTCCGAAGAACCTCCGGCGCACTCATTTTCGGCTCATTATGTTCTTGTGTCAAAATGAAGCCCTGCAAAGCGCAAAGAAGAAGCTCCGTTGCCAGTCCCGCCGTTTGAACCATGGTCATCGAGCGGCCCCACTCTGCTTCATTAAGCTCGCGGAAGTAACGAGGCAATTGTCGCTGCTCCACAAGCTGCAAGGGATCTGCTCCAGCACAGACATGTTCGCACGCTTCCAAGATGGGCAGCCGCAAATTCGGTCGCGCCTCGATTTTCAGCAGGAGGTCGCTGAAAAGATCGCTATGGCGCGGCCTAACATCCCGGCCATTCCACCGCACGACCAGCCGATAAACAGGCCAACTTGGCAAAGCGGGATTGCGTTGGCCTATGTTTTCGATGAAAACGGCATCCGGCTCCCGCTCATAGATGAGATGCCTTTTCACCGTCAATTTGGCCGTTTGGGTCTTCAAATCCGCGTAACGCATCTATCTCTCAGTATGCCACCCGTGACCTCTGGTCGCGGAAAAATGTCTGCCTACCTATCCACTTCTCCCAGCACAATATCAATCGAGCCAATAATCGCCACCATATCGGCAATCATCGCTCCTACGCCGATTTCGGGTACCGCCGACAGCGAAGTGAAGCAATTCGAGCGGCACTTTACGCGATAAGGAATCTGTGAGCCATCCGAAATGGCATAGAATCCAAGCTCTCCGCGAGGCGCTTCCGTGCGCATATAGACTTCGCCTTCGGGAATCTTCTTGAAGCTCTTGGGAATGGCTTCCTGAACATTCCCTTCCGGCAAACGGTCGAGAGCTTGGCGAATGATTTTGACGCTCTGTTCCATCTCCCGAATGCGCACCATATACCGATCCCAGCAATCCCCCACAACGCCTTTCTCGCCCGTGCCGATGCAGATGTCGAAATCGTAAGTCTCGTAGCCGCTGTAGGCTTCGGTCTTGCGCAAGTCCCAGGCCACTCCCGCTCCGCGCAGGTTTGGGCCGGTCGCCCCATAAGCAATGGCTTGCTCGGCGTTCATCACGCCCACTTCCGCCGTTCGGTCAACAAAAATCTGATTGAAGCTGAAGAGATTATTGTATTCGTCAATCTTCGGCACAAAGTAGTCGCAGAAGTCGCGGCATTTCTCAACCCACCCCGACGGCAAATCGTGCGACAGGCCGCCGATCCAAATGTAGTTGTAGAGCAGCCGCGCTCCGCACACCTCTTCAAACAGGTCAATAATGTGCTCGCGCTCCCGGAAGGCATAGAGGAACGGCGTGAAGGCTCCGATATCTAAGGCATAAGTTCCAAAAGCGACAAGATGCGAGGCGATGCGATTCAGCTCCGCCATGATGACGCGGATCGTCTTCACTCGCTCGTTCACTTCGATGCCCATGAGCTTCTCCACCGCAAGCACGAAGCCCAAATTGCAATTCATCGAAGCCAGATAGTCAAGGCGGTCTGTGTATGGAATCACTTGATTGTAGGGAACCGATTCGGCAATCTTCTCGAAGCACCGGTGCAGGTAGCCAACATGAGGGGTAATCTTGACACAGATCTCTCCGTCCGTAAGGAGTTCCAGCCTCAGAACGCCGTGGGTCGAAGGGTGCTGCGGCCCCATGTTGAGAACCATGTGGTCGCCTTCGATGATGTCAATGCTCTTCACTATGGCCGCATGAAGCTCGGGCAAGTCTGCCAAAGTATTATCGCGATCTTGCTGCATTTGTTCGATAGAATCTGTCTTAGATTAGGGCAATTCCCAAGCCAAATCCGGTGCATCCTGCAAATTGTCATAAGCTGTCTTCAGGCCCTGATACTCCTCGGCGTTCCTGTAATCCTTCCGCAAGGGATGACCTTCCCAGTCATCCGGCAAGAGAATGCGGCGCAAATCAGGATGGCCAATGAACTCAACTCCCATGAGGTCAAAAGCCTCGCGTTCATGCCATTCCGCCGTGCGCCAGATGTGACTGACTGTCGGTACGCGAGCGTTATCCGCTGGCACGGAGACTTTCAGCACGCCGCGGTGGCCGTGCGTCATCGAAAAAATATGATAGACGACCTCGTAACTTCCCTTTCGATCCACAGCCGAAAGGCACATCAGCATGTCAAAGCGGAGCGTCGGCTCATCTCGCAGGAAAGCCGCGACTTCCGCAATTCTCTCGGCTGGCACCTTTATCGCCGAATCCGGCTTCGTCGCGATAAGCTCAAAAGCCAAATCAGGGAATTTCGTCTTCAGAATTTCGAGAAGCTCTTCCGTCGTCATAAGTATTTCACGGATAAACCGGATCTCAACTTCTTGGTTACGCTATTGCTCTACGGCCCCTCAGGTGACAATGCTCCTTGCCGTTTCAGCTCGGACAGCGCTGTGGCAACGATGTCGGCTAATGCCGTAACTTGGGCGGCTTGAAGGTCGCGCCGCTGCTCTGCAAAGGACGAGACCGCAGCAAAATGAATTTCAATGCGCTGCGCCGTGCCTTGCTGCTGGAACAAGACCTCCCAGTTATTCTTTCCGCGGAAAAAGATTTGCGTGTCGCTGCGCTCCGAGGTGCGGATGCCTTCAGCGGTCTTCAGGATGTAGCGCAAAGCGGTTTCAAGCGGGCCAAGCTCATCCGGGTCAAGGATAACGGACGCAAAAAGCTCCGCCTCACCTTGCAGCACCAAATCCGCGCCAAAATAGCGGGTCGTATCACCGGGCACGAAGGACACATCGGTGTAAACGGCCAGAGCCTCGTGTGTTCGAACCTTGGCTTTGGTCAAGGGCGACTTGCGCTCGCGCGTTTGTGCCAGTGGCACGCTCCCAATGAGGGAACGGTCGCGGAACATCGTGCGCCCGGGCGTCTGCAATTCCCATTCATAGTCTGTCGCAGGCCCTAATTCCTGCGACAGGGCCGGCGACAGCGTGAGAAAGAGACACGCCGCGCCCGCAATCCATCTGATGCGCGCCGCGGTGAGTTTCTCACTCGCCCGGCATCGCAGGCAATTTTGCGCTCCGCTCATTTTTCGTGCTTCTCATAGTTTTGGTGCTGCCAACAATAACGCGAGCCCTTCATCGCCCGACGCGAACACTGGGTTCCTTTCTGCGTCGTGGCCTCGCATTGTCGGAATTCCTGTTCAACCGGTTCGACAGTCTCAGGAGTGATTGCCGTATCTTGAGGCAGGTATTCCAGAGCCGTAGCGAGCGGAATCCAGCCTTCAACACTTACTTTCGCCCAGCCCGCGACCGTGTCCAAAACCTGAACACGCGCTCCCGGCATCACTGTTCCGACCATCGGACCGCAGGGAATCGTCCAAATTGTATCGGGCGGAATGCTTGCCTCCTGCGCGAGCAGATTGCCTGCGAGCAGAAGGCCGAGGCATAAAAGGCGAAGAATCATGACCATCAAGCCTCTTGGGCGGCTTTTGCCAGCACCTTTTCCTTCATAATCACTTTCTCGCGCAGCTCCAGAAGCCCCGCGATCAAGGCCTCGGGGCGCGGCGGACAACCCGGCACATACACATCCACCGGTACAATCTGATCCACGCCCTTGACCACACTGTAGCCACGCTGCCAGTAAGGTCCGCCACAAATCGCGCATGACCCCATGGCAATCACCCATTTCGGATCCGCCATCTGGTGGTAGATGCGCTTCAGTCGCGACGCCATCTTGAAAGTCACGGTTCCCGAAACAATCATCAAATCCGCTTGCCGCGGGCTGGGACGGAAGAATGTGCCAAAACGGTCCAAGTCATAGCGCGAGGCGCCTGTGCACATCATCTCGATGGCGCAGCATGCCAATCCAAAAGTGACGACCCAAAGGGAGCGAGAACGCCCCCAATCAAAGACCTTGTCTACTGAAGTGATCAGGATATTGTCGCCGAAGCGACCTTCAAGAATGCCCATAATTGCCGTGCAAAAAGATTCTTCAACGAATTTCTGACTATGAAGCTGCGGTTTCGGTGGCTGCCGAAGTCCGCTTTGTCTCAGGAGGCGGCGTTAATGCGGTTTGAGAGTCCATTCTATCCTCGGGCATGCGAATCCATTCGAGATCGCCCTTGGCCCAAACATAGGCCAACCCCGCCAAGAGAATGAGCAGGAAGAACGCCATCTCGATCCACGCCCAGAGTCCGAGATGCCGATACACAACCGCCCAGGGGTAGAGGAAAACCACCTCAACATCAAAGATGATGAAGATTAGCGCAATGATGTAGAAGCGGCTGTTGAAGCGAATCCAGGATGGCCCGCGAGTCACCTCTCCGCATTCGTAGGTGGAAAGTTTTGTCTGATTTGGCTTGTGGGGTGCCAAGAGTCTGGAAAGGAAAAGAACAACAAACACCAGAATGGCTGCCGCCATCAAGAATAAGATCACGGGAAGAAAAGAGGCGAACATAAGTGCCTTGTCCCCAAAGACCCTCGCATGAGGCGCCGCGACCGGGCGCCCGCCGAACATGGAACATTTAATATAGGGAAATTTTCTCTAAATGCAACCTCGAAACTATCCTCCTAACCACGCAATTTTTATGAAATTTTCCTTGACTCTAAATGTGAAGAATGTTATATTACATTCGGAAGGCGGAGAAAAAGATAAGGGGAGTCATTTTCTATTCCGTTTATAAACAGCCGTTTTGGAAGGCGTTTTCCCTCCTTTCGCGCCTCGGAATGGCCTGTCACACTTGGGGGATAGGCAAAGAGGGTATTCCCCCCATATCCTCAGACGCTGTCGCACCTTGGGGGGAAACAAGGGCATAGCGAACCACCCTGGTTCGGCGTGCCAAGCTTTCATTTTTCACCTCCCGCCGATGTGGGGTCCGGCCCGCAAGGGCCGGATCCCCCGCGGTGATACCCTCGCCCCTTTCAAGCTTTCAAATTTCAACTTTTTGCGGAGGTCGAACCTATGCCAATCCATGGATCCACACAGTGGACGAAGCTGCTCCTTTGCGCCGTTTTGGTTCTTGCCATCGGCGTCATGCCTATGTGCGCTCAGGAGAAAGCCAAAATTGCAGGGAAGATGACGCTGACTCAACCGGTACGCCAGATGCTTGATATCGGAGACACGCCAGGCCATCAGCTTGTGTTGGCTGAAGCCAAAGGGATGAACTTTAGCACGGGGGAGCACA
>Ga0315289_10006866_pt1 | contig 16679 bp, 16 predicted proteins | sample YL17G11_40_MG_FD_203452 | JGI IMG/M metagenome (GOLD analysis project Ga0315289, IMG submission 203452) | Sediment microbial communities from Yellowstone Lake, YNP, Wyoming, USA - YL17G11_40 | ecosystem: Environmental > Aquatic > Freshwater > Lake > Sediment | place: USA: Wyoming | collected... | reverse complement strand
GAGGACGGCGGCATCCGCTGGGTCTTCGGGAACTACTCGGAGTACCGGGAGGACCTGCGCAAGCGCAAAGGGAACGCCGCCGACCAGCCCCACCGGCTGAAGTACAAGACGCTGAAGCGGTGAGCGGCGAGGGCAGCCGCGGCCTTATTCCCTCTTGCCCGCCTCGAGAATCCGCCCGAGGCCGGAAAACAGAGAACGATTGTCAGGATGACGAGAATTTTCTTCTCTTATGGGACTTAAGGAAGGATATCAGACATCCTTCGGATTTCCGGAAAGTACTCACCCATCAGCGGCTGACAGTGTTGCTGGACCTTACTTTCAAGAAAGTCCGGATCGATCTTTGAGAGGATCTGGAATTTTGCCTTAGCCTTGTAGGCGTGGGTTCTTTTGCGGTTCAATTGGCTGACCGGCACGCCGACGAAATCAGCAATTTGGCCGGCCTGGTCGGCTATTTCGTGAGTGCGTACGACCAGCAGCCTATCCGAGGGAACGATCTCCAGCACTCTCCGGTTATGTATCGCCCAATAGGACAAATAGCCATCCAGAGTATAAAGTCCTTTTTTCTTGAACAGTTCCTCTTCTTTGGCGTGGCCGAGTTCATCCGCCCGGAAACGGAGTTCTTTAAACCGTGTCCAGTTTTTATTGGTTAGCCTGGCCAACTCATGGTTAATAAAAGAATCGATCCAGGAGTAACAATCACGCATGGTCAAAATGAATAGGGCGTCCTCATACTCTTGGGCCAAGACGTCCAATAGGAAATAATTGAGCGATGAGGAGTCGAGCTCCAGCAAAAGCCGTTTGTCCCTCTCCTTTATAAAACGACGCCACTCTTCCTGGCCGATCGTGTGTTGAAGACGGCGAAGGATCATTTTCAAGACCAATTCCCTCTCCGGTTCATGGTCCGATCTCAGTGCGCCGCTCAACAGCGCCTCGATAGAGTGAGTGCCCGATTTAGAGGTGCCGACACAATAACAATGCGTCCTTCTGGGCTTTGATGAACCGTACACAAAGAGTTTCTTAAGTAGCTTTCTGAGGATGTACATGGGCCCTTAAGGATCTCTTCTTCGACTGCGCCAACACTCGGAGACGGCCGGGAATCCGATCTTTAGCTTCATATCGAGGGGCAGGTCCGATGGCCGCGGATGTCATTGGAAGGATGGCCCCAGCGCGTCCGTCGCCGGCCGCTTCCCTCCCGACCAGAGGGCGCCGGGGAGCAGGCGGTGCCGGAACGTCCAGAGGACGAGCAAGACGCTGACGATGAACAGCAGCTCGGTGAACTCCTCCCAAAAGTTGAGCCAGACTTGGTTGCCGCTGAATGTGGCCACGATGGACATGCGCATGATCCCGAAGCCGAGCGGGCCGATGCCGGCGGCCATCAGGGCTTTCGAAACCGATACGGGCTCTGTCCGCTTGAACAGCAGGACCAGCCAGGAGGCGGTGAGGAACAACAGGGCCAGAACGGGGCAAAAGCGCAGCTCGAACCATTGTGACGTGACCATGTGGTGGTAGTAATGCGGCGAACCCAGCAGCTCCGTCCGGTAGGCGTTCAACTGGAAGGGCGCGGTGAGCGGCATGAACGACAAAGCCATCAGCCCCGGAAGCATGAACTTGAACAGGCGTTTGAGGCCGCAGGGGTCGTCCGTGTACTTCTCGCAGGCGCGGCACAGGCCGAGCGCGGCGCAGCGTTCGCTCTGGGGGCTGAACTTGATCAGGCGCTGGTCGAAGCCCTCCAGTGCGGCGTAGGCGATGAACGAGAAGCCGACCGCCATGCCGAAGCCGTGTGCGTACTCCCAGAAATGGCTGGCCCTCGCGAAGAAGATGTAGTCGATCGAACAGGCCGTCTCTCCCAGCCAGAACCAGATCAGGCCCCAACGCAGCGCCGTCAGGTCCGCGGCCTTCTGCCGCCAGATCCAGACGATCAGGAGAAAGGAGAGCGTCATGTAGAGAGGCTTGACGCCGAAGGCGTAGAACATCACCTGCCATTGCTGGACCAGGCTCATCGGCCGGAACGGCAGCGCCTCCCATCCCGCCGCCAAGGGGTCCGGCACCAGGCCGCGGACCAGCGGGTAAAGCATCAGGGGAACGACCGCCGTGCCGAGGCCCGCGAGGTTCCAGAGCCAAAGCTTATTCTTCGCGATGGTTTTCATGGTCATTTATCCTCCCCCTTGAATTTCCGTAAAAGCCTCTCGGCCTCCGCCTTGTCTTTGGCGGCTTCCGGGAGAATGGCCCCGTAAGGCTCCAGGCGCAGGAGCTGCTCCAGGGTCTCGACCGCGAGGCTTCGCTCCTTCATCTGCCAGTAAGTTTCCGCCAGGTAGAGCAGCGTCGTCGTTTCCCGCGGGCAGATATCGCGGGCCTTTTCCAGGCATTCCCGGGATTTTTTCAGGCTGCCCCCGAAAATGGGTGGCACCTTGAAATAGATCCGGCCCAGGGTGATGTAGGCGGCACCGCAGCCGAACCCTGCGTTGATCCGAAGGACTGCGTTCATCTCCCGCACGATGTCGTCGCGCAGGAACAGCGATCTCAGAACCCCCCGGGCCTGGCCGTACTCGGCGTAATTGGTCCCCAGCCAATAATGGCCCTCGACGCCTTCCGGGTTGACGCGAACGGCCTCTTTGGCCTGGCCGACGGCATCGGAAAACGCCCGCCTTTTCTCGCGATCGTCGCCGGAAATGCGGCCGAGATAGAAAAGCGCCTTGGCGGCCTTCCAATGGGCTTCGTAGGATGCGGGATCGCGCCGGGCCGCTTCGCCGTATTTTTCGGCCGCCCGTCGGGCCTGGCCCGGGTCCGCCCTTTGCTCATAGAAGGCGTCGCCCGCGGCTATCAGTGCGGCGGCTTCTTGAGCGTTGGCGGGGATCGTCGCGACCAGAAACAGTGCGGCCAGACACGCCGTTCTCTTTCCCAATTCAGGTTCTCTCCCCGGTCCCGAGCTTATCGGCCGCCGTCGACTTTTCCGAAGGGCCGCCGCCGCCCGGTCGGGGACGGTAAAGGATGTTATAGGTGCAGGCGGGCATCAGCCGGCCGTCCGGCAGAGGATAATGGCTGCAGCAGCGGACCGCCCGGGCCAGGTCGAAGTTGTCCTCGTCCATGAAATGGTGGATGAAGATCGATTTGATCCGCCGCTCGCCCACGGCCAGCGCCGCGCGAGGGGAAAACTCGCGGCCGGCGGCTCCGATCTCCTGCATCATGTTCCTGACCGTGGCCAGGATCTTTTTGGAATCGGGAGCGGCGCCGCTGGAGCTCCAGATCTCGTAGAGACAGTCCTTGATCTTGGCGAACGATCCGCCCTCCAGCCCCGGCAGGGACCGGTTCTGGATGATGTCCAGGCAGGTTTCGACGGACACGAGCCGCGGTAAAGGGATAAAGTCGCCGTCCTCCAGCCTGAGCAGGTAGGTCAGAGCGAAGCAGGCCGGATGGGAGCAGGGGAGAGGCGTGAAATCGCCGCTCTTCAATCGGCCGGCCGAGGCCTCGGCGATCATCCGGACGACGTCGGGGATCGTGAGCCTTTCCAGGGGGTCGAACGGGGCCCCGGCGCGCCGGCCGCTTCCGGAGAGAGGCTGGAACATGAGGCTGACGACGTGATCGTGACGGAAGAAATAATCCAGGATGCGGCCGATCTCGCCTTCATTGACGTTCTTCGCGACCGTGACGACCAGCGAAAGGGGGGCCTTTCTCTGTTCCATTTTCCGAAGCAGCTTCTCCTTGGCGGACAGGATGTCCGCGCCGCGCAGGCGCCGATAGACGTCGCCGGAGAAGCCGTCGAACTGGAGGGAGACGAGGACGTTGTGGTCCACGAGGAAACCGAGCAGCGCATCGTCCTCCGCCAGGCTCAAGCCGTTCGTGCTGATGGACGTGCGGAGGATCTCCGGACGGCCGCACAGCCGGACGATGTCCCGGATCTCGGGGTGAAGGGTCGGCTCGCCGCCGCTGAGGTTGATCAGCTCCAGGGTTCCCTCGGCCCGGACCAGGGTGTCGAGGATCGTGCCGACCTCGGCCAGGCTGAGGTCCCCGCCGCGCCGCCGGCCGCGGCCGCTGTCCACGAGACAGATGGGGCAATCCAGGTCGCACCGCTCGGTGATCTCGATGATCGGCATGCACGTGTGCTGTTCGTGCGACGGGCAAAGGCCGCAATCCTGAGGGCATCCCTCGCGGACGCGGGTGGAAAATTCGAGAGGTACGGTGCCGGGCTTGATGGTCGACAGGCTCTTCAGGTAGTGATCCGCGTCCGAGCTCAGCAGGCTGAGCGACCGGCCGTGCTCGGGACACGTACGTTCGAGCCGGATCTCCCGCCCCTGTTGAAGGATGCTCGCGGGCAGGAGCTTGCGGCAGACCGGGCAGACCCCGCGGGTGGTGGCGAGGAGCTCAGCATTCATCGCCGCTCCAATACCGTCCGTCCTTCTGCCGGTAGAAAAGATTGTACGTGCAGGCCGAGATCAGGCTCCCCGGCCGGTCGGGCACGAGGTCTCCGCAGCGCCGGGCCCGGTCGATATCGAACGTGTCTTCGTCCATGTGCGCGTGGACGTAGATGGTCTTGATGAACCTCTCCGCCCGGACCTGCCTCTGGTGCGCAGTGAGATCCGTGCCCGGCGGATAGGTCTCGTCCAGGATCTTCCTGGCGATCTTCAGGAAGCGGTCGTCCTCCGGAGACCGGTCGGGCCGGGCCCATTGTTCGGCGATGGCCCGGTTCGCGGCCTCGAAAAACGTCCCTTCCGGGTGCGGCAGGTAACCGGCCTCGAGGACCTTCCTCAGGACGCCGATGTCGATGTAGCGCGCGAGGGGGACGAAGGACCCTCCCCCGTCCGTGATCAGCATCGTGACGGCGTAGCAAAGCGGATGCGCCGACGGGAGCGGTATAAAATCGCTCTTTCTGATCCGCCCGGACGTCTGCTCCTCGATCCTCGCGAGGACGCCGTCGACGGGCAAGTGGGCCCGCGGCCCGAATCTCCGGCCGCCGAAGCCCGTATAGGTCATGGTCTGGACCGTGACGCTGCGGATGAAGTCCTCCCGCATGGCGGTGTCGATGATGCGGCCGATCTCGCCGTCGTTGACGTCCCGGATCATCACGTTGAGCAGCGTCGTGGGGACGGCGTGTTCTTTCAGGGTTTCGAGGGCCCGCATCTTTTCGGCCAGGATGTCGCGGCCGTGAAGCGCCGCGCACGTCTTTCCGCTGTACGTGTTGAACGAGAGGACCGCGTAAACCCCCCTTGCGGCCAGCTCCCTGGCCAGCCCGCCGTCGTCGGCCAGCCGCAGCCCGTTGGTATTCATGGTGATGCGCCCGATCTCCGGCCGCCGGCATTCGTCGAGCATGTCCAACAACCGCGGATGCAAGGTCGGCTCTCCGCCGGTGACGTTGATCAGGTCGACCGGTCCGCTGCTCTCGATGATCCAGTCGACGGTCCGGCGCAGTTCCTCGGGACTCATGTCATAGATCTTGTCTTTGCGGTTGTAGGTGAAACAAATGGGGCATTCCAGGTTGCAGGCGTTGGTGATGGAGACGACCGGCAGGTTGCAGGCCTGGACGTGGAAGGAACAGAGGCCGCAGTCGAGGGGGCAGCCGTAATCGATCGGCTTCGAATAGACCTTGGGGGGACGGTGCCGGCCGGGGACGCGGACGACTTCGAGATACCTGGTGGCGTCCTCGGCGATCAGGGCCTCGCGGACGCCGTGATCGGGGCAGACGTTCTGCTGAAAGACTTGGCCGTCCCGGATGACGATCTTGGCGTCGACCAGCCGCCGGCATTCCCGGCACATGCCGGTCGTCATCGTATAATAGGTATGGTCGCGGTTGGCCTTTTCCATCAGCCCGTCACTCGTGTTCTCGCTCGATCGTCATTCGACGACGGCATGTTGCGTCAGCTCCTTGAAGGCGACACGCATCAGCTCGGGGTCGGCCAGACGGTCGAGACGGGTGAAGCCGCACAGGCAGTTCCGGCCCCGGGCGATCCGCCGGCCATCCTTGAAGACTTCTCCATTCACGAGCGCGCCCTCGTCGTCCCGGGAGACGATCTCCACTTCGAGCGACAGCAGGTCGCCGCAATAGACGCTTTCGCTGATCTCCACCCTCTCCATTTTCGCCAGCAGGGGGAGCTTTTCGAAGTCCGTGCTGAACAGGATCAGCCACGAGGCGAGCTGGGCCACGGCCTCCAGGAGGAGCAGGCGGGGGAATTCGCCGGGGATGGGGGTGGGGGATTGCAGAAAGCCTTCCTCGAACGACACGGTCTTGAGCCCGCGGATGCGCTTGTCCTTGACGACGTGCTCGATCCGGTCGACGAAGAGGAAGCGCATGGTCACAGACCGCCGTCGATGACGATGTTCTGGGCGTTGATGTAGGAGGCGCGGTCCGAACAGAGGAAGGCGGCCAGCTCGGCCACCTCCTCCGGCCGGCCCGTGCGGCCCGCCGCGCAGTAGTTCAGGTATTCCCTGACCTTCTCCTCCGGCACGTTCGCGGCGACGCCGGAATCGAGCATTCCCGGGACGACCGAGTTCACCCTGATGCCGTAGCGGGCGAGTTCCCTGGCCAGGGAGAGGGTGAACCCGCAGATGGCTGCCTTGGCCGTGGCGTAGTGGACCGGGACCTCGAGCATGCGCGTCCCGGCGATCGACCCGACATTGAGGATGGTCCCCGACCGCTGGACGATCATGCGGCGCACGACCTCCTTGGTGACGATGAAGGGGCCTTTGACGTTGACGGCCATCAGTTCGTCCCAGTCGGACTCTTCGATCAGGGGGAAGGGCAGGACCTGGGTCGTCCCGGCGTTGTTGACCAGGATGTCGATCCGCTTGAAGGCGTCCGCGATCTTCCCCGTCATGGCCGCGATGGCATCGGCGTCGAGGACCGAGGCCTGAAAAGCCAGCGCCGCCCGGCCGTGCGCCTCGATCGACTTCACGACCTCCGCGGCCCGGGCTTCGTGCCTCAGGTAGTTGAAGGCGACGTCCGCGCCTTCCCGGGCGAAGATCTCGCACAGCTTTTTTCCCAGGGCGCCCGTCCCGCCCGTGATGAGGGCCTTTTTTCCGTCAAGCAACATCGGCCGCCTCCATTCGTGTTTTCACCAGACGCTGGAACGTCCGGGCCGTGAAAAGCCGCGGGATCTCGCTGGGCCTGGACAACGCTTCGAATCGCTCGGGGGGGATCTCGGGCAGCTCCAGGCGCAGGGCGGCCTTGGCCTTCTCCGTCAGCAGTCCATCCCTCTCGAAGTCCTCCCCGGGCAGGGCTTCCTTGGCTTTTCGTTCGATGTCGCCGCGGCTGATCCGGATGTGGAAAGCCTGCTCCAGCCGGAACACCAGGTCGAGCAGGTCGAGCGAATCGGCCCCGAGGTCGTCGATGAGCGACGCGTCGGGCGTGACCTTGTCCGCCTCGACGCCGATCGTCTGGGCGATGCACTCCCGCAGTTTCTCGAAGATCTCCTGGTCGTTCATCACGGCAAGACCTCCAAGATTTTAGCGATGGGCTTCCGCGGCTGGCTTGGGGCCGGCCTCAAGGGGCGGCCGACGGGAACGAGAGAGGCGATGACGTAGGCGGGGGGGATCCTCAGGATGTCGCGGATCTCCCCGGCCGCGATCAGGGGGGCGGTCGTACAGCACGCCCCGAGGCCGAGCGCCTGAGCGGCCAGAAGCATGTTCTGTACGGCCATGGCCGCACTGAAGCCCTCGGCCGAGAACGATCCTTCCGGCGTCAGGGCGTCCAAGCCTTTGAGCAGGGGCTCCAAGAAGGACGGCGATCTTTTGTAAAGGACGATGAAAAGGAGTGGGGCGTCGGCGAAGAACGTCAGGTAGGGGCCGAATTGATCTAGAATGGCCAACTGCTCGGGGTCGGCCGCCTTTTCTCTGATGCTCCGAAGTTTAGCCTCCACGGCTCCGCGGAGCCGCATCCGCGTATCCCGGTTTCTCACAGCCAGGAATTTCCAGGCCTGACGGTTGCTGTTGCTCGGGGCGTGGCGCGCGGCTTCGACGATGAGGCGCATCTCCTTGTCGGTGACCTCTCCGGGGCCGAATTCCCGGATGCTCCTCCGTTCTCGGATGATGGCGAGGAGGCTGTCTATTGACATAGGCCGAATCCTCCGTCGATGCCGATGACCTGGCCGGTGATATAATCGGCGGCGGGAGAGGCCAGGAAGACCACCACCCCGGCCACGTCCTCGGGCCGCCCGAACCGCTTGAGCGGGATCTGCTCCAGAAGTCGCGGGCCGGCCCGCCGCAGCAAACCCTCGGTCATGTCCGTTTCGATCACCCCCGGCGCGACCGCGTTGACCTGGATGCCCTTATGGGAGAATTCGACGGCCAAAGCCCGGGTCAGCGCTTCGACGCCCCCTTTGCTCGCGGCGTAGCCCGCCTGGCCGCGGGCCCCCATCCGGGCCGTCATCGAGGACAGATTGATGATCTTGCCCCGTTTTTGCAAAAACATGCGCTTCCCCGCGGCCCGGCACACGTGAAAGACGCCGCTGAGATTGACGGCGAGGACCGAATCCCACTCCTCGTTCTCCATCCCGACCAGCGGATACTCTTTGGTGATGCCGGCGTTGTTCACCAGGATGTCGAGACGGCCCCACTGGCGAACGACCTCTTCCACGAGGGATTCGGCATCTTTCGGGTCGGAGACGTCGGCCCGGAACGCAAAGGCTTCACCGCCGCGGGCGGCAATCTCCTTCACGACGGCTTCGGCGTCCTCCCCGCGGCGGCGATAATTCACCGCAACGCGCGCGCCGGAGGCGGCGAGCGCCAGGGCGATGGCCCGTCCGATCCCCCGCGAAGCGCCCGTGACCAGAGCGGACATTCCGGCTAGCGTCATGGTTCCTCCCGGTACCGCTTCAGGACCAGCGCGGCGTTCTGGCCGCCGAATCCGAACGAATTGGTGAGGATATATTCGCCGTCCCATTCCCGGGCCTGGTTTGGCACATAATCCAGGTCACAGAAGGGATCGGGATGCGCGTAGTTGATGGTCGGCGGGACAAAGCCGCGGAGAAATCCCGCGAGACAAGCGATGAGCTCGACCGCGCCGGCGGCGCCGATGAGGTGCCCGATCATAGACTTGGTCGAGCTCACCGGGATGCGGCCGGCCCGGTCCCCGAACAGGTCCTTGATCGCCCTCGTTTCGATCTCGTCGTTTTTCGGGGTGGACGTGCCGTGGGCGTTGATGTAGTCGATATCGCCGGGGCCGATCCCGGCGCTCGCCAGCGCTTTTTTCATGGCCGACAGCATGCCGCGCCCGTCCGGGTCGGGGTCGGTGGGCTTGTAGGCGTCGAGGCTGGCTCCATAGCCGGCGATTTCGGCCAGAATGGGCGCGTTCCTCTTCCTGGCGTGACCGAGGTCCTCCAACGCGACCAGCCCGGCGCCCTCTCCGATGACCGTGCCGTTCCGCCTGGCGTCGAACGGGCGGCAGGCCGGTTCGTCGTTTTCGCCGTTCGTTGACAGGGCGCCGAGGAGCGCAAAGCCGCCGATTCCCAGGGGATTGACCATGGAATCGTAGCCGCCGCAGCAAACGATGTCGGCCAGCCCCCGGCGGATGAGCTCGAACGAGTGGCCGATGGCCATGGCCGAGGCCGCGCAAGCCGAGCAGTTGACATAGCTCGGACCGCATAGGTCGTGCCGGGCGGCCAGGATGCGGCTGGCTGTGTCGAGGGGGGTCTGCAGGACCCCGCCCATGTCCTTGAGCCGCCGGAGATGCTCGACCCGGCTGATGGGCAAACCGGTGGCAGGACGGGATAGGCGTTCGAGCGGCAGGATCTCCAGGGAGACTCCCAGGTTAAGCCCCATTCTCGAGCTGGCCGGCAGCCCGGTGGGGATCCGTGCATCGGCCATCAAGTCGTCGAATGCCGCCAAGGCCAGAAAAACCTTTCGGTCCGTGATGTCCTCCGCCTCGGGATAGCGGGCGATAAGGGAGTCGAGCTCCAGCCCCTTGACTTCGGCGGCCTGGCGCACCGAGAAAGCGGATGCGTCGAAGTGCGAGATGGGCCCGATGCCGGAAGCGCCGTTCTGCAGGGCGGTGAAGAAAGACTCGCGTCCGCGTCCGATCGCCGAGACAACGCCACACCCGGTGACCACGACACGTCTCACGTCACCCTCCGGATAGCGAGGCTCACCTTGGCCTGGCCGAGATCGAACGCATTGACGAGAAGGATATCGGGAGGCTCCGGGCGAGATTCGCCGCGGAAGAACCCCCTCGGGATCGCCGGATCGGGATCCCGGGGGCAGAGAGCGGGGGGGAAGAGCCGGTTCTTAAGGGCGTAGGCGGCGGTGCTCAGGGCAAAAGAAGGCGCGGCGGCTAGCATGTCGCCGCAGAATTCTTTCAGGGAATGGAGGGGCGGCGCTGGTTTGAAAAGGGAGGCGATGGCTTCGGCTTCACAGAGATCACCCACGGGATGACCGCTCGCGCTGCAGAAAATTCCACCGACATCGTCCGGGCTCGCCTCGTCGTCCGCCAGCGCCTTCTTCATGACGTTCCTGAGGACCCCGGGCCGCTGCGGATATAGCGCGGGGGACCGGTTGTCCGTTTCTTCTCCGGACCCGCAGATCTCCGCGTAGATGGGCGCTTGCCTCCTTCGCGCGCTGGCCATGTCTTCGAGGACCAGGACGGCCGCGCCTTCGCCCGGCGCCAGGCCGTCCCTGTCCCGTTCGAACGGGCGGCAACCCCCGCTCGGCGCCAGCAGGCCCATCTGGGAAAAAGTCAGGAAACCAATGAAGTGGGTTTTACAATCGCATCCGCCGACCAGGGCGCAGTCGGCTTCCCCCCAGGCAATGGCCCGGGCCCCGGCCATGATCGCCTGGGCCGCGTTTCCCGGCCAGGGGTTGAAAACGAGATTATCGCCGTGGATGCCATAAAGCATGGAGATGTAGCAGAGGGCCATGTTCGGCAGAAGCTTGAACGAAAGCAGGGGATTGCAACCGGCCAGTCCTTCTTCCCCCAGCCGCCGGCACGAGAATTCTCCGGATTCGCCGAACGAGGCCTCGAGAACGGGGATCAACTCCTCGATTTCGCTGGAGGTCAGTCCCGTCCCCATGTAGATGCCCTTCCGGTCGGGAGGGTAGGCCTCTTGGGCCCCGGAGTCGGCGAGGGCCAGCGCCGCCGCCGCGGCCGCCATGTGGGCTTCCCGGTTCATGAACTTGACCAGCTTGCGGTTGGGGACGAGGGCGGCCCAGTTCTCGTCGGGCGTGCGGGCGCATCGGCCGTGGGGGAAGACCTCTCGCTCGGCGAAAGCAGCGCTCCTGACGGCGCTTTCTCCAAGCGCCCATTTTTTCCAGATCCCGGGCAGGTCCGTGCCGAAAGGCGAAACCACGCCGATCCCGGTGACGGCCACTTTCCGGTCCATTTTCTCAGGGCTCAGGAGGGATGTCCCGCAGCCAGAATTCGCGCAAGCGCCGGCGTTGCTCGTCCAATTCGGTGTCTTCGAGCGTCGTCCAGACGAAGACCATTTCGCATTCGGCGACGGGAGCGCCGGAGCATTCGGCCTTCACAGACACTTTTCCGGCGTCATCGTGGAGGGACAGGATCCGCGCGGAGAGAGCCAGCGTGTCCCCGGGCCTGGCGATCTGACGGAACTTGGCCTTCTCGATGATCGAGAGGAGGGCCTTGATCTTGCGGCCGGACGCCTTCTCCACGCTCGCTTCGAGGAGCAAGCCCGAGAGCTGGGCCAAGGCCTCGAGGATCAGGACGCCGGGCATGATGGGGTATTTCGGGAAATGGTCGTTGAAGAAATCCTCGCTCAAGCTGACGTTCTTGATACCCGCAGCGCTCGCCCCGATGTGCCATTCGGTGATCTTATCGATCAAGAAGAATCGCATTCCCGTTTCCCCCGACGATCCGATTCGGCGGCCCGAGATCACCCGTTCTTCGTTAACAGACTCGGGACCGCCCGCTCTCCCGGGCCCAAGATAACACCCCTTTCGAACCCCTGTCAACCATTCGCGATGGTCGCTTTCTCCGCCGATAATATGGATCGGTCCGGAATGGAAGTTGTCAAGATTCTGTTAAGATTTCGAAAAATCTTCTCGAAGCGGGCGGATTGACCCCGCCGTGCGGACGGTGATAATATTCCCTCGCAACGAGGAGGGGAAATGAACCAGAAGGACCGACCATTCACGACGCCCCGGAACAACCCTGATTCCGCGCCGGCCGCGAACACCGTGTCGCGCGGAAAGACCGTTCTGTGGAACGTCCTGGCCCTTCTGGCCGGACTGCTCCCGATCGCGCTCTACTGGATAGTTATCGCGCGCGAACCGAGCGTCTCCGTGGCGGAGGCCCGGGCGCAGCTTGCCCAAACCCGGACGCCCGTCCTGCTGCTGGACGTTCGTCCCGCGGCGAGGAACGCGGCCAACCCCATCCCCGGCGCCGTGAACGTGCCTTTCGACACCCTGCGCGCGATGACGAGCGCGGCCGAACTGCCTGCCGGCGTCGCGGGCAAACGCCTCCTCGTGATCTGCGATACGGGCATCAAGAGCGCCCCGGCCGTGCGGCGGCTGCGGGCGCTGGGCTTGCGCGACGCGTGGCGGATCTCCGGCGGCGCGGAGGCCTGGCAGGTTTACGGGGACGGCCTGAAGTCCGCCGCGCCCCTTCGGCCCATGAGCGTGTTCGAGCAGTGGCTGGCCGTGCTGGTCGCTTTCGGTGTCAAGCCGATTTACATGCTGCTCACCTTCGTGCTCATCGTCTGGCTGTGGCGCCAGCGCGCGACCGACCTCGTCGCCCTGCGCTGGGGGTTGATCTGGTTTTGGGTCGGTGAGACAGGCTGCTCGATCGACTACCTGTTCTATGCCCGCGGCTCCGACTTCTGGGAATACTTCCACGGCTTCGGCATGGCCGCGGGATTCATCTTCATCGCCTACGCGGCCCTCGTTGGGATCGACAACCGCGTCATCAAGTTCAGCCCGGCGAAGGAACGTTGCGCCGGCCTCAGCCTCTGTCGCGCATGCATAAAAACCACGGACGTGCCGTGCGGCCTCAAACGCCTCTTCGCGCTGATGATCCCCGCCCTCGCGGTCATCGCCCTGATGCCCCTCAGCGGGGGGTTCATTCGGGACTCTTACGACGCCGTCATCCTGGGCTCGACCACCCACTACCACCACCTCATGACGTCGCAGTTGTTCGAGCTGCGATTCTGTCCTCTGCTCGCGGCCGGATTGATGGTCGCCGCGTGGCTTGTTTTGATGTTCAAGCGTCACGATCCCGTCTCGGCGTCCAAGGCGATCCTGGCCGTCGGGCTGGGGCCGATGGGTTTCGCCGTTCTGCGGATGATCTTCGTTGCCACCTTCCGCGACCGGCTCGTCTGGTTCGATGCGTGGGAGGAACTGACCGAGCTCGTCACCATCTTCGGCCTCGCCGCAGTGCTCTGGGTGTTCCGGCAAAGCCTGTTCGCGCGGCGCCCGGCCGGCCTTCCCGGGCCGGGCCAAGCCTAGTCCCGCAGGATCGGCGAGCGCCAGTAGCTCCAGCTTGTGGACAGGAGGAGTCCCATCAGGCCGGGCGAGGCCCAGCTCCGAGCGTGTATCGGCAGGTGCCGCAGCGCGGTCCTCAGGAAATAGCCGCGGTCCAAGCGCACCGTGAGGCGGCGCACGCCCTCACGCAGCTCCCCGGCGGACATTTGCAGCGGACGGACCACCACATGGTCCCAGTCGAAGCGCGACCAGTCCCGGTCGAGGATACGCCCCTCGCGCTCGAACTGCGCGAAGTACTGCGTGCCCGGGTAAGGCGTGAGGAAGTAGAACGTGTAGGTGTCGAGCCCCAGGCGGGCGATGAGGTCGCCCGTCGCGTCGAAGGTGCCCCGGTCGTCGCCGTCGAAGCCGAACATGAACGTGCCGTCGACCAGGATGCCGCGCCGGTGCAGTTCCCGCACGAGCGCGCCGTACTGCTCGACGTGGTTCTGCAGGATGTGCTCGTTCCGATTGGTGAGGTTGCTTGCGGTTTGAAACCCGATGCTCACTGCGTAACAGCCGCTCTGCGCCATGAGCGGGATGAGCGCCGGGTCCTCGTGGATCGTTGTGGGCGCTTGGATCCACCACCGCTTGCCGAGGGGCGTGATGGCCCGCAGGACCTCACGGGCGTAGTCGGCGGCGCAAAACACGTTGTCGTCTACGAACAGGATGATCGACTGTGGCAGGGCGCGCAGCTCATCTACAACCGCGCCGGGCGGGCGCAGGCGCATCCCGCTACGAGGCATGTACTGCAGGTAGCAGAAACGGCAGGGATTCGTGCATCCGCGCGACATCTGGCACCAGGCCACGCGGCGGCTGTCGCGACGGAACAGGTCGCGGCGCGGCGCCGGCATGGCGAGGGCGTTGGCGGGCTGGGAGACGTAACGTGGCTGGAGGCGGCGGGCGGCGAGGTCGTCGAGCAGGCGCGGCCAGGTGTCTTCGGCGTCGCCGATCACCACGCTGTCGGCGTGTTTCAGGCACTCATCCGTCATCAGGGAAGTGTGCGGCCCGCCGAGCACGACCGGTACGCCCTCGGCGCGGAACCGGTCCGCCAGCGCGTAGGCCCGGGGGGCGTTGAAGGTGTTGACGGAGAAGCCGACCACGTCGAAGCCGCGGGCGCTCATGGGCACGGGGTCGCGGGCTTCGTCCACGAGGTGCACCTCATGCGGGTCGCTGAGCGCCGCTACGACGCCGAGGGTGAGCGGATGGATGGCACGCTCGTCCACCTTGATCTTGCGGCGGTAGCCGAGTCCGTCCCAGGCGGGTTGGACGAGCAGGATGCGGAGCGGCGTCGTCATGGGACGGGAGACGACTAATCTTTCTCGGGATAGGCCTCGATTTCCGCCTTGAGCTCGGCGATGAGCTCTTTGACCGAAACGATCTTGTTGATCCGATAGGCGTTTTGGCCGCAGAACACCAGCCCTTTGTCCATATTCCCCAAATAGGCGTTGACCAGAGCCAGGGCGATGCAATAGCGGGCCGTGGCGACATCGCACGTGGCCAGACAGCGGTAGGGGCATATGATCCTGTCGAGTTTACCTTCATCGAGGTTCCGCAGGAATTGGTTCCGGATCGCCCGTCCGGGCAAGCCGACCGGGCTTTTGATGATGACGATATCTTCCTCTTTGGAGTCGAGATAGGCCTGCTTGAACTCGGCGGCGACTTCGCATTCGTAGGTGCAGACGAACCGCGTCGCCATCTGGACTCCGGAGGCGCCGGCCTGAAGCATCCGGGCGATGTCCGCGCCGGTATAGATCCCCCCGCCGGCGATCACCGGGATCTTCCGGCCGAACCTGTCCTCGAACGGCTTGATCGCTTCGAGGACCTCGGGCAGGAGGATGTCGAGCGAATACTTCTCGGGTTCCTGGAGCTGCTCGGCCGAGAACCCGAGATGTCCTCCGGCCAGCGGGCCCTCGAGGACGACCGCGTCGGCCGTCCGGTGATATCGCTTCTCCCACGTCCGGAGGACGATGTCCGCCGCCCGGCCGGAGCTGATGATCGGAACGAGGTTGACGGTTTCATCGTCGATCATCTCCGGGAGCCGGAGGGGCAGAGAAGCCCCGGAGACGATGAACTTGGCCCCTTCCCGGGCCGAGGTCTGGATGAGGTCCTTGGCGTTGCTCAGGACGCCCATGACATTGACCGCGATGGGGCCGTCGGTCAGGGCCCTGGCCCTCCGGAGCTCTTTGATCAAGGCTTCGCGGCAGACGCCCTCGAAATCCGTCTTGGCCTCATTGAAATCGCCCAGCCCGACGGAAGCGATCGTTCCGATACCTCCCTCGTTGGCCACGGCCGCGGCCAATCCGGCCAGCGACACTCTCACTCCCATGCCGCCCTGGATGATCGGCAGAGGCACTTCGACGTTTCCGATTTTCAACGGAGAGATTTTCATGGCTCGCTCCTGAATTTCTTGACCGCCAGACAGGCGTTCCCTCCGCCGAAGCCGAAGGAATTGCTGATGGCCGCCTCGAGGTCGAGACGCTCCGCCCCGCGGGTGACGTAATCGAGTGGGCAGTCGGGATCCGGCTCTTCGTAATTGATGGTCGGGGGGACGATCCCGCTGTGGACGCTCATGACCGTGGCCGCAAATTCGACGGCTCCCGCGGCGGCCAAAAGGTGTCCGATCATCGATTTATTCGAGCTGACCTTGAGGATTCGGGCGTGACTGCCGAACGCCGCCAGGATGGCGGCGCTCTCGAATTTATCGTTGAGAACGGTGGACGTCCCGTGGGCGTTGATGTAACCGACGTCCTCGGGCCGGAGCCCGGCGTCGGCCAGGGTGTTCTTCATCACCCGGATCATGCCGTCGCCGCTCGGCTCTGGGGCGGTGAAATGATAGGCGTCCGCCGTATTCCCATAACCGGCGAGTTCGGCGTAGATCCGGGCGCCCCGGCCGAGGGCCCGTTCAAGGCGCTCCAAGACAACGACTCCGGCGCCCTCGCCCATGACGAACCCGTCCCGGCCCTTGTCGAACGGCCGCGAGGCTTTCTCCGGACAGTCGTTCCGCCGGGACATCGAGCGGTTGGCGCAGAATCCGGCGTAGGGGAGGCGGGCGAGGCAAGCCTCGGATCCACCGGCCAACATGATCTCCGCATCGCCCCGCTGGATGATTCGAAAGGCATCCCCGATCGCTATGGCCCCGGTCGAGCAGGCGACCGATGGAGCCGAGAGAGGCCCCTTCAAACCAAACCGGATCGAGACCATGCAGGCGGCCATGTTGATAAGCTGTTTGGAGACGAAAAAAGGGTCAAGGGCGCGGGGGCCTTTCTCGGCCAGCTTGGCCAGGC
>Ga0315289_10006865_pt1 | contig 16680 bp, 18 predicted proteins | sample YL17G11_40_MG_FD_203452 | JGI IMG/M metagenome (GOLD analysis project Ga0315289, IMG submission 203452) | Sediment microbial communities from Yellowstone Lake, YNP, Wyoming, USA - YL17G11_40 | ecosystem: Environmental > Aquatic > Freshwater > Lake > Sediment | place: USA: Wyoming | collected... | reverse complement strand
AGTCGTTCATGTTCTCCATCAGGAAACGGAATATTGATTCTCTTTCTCTCAGCGTTTCCTCTACCAGCTTGCGCTCGGTGATATCTCTGGCGATGGTCAGAATACATTCTTGTCCCTGGAACTCGATGATCTTGCTGCTCGCCTCGATCGGTACGACTCTTCCGTCCTTTGTCACGTGCGCATTCTCAAAAACAGCGGCTCCCTTTTCTCGAAGCTCCTTTATGCGCGGGGGGACCGTTTCCGCATACTCCGGCGAGTCTATGTCCGCGGTTGCCAACGAGAGAAGTTCCTCTCGCGAGTAGCCCGTTTCATCGACGGCGGCCTGGTTCACCTCGAGAAAATGGCCTTCGAGGTCGTTTATGAAGATAGCATCGGACGCGCTGTCGAAGATGGCCCTGAGCTTGCGCTCGCTGAGCGCCAGCTCCTCCTCCGCGCGTCTGCGCTCGGTTATGTTCCTGCCAATGGCGCACAGGCCGATGGGTTTACGCTTTTTGTCCTTGAGCACCGCGCCGGTGAACTCGAGAGGAATGCGGTCGCCCTTCTTTGTGAGGACATCCGCCTCCATGGTCGCGCGCCCCTCCTTCAGCACCGTCTTGAGTGTGTCCGCGACCCGCCACCGGTCTTCTTCCGCTACCAGGTCGGTTACCTTCAGCGATGGAAGCTCCTCGTCGGTATAGCCGGTTACCTTTGTTACGGCCCTGTTCCACTTGACGGGCCTTCCCTTGAGGTCTAAAACGACGAAGGCGTCCGTAGCTGCATCGAGCGCCCCCTCGACGAGCGCCCTCTCCGAGAGTAACTCTTCCCTTGATTTCTCTGAGCCCCGGGCCGTTTTTTCGAGCGATCTCGCGAGGACTTCAAGTCTTTTATTAGTCTCGGTGGACATGCGATACCCCGCTTAACGCCGAAGGACCGGTTTCTCCGCTCAGATCTCTCACGAATGCAGCCAACCTTATCCCCTCCGTGGCGGGAGTTTCACGATTGACAGCCAGAATTCCTCGATGGTCCTCACCACGTTCAGGAACTGGTCCAGGTCAACGGGCTTGCTGATGTAGCAGTTTGCGTGGAGGTTGTATGTGCGGACGATATCCTCATCCGACTTTGAAGTGGTAAGGATGATCACCGGGATGCTCTTCAGGTCTTCGTCCGTCTTGATTTCCGCCAGCACTTCGCGCCCGTCTTTTCTGGGCAGGTTCAAGTCCAGGAGTACGAGATCGGGACGGACCGCATCTTCGTACTCGCCTTCACACCTCAGCAAGGACATAGCCTCGACGCCGTCCTCGGCGACCGTCAGGTGGTTGGTCACCTTGCTCTCCTTCAGAGCCTCCTTTGTGAGGCGTACGTCCCCGGGGCTGTCCTCCACGAGGAGGATCTCAATGGGCTTGAAAGTCCCCATATTGCTCATTACCTTTCGTCTCCTTTCATGGGGGAAGTGGTTACGGTAAGGCCTGATAGACCCTGTCGTTCTGACTTCACCCAGCCTGGATGCAGTAATGCCCTTATCATTCTTATTATCGTGGGTTCAGCCTGTCAACTTTAAGGCTTCGTGGAGCTTAGAAAGTGTTCCGCGGCGAGGTGCAAGGGATATAATATTTCACCCATAATTTCGTTTTTAAAATTGGCTTCATAAGGGGACTCAAATGGAGGGACTTGAAAGGTTTCCCACCCTGAATCGGTCGCGGTCTTCGGCGCGTCGATGACGCAGGGGAAAGCGGGACATACGGGGGTGGCAAATATCCTGGAGTTCGGGTTTGAAGGCCGCGTGTACCCGGTCAACCCGGGCGCCGGCGATATACTAGGATTGCATGCATATCCAGGCCTGGAAGAGGTCCCGGAAACGCCGGAATTGGTGATCGGCGTCCTTCCGAGGGAGATGACCGCGGGGCTCATGCGCCGGTGCACCGAGAAGGATGTGAGCCAAGCCATCATACCGGGAGCCGGCTTCTCCGACGCCGGAGTGGAGGGCCGCCGCTTGTAGGAAGAGGTGATGGCCGTTGCCCGCGCCGCAAGGCCGACGTCGGCGAGAACGACATGCTCTCATACCTCGGCAATGACGTGGAGACAAAGGTCATCGGTCTGTATACTGAGGGCGTCACGGATGGAAGTGAGTCTGCCGAAGTCCTGGGTGAGGTCGCGGCCGGGAAGCCGGTAATGCTTCTAAAGGGCGGGCTGACGGAGATGGGGCAGAAGGCCGTCGCGAGCCACACCGGCGCGCTATGGCGATACGCGTCTAATTAGTGAGCTCAAGGCGTAAGAAATAGGTACACTCGGAGTCTATTGCTCGAACCGGCCACCGGGAGGTGTATGGCTTGTACATATCGGTGATAGGTGCCTCGGAGTGCGACGAGCGCATGGCCGAGGTCGCTTACAGGTTGGGCTGGGAGATAGCGCGGCGGCACCACGTGCTGGTATGCGGAGGCCTGGGAGGCGTGATGGACGCTGCGGCGCACGGGGCCCACGACGCAAACGGGTTTTCCGTGGGCATTCTTCCCGGCGCTGACCGAAAGAACGCCGGCAAGTGGCTCTCTGTAGCGATCCCTACCGACATGGGTCACGCCAGGAACGCTATCATCGCGCTCTCCGCGGACGCGCTGATAGCGGTCGGGGGCGGCTTCGGCACGCTATCTGAGATCGCGTTCGGCCTCAAGATGGGAAAGCCCGTAATTGGCCTTGGCACCTGGGGGTCCGCAGAAGGCGGGAGTGAAGAGCGCTGGTGCTCCACGGCTTCCACCCCCGGGGAAGCGGTTGCCATGGCGGAAAGGCTTGCCGGCCCTACCCGGCCATAGCATTGTAGGCGGTGGCGACGAATATCGCCCCGGCGAGACTTATGCAGCCGATCATAAGATAAGCACTTCCGTAGCCGAGCCATGAGATGATGGGCCCCATGGCGACTGCCCCGAAAGTTATCCCCGCCTCGAACGCCGCGGTATAAATGCCGAAGGCGCCTCCCAGTTCTTCCTTCGCCACGTGGTCCATGACCAGAGCCGAAAGCGCCGGCGAGTGAAAGGTGAATCCCAGGCCGAAGAGGATGGCGGCTATGCATAACCCCGCGAAGCTATCGCTTGCCGAGAGCACGAACATCGAGCCGCCGAGAGCGAGAAGGCCCAGTGTTATGGTCCATCTCCTGCCCAGCCTGTCTGGGATTGAGCCGCCCAGGAGGCGCAGGGCGATAATCAAACCCGCGTTGATCGTGAAGAACAGGGCGAAGTGCCCGATCCCCCTCGACTTCGCAAAGAGCGGTAAGAAGGTCTCGACCGCGCCAAGCGTCGCGGTCCCGGCGAAAACGGCAACGGATACAAAAGCGATGAGGCGGCGGTTGTGCCTGGCCCGCGGGGGTCCTACCGGTTCACCGATCTCGGGAACCATGCTTTCCGAAACCCAGAGGATGAAGAGGAAGGAGATGGCGGCGGCGATTGCGGCCGCGATGAAGACCACGTCATAGCCAAAGCGGTCCTTGAGGAAGATGCCGAGGGGGGGAGCCACCATGACGGCCAGGTTGAAGGAGGTCTGGAACCATGCCTGGGACTTTCCCTTGTGCAGACTGGGGGCGATGTCGCCTATGAATACCAGGGATGCGGTGTGGAAGCACGCGACTCCAATGCCGTAGAACGCGAGGACGAACGCCAGCGAGACAATGTGGCGGGCTATGATATAGAGGAGTGAGGCGATCACGAAGTTTATAGTCCCGATTATTAACAGGGGTTTGCGCCCTGAGATATCGGCCCTCCGCCCGATATAAGGCCGCAGCAGGAGGGAAGAAACAGTGATGGTGCCCATCAAAAGGCCGACCTGTGTCGTCGTTGCGCCGACCACGCCCTTCATGTAGAGGGGGAGCACGGGTATGAGGAGGTAGAGGCTCCCCAGGAAGAAGAAGGAAGAGATGAAGAGGAGCACGAAGTCCGGGGTGACGACCCTGGTCTCACCGGCGCCGTTTTGGGTCCTGGTATCTCTGTCCATGGGCGGATTATATTATACATGCGTGGGTGCATTGCCCGGCGACAGCGGTGGTTGCGTTGAAGGTTGTGGTTGCGCCAGACAAGTTCAAAGGAAGCCTTACCGCCGTCGAGGCCGCGCGGGCGATGGCGGATGGCGTGAGGGATGCGGAACCCGAGGCCGAGGTCCTCGTCAGCCCGATGGCCGACGGCGGCGAGGGGACTGTTGATGCTATCGCAGCCGCGACGGGGGCACAGACAAGGCGGGAGGAAGTCAGCGGGCCGCTTCCCGGGCAAGCGGTCACCGCGCAGTGGGCGTACCTTCCCCCCGGAGCACTTAAGGCCTCGCTCTTGCAGGGGGGAAAGACCGCGGTTGTAGAGATGGCCCAGGCGTCGGGCTTCTGGCTCGTTCCCGAAAAGGACCGCGACCCTCTTCTTACCAGTACATTCGGCACCGGGCAGTTGATCAACGCTGCCCTGGACGCGGGTTGCGGCCTGGTGATAGTCGGTATTGGCGGGAGCGCGACGGTTGACGGGGGCACGGGGATGGCAACCACCCTTGGCTATCGCTTCCTTGGCGAAGATGGCCGACAGGTGCCGCCGGGCGGGGGCTCGCTCGAGCGGATCAGCTCCATAGACGCATCCGGCAGGGACCCGAGGCTGTCCGAGACAGAGTTTGTCGCGGCCTGCGACGTCGATAACCCGCTGGTCGGTGATGACGGCGCTGCAGCCGTTTACGGACCGCAAAAGGGCGCGGCCCCGGAGCAGGTGGCCGTCTTGGAGCGAGGCCTGAGGCGCCTCGGTGAACTGATACAGGCTCAGCTGGGCGTTGACGTCCTCGATCTACCCGGCGCGGGCGCCGCCGGCGGCCTCGGCGCCGGGCTCGTGGCGTTCTGCGGAGCCCGGATAGCTAGCGGGGTAGGGCTCGTGGCGGAAATCACCGGCCTGCGTGAAAAGATCGAGGGCGCAGACCTCGTGCTAACGGGAGAGGGGAGTTTCGACGCCCAGACCACTCACGGCAAGACCCCCGTGGGAGTCGCGAGGATTGCAGGGGAGATGGGAGTGCCCGCCGTCATAGTGGCCGGCCGGCTTGTCGGGGACGCGGGTGCCGACCTTGGCCCGGGCGTTGCCGCGTTTTCAGTTGTCCCGGGACCGGTGGACATGGATGAGGCGTTGGGTCGAGCGGCAGGGCTTGTACGTTCCGGCACTTCGCGCCTTATGCGCCTTCTCGCACTTCGTATTTAGCCGTTGTCATACCCTGTTCGAATTCTCAAACTGCCGCCACGCCTTGGGGTATAATCTTAATCGAGCATTACAGGCAGCACGGGGGATTGAAATGACCCCCGGTCATGATACTCGAGCGGTTTGGAGCGAGATTGAACGGCGGCGACCTCGAGCAGGGCGACACTGGGAAGCTCTCCGAAGAATACGTTGAGAAAGCGGTGCGGTTTGTAATAAACGCGCACGCCGCGACTGTGAACATGAGGCTCTACCCTCCCTCGAGCGACATCGTGACCCAGACGCTCGAGAAGGCCCAGGAGTGGCTCGGCGAGCTTTTAAAGGAAAGAGATGAGCTCAGCGTCAGCGCGCTGGAGAACTCGATCGTCATAAACGATGTAAGGCTCGAGGAGGCCGACCAGCAGAAAGCCCCGATCAAATCCTTCGTCGCCTGGATGAACGAAAGGGGCCTATCCAGTCTCCAGTTCAGGACGGGGGTTACAGAGGAAGAGCTGCGGACGGTGTTCTCGCTTCTCTGGGAGATCGGAGAAAACCAGGAACTGAGGGCGAATCTTACGAGCGAACTCTCTGAGCGCGGCGTGACGAACGCCTCCGTGAACCAGCGCGTGTATGTCGCCGTGGATGCGGGCGGGGACACGGCCGACCTTGCCGGAGTGGCGGTGAGGAAGGCCACGCCTCTTGATGCGCTCAAGGACGAACTCCTGATCAGGTACCTGATGGCGAAGATAGACCTCGGCCAGGTACAGGATTCGGACATGCTCGAGGTCCTCTCCGATCCGGAAAAAGTCGGCGGGTTGATGTCCAGGTTCCTCGCTGAGGAGGGTGCGGAGGGTGGCGTTCTCATAAGGAGCCAGAGGGCGGAGGACGCCCTGAACAGGCTCTCGGCGATGATCTCGGCTGTCGGGGACAAAGGCCTGAGGCAGTCGCTTCAAGATACGGTGACCTCGATCATCTCCGAGATGAACCCGCGAGAGATGACGAGCGTGCTATCCGGCCAAGGGCCCGAGGACCTTAACATAAGGCACGTGCGCCACAACGTGATCTCCATGCTCAGGGACGAGCAGTTGTTAGGGATCGTGGACTCCCTCATAGACGAGTACCTCGACATGCAGCAGCAGGCGGGCGAGCTCGACACCGCATGGACAAGGGGAAGGCTAAAGGACCTGAACGATTTGCTGCTGGAGGTGCGCTCGGGTGCTCTCGGTGAGGTCCTGGGTCCCAAGATAGACGGTAAATTCGACGAGGCGGGGATTCCGGAGGAGCGGGAACCCGGTACCGGTGTTCGCGTCCTGTCCGCGTACCAGTTACTGGGCGGACCCCTCAAGGAGGAGCAGATCCCGGACCTCGGCGAGGGGGTGGACGACACCGTCCCGATGCAGATCCGGCAGCTCTACTCGATGAATGAGAGCGAGCTGGCGGCAGGCTTGCTGCTCAAGCTGGCGGATAACCTTATGGACCGCCCCGAGAACGTGCGGAGGTTTGCGGCGTACCTGGTAGGGGAGACGCTTAACGTACTGGATCCGCCGGAGAGGACGGCGGCGGCTAAGGTGCTGGAGCCCGGGCTTGCCGGGGCCGCTGGCGCCGAGCGGGATTACACGACTTTCGCCAGGGAGATAGATTCGGCAGCCTCGGTGGCCGAGTTCTATCTGACGGAGAACAGGGCGGAGGAAACGTCGGGCATCCTGGAACTTCTCGTCAGGGAGGCATCCGGCGAGGGGGGGAAGGGGCCCGAGCTTGTAAAGCACGCGTCCTCGGTGCTTGAAGGGCTTATAGGGCCTGAAGGTGTTATTTCCCCGGAGGCGTTGCTTGCGGAGGAGGACAGCGAAAAACTGGTTCGCACCGTCAGGGTGCTGGCGATGCTGGGGCCTGACACCCTGTCCCCGATAGTGGAGATGATCAAGGAACGCGGCCAGATGGAGGTGCGGGACAGCGCGATAACGGCGCTGGTGGCGGCGGGGCCTGTAGGAGTGCAGGCGTTGATCGCGGAGCTCGCGAAGGATAACCCCTGGTACGCTTACCGTAATATCCTCGACGTACTGGCCGACATAAAGTGTCTCGGGGCGGTCGAGCAGATCGGCGCCATGGCGGGCAATCCCGATGAGAGGATTCGCCGCGAGGCCGTGAGAAGCCTCGCCAGGATAGGTGACCCCGGCTCCCTCCCGATCGTGCTCAGCGCGGCGAACGACAGCAGTCCGGCGGTGCGGCGGACGGCGGTCAGAGTGCTCGGTATGTTCAAGGACCCGGGCGTTGCAGACTACCTGTTCGACATCATCTTCGCCTCCGGTAAGGGGCCGCGGGCCAAGGAGGAGGAGGGTGTGGCGGAGGCGGCCTGCCTGGCACTGGGGGACCTGCGTGACAGGAGCCTGGTCCCCCGGCTTCTGGAACTTATAAGGAAAGGCGGGCTGTTCCGCAAGGGGATGCCCGATGAAGTCAGAGCCGCTGCATGTGTGGCGCTTGGGACGATGGGCGACCCGTCAGCGGCACCTGTGCTCGAGAAAGCGGCCAGGGACGCGAGCGCGGTGGTCCGGAGCAGCGCGGAGAAGGCTCTTCGCAAGTTGAAGGGCGTCGTGACCGCTCCCGAGCCGGCGACTCCCGAAGAGATACAGAGAGCGATGGAGCGCAAGGCGGCAAGTCAAGCCGCGCCGAGCCCTCCTCCCCTGGAACCCGATGCCGGATGGCCGGCAGGGGCCGAACTCTCGCGTCCCGCTGCACCCTCACGCGATTATCCCGTACCCCGGGAGGCAGAGACGCCAACACCGGCTGAGCCCCGACCGCCAAGGTCGAGGCCCACCACGCCCCCGCCCCCGGAGTGGCCGCCCGAGCCACCGGAACCTCCGGAGCCTCAAGGGCCGCCGGGGAGTCCACCGCCTCCGCCGGCGTGGAAGTGATCTACGTGCCCCGTCCCATAAATACGCTGGCATTCGAGCGCCCCTGCATCACCTCCCGCCGCGTTCCGCTCCCTCGCCGTACTACAGGAGTACGTCTCAGTCGCGCGCCTTGCTGGCGCGGCGCACCGACGCTCTCGGTGCGTGACCGTATTTATGGGACGGGGCACTAAGGCCTGGCTTAATCCCGGGTCAACGGTTGCCCCTGAGGCGCGCGCCTCCTCCGCCTCTGCCTGAGAAGGTCCACGAATGCTTCGAGGCGTGTCGCGACGCCTATCGGGGAAGCGTGTTCGTCGAGGCAGAGGTTGAGTACGGGGATGTCGAACTCGGACTCGATGCGTGGAAGGATGGTGCGGCAGATATTCTCGGGCATGCACGTGAAGGGGTAAAGGTGGAGCACGCCGTCGTATCCGGCGCGCGCGGCGCCTATCGTCCCCGCGATGGTCTGGTGTTCCTCTCCCCCCAGCACATAAGCCACGTACGGCCTTGCTACCCTGCGCGCCCTATGCTCGCCTAACGTGATGCGTGGGTCCGTCTTGAGCGGCCTGAACAGCCACTTGTAGACGCTCATGACCGGGTATGACATGACCCCCATCTCTCCCAGCCTGCGCTCGATGTCGAAGTTGAGCGCAGGCTCGAGGACGGCGTATATCTCGCCTAGGACGGCGATCCTGAGCGGCTCCTCCCTGTCTTTATCAAGCTCCACGCCCCCGAGGAGGGAAAGCGCCTCGGAAAGCGCCCTGTCTATCTGGCCGAGGCTCCGGGCTTCGTGGATGAGCGAGAGGCCCTCGGTCAGCGCAAAAGAGGCTGAGCCGTGCTTACCTTCTAAGGGCCTTATCCACCTGGACTCGATCTCCAGTTTGTCGACGGCTTCGGCCTTGCGCTTGAAGTGCCGGAAAGCCCTGAACCACCCGAGGGCGAGGTTGCCATCTACCGTCTGCCTGAACTTGTTGTAGACGTCTCCAATGCCGTCGCGCCCGAGCAGTATGCTGTCGAAGTCGAACCCGGCGTCGCGCAGTATCTGGTGCTGGACCCTCCCGTAGTAGCCGAAGCGGCACGCCCACGTGCCGCTGACCATGGCGAGCGTGTCGGCGCCCATTTGAAGGGCGCGAAGATTGTCACCGAGGTTTACCTTGAAGGGGAGGCAGACGAACTCTGGGGCGTGGAGCGCGCCGATGTCGATCGTCTTGCGGGTGGGACGCGACGGGATGACCACCTCGGCGCCGAGGTTGGACAAAAGCGCGGATAAGGCTATGTAAGCGTTTCCCATATGGGGGAATGAGACCTTCATCATTCCGGCTCGGGCCCAGGTGCTGGTATTCGCGTTCGGGAGCGGCGGATGAGGTCAACGAAAGCCTCCACCCGCGTAGCCACCCCGGCCTCCCCCGTATGCTCATCGAGGACGAGGGTCATGAGCGGCGGGCTCTTCTCGGTGCGGACCTCCCTCGTTATTATCTCGCCTATGATGGAATCGGGGCCGCACGCGAACCCGACGACCAGCAGCACGCCGTCGATGTCATCGCGCGAAAGGAAATGCGAGGCCGCTCCCAGTAGCTCCTTCTCGTAGGTCCAGGATATTCCCGGGTAGCGCTCGAGCTCCCGGTCGATAACTGCAGCAGGAACCTGTGTGATATAGCTGGCATTCGCGCCGAGCCTTGCGAGCTTGCGGGGGATGTTGTGGCTGATGAAGGGGTCAAAGATGAGGTACTCGTGACCGACCAGCGCGATGTTGAGGTCTGCGCCGCGGGTACTTCCAGGATCAGGCCTGGAGCCGCTCCCGTTGCCGCCGCCGTTTGAAAGGACCGCCTTGATGGCATCCTCCGGGGTGGTGCCGCGCAGCAACTCCGCCTGGTAACGCCGCTCCATATCAAGGGCCGCGTCGAGCGCTCTTCTCGCCCCCGCCCCGGTTACGCCGAATGAGCCGGCGAGCTTTTTGGCGCTGGACTTGAGCGACGTGTTCTGCACGTCAACCACGAAGTCGATGATCGGCGGCAGGCCTGAAAGCGAGCTCTTTATCATGTCAGGAAGGCCGATCAGCTTCGGACAAGTGTACGTATCGTTCTCGCCCTTCTCGACTGAAACGAGCCTGGATATGAAGAGGTGATCGACACTGTCGGCGAGGTCGAGCACGTGGCCGTAAAAGAGCTTTACCGGCACGCAGATGTCGTCGACGCAGTGTCGGACCCCGTCCTCCAGCAGCCGCTTGCCCGTGTGCCTCGAGACCACGACATCGGCGCCAAGGCCCTCCAGCAGGACTTTCCAGAACGGGAAGTAACGGTAATATGAAAGTGCTCTTGGGATACCGACCTTAACCATGTTCATAATTATATAATTAAAAAGCCTTTTAGTTTTGGTGGGCGGTACCAGGGAGGTCATGATGCAGAAGCGGTTTCGGGGCCTGGCGGTTCTACTCGCGATATCTGTCGCGCTTCTTCTTGCTCTTGCCGGATGCGGCGAAAAAGGGGAGGTGACCACGCGGCCGAAGGCCACCCCGGCCGAGGAAGTCTCCGTGCATGTCTACTTCATGCGTGGTGATGAAGCGGCCGCGGTCGTGAGGAAAGTCGAAAAGGGAGGGGCGGAGGAGGCGCTTGTGGCGCTTTTGAAGGGCCCGACAGAGAAAGAGAAGCAGGGCGGCTTGTTCTCTCCCATACCCGGGGGCACCAGTCTGAACGGTTATTCTGTTGAGGGGGATACCGCGAGGGTCGATTTCTCCGGCGAGCTTTTAAAGTTCGGCGGCGGCTCGGCGGCCGTGTACGGCATCACCACGGAGATAAACAAGACGGTTCTCGCCAACGAGCCGGGGGTCGGCACTGTGGAGATCACGGTGGAGGGGCGGCCGGCGGAGGAAGTGCTTCAGCCCTGAGCCCGGGCGTCGGGCCAGACCCTCTTTTGCATCATTACCCTGGTCCCGTTCTCGCCGGTCTCGGCTTCGACCTCGTCCATCAGCGAGTAGATGATCAGTAATCCCCGCCCCTCCAGCGCATCCGGGTCGGGAGCCGAGGGCGGCAGGATGTCGGGGTCGAAACCGTTTCCACTGTCCGTGACCTCGACGACTACACGGTTTTCAAATACCCTGCATATCACGTCAACCGGGCACTCGTTTTCGGGGTTGTGGAACAGGGAGTTCTTGCAGGCCTCGTGGGTCGCGGAGACTATGTCGTTGACGTGCGGCTCTATGTGCGGATACGGCTTCAGGGTCACGCGGATGAACTCTCTCAGGGTCGTGAGGCTGGAAGCAGAGGGCTCGAGCGTATACCGGCAGACCTTCACGCAGCTCCCCCTGCCAACGGACATTTTCCTTCGACTTTCCCTGGCGCTCATCTTCTTATCCGGGGTCATGGCCCTTGGTTCTTCGATTTCATTTTGACCTGACTATTCTATAGACTTTAAACGCGCTGATAAACGGAAAGTGACGGTAAAAAAGGGATTACCCGGGAGGTCGGTATGCTGGTCGAGATAGACGGCAAGAGACCGGAGGTCGCCCCGGACGCCTTCTTCGCTCCCACGGCGGTGCTCATCGGCGACGTGACGGTGGAGAGCGGGGCGAGCATATGGTGGGGCGCGGTCCTGCGGGGAGACTGGAACAGGATAAGGATCGGCGCGCGGTCGAGCGTGCAGGACAACTGCGTGGTGCACGGCACGGTCTTGAACGGGGTGGACGTGGGCGCCGACGTCACCGTTGGACACGCCGCCGTCCTCCACGGTTGCACCGTCAGGGACGGAGCCCTGGTAGGGATGAACTCGGCTGTGCTTGACGGAGCCGTCGTGGGGGAGGGTAGCGTCGTGTCGGCCGGCTCGGTCGTGACGCCCCGCACCGAGGTAGAGCCGGGCATGCTTGTCGGAGGGGTCCCGGCGAAACCCATAAAGCCGTTGTCGGAAAAGGCGAAGGAGTCGTTAAAGGCGGGAAAGGAGATGTACGAAAAGCTCGCGCAGAAGTACCTTTCACTCGACCTCGGGTGACCCTGACCCCAACGTGGTATTATTTGTAAGCGAGCGCACGAGAGGAGGCACGGAAATGGGGTTCTTTGACAAGATACAGGAGAGTATAACAACAGCCGCGGACCAGACGAAGGCGAAGGTGCAGGAGACACAGCTCGGCAGAGAGCGAAAGCAGAAGCTGGAGGCACTCGGTGAGCAGGTGTACAATCTGTACAAGAGCGGGCAGCTGAGCGAGCAGGAACTGACGCCTGCCTGCCAGGCCATAGAGGAGCTCGACGGCCGCATCGCCGCCGCAGTACAGAAGGCCCCGACAGCGGCCCCCCAGGCTCCTCCGGCGGGGGGTGCGCCGCCGCCTCCGTCGGCTCCCGGGGGAGGAACGCCGCCTCCACCGCCACCACCACCGGCGTAGACATATTTAGACCGGTCAGGATCCTGGATACCTTCGGAGGTGCCAATTGGAACGAAACCGAAAACCGATGAGGATTAATAGTGTCACTGCCATAATAATCATAAGCGCGGCGCTCTCGTTGACGCTTATGACCTCCGGTTGTGGTGGTTCTTCAAAGCCCGACACTGCGGTAACCGACTTCTTCCAGGCGATCTCTCTGGGCGACTGGAATGCCTTCACGGATTCCGTTCTCCCCGATAGGATCCGGGTGATGAGCGACACGGAGAAACGAGACCTGCAGGCGCAGATCAAGAAAAAAAGCGAGAGGTACACGGACTTGAAGTTAAAGGTCGTGTACGACAAGAGTGACAAGAACAAGTCACAGGTAGTCATCCTGTCCGGGAAGATAACCGGCGCGAACCCGACGACAGGGCAGGAGAGCATGGACTTTAAAGACGTACCTGAAGCGAGCCGCACCTTGAACGTGGTTAAGTTCAAGGGCCGCTGGTACATGGACATACAGTTATCCAGTGGACAAGCGCAACCCCAGTCAGCAACCCAGTCAAGTCAGTAGAAGGTCAGCCCGGCGGCAGGTCGTATTGGTGATCGAGTGTTTTGGGGGTAAATAGAAAATGTCTCGTGTTGCGCCGGGTAAAACGACTTTTGTCCTTCTCGCTCTTTCACTTGTCGTCCTGATGTCGGCTACGGTCATGCTTGCCGGTTGCGGAGACAACACACCGGAAGGAGCTGTGGACAAACTGATGAACGCCTGGCAGGATATGGACTGGCAGGCGTACAAGGCGGCGGTAATCCCCGCTGAAAGCGATCTTCCAAAGGGCCTCGAGGAGCTGGCCAAGCAGAAGTTCCGGCAGGTCCGTGTGAAGTTCGACGGCATAAAGATGAAGACGGTTTACGACGAAAAGGACAAGAACAAAGCGGCCGTTGTCCTGGACGGCGGGAAGATGACTATAAAGGCGAAGATACTGGGCGAGAGCAAGACGGAGACCAGGGACATCCTCAAGATGCCCAAAGAAGAAAGGACTTACGAGACCCATAAGGTCGATGGCGTCTGGTACGTTAACATAAAGCTCGGCTAAGGGGTGCGCTACCTAGGGTAAAAGCTCCACCAGCGCGCCTATCAGGTCGGTTTCGGTGATAATGCCCACGAGCCTGCCCTCCTCGACGACGGGCAGGCCCCCCACCTTCATCTCCAGGATTATGCGCGCCGCGTCTATCAGGCTTGTGTCCGGGGAGACGGTCTTCGGGTTCGGGGTCATGACCGACTCCACCTTCACGGTGTCCAGGAGGAAGTCGTGGTATTTCTTCTCGGTAAGCACCACCGATGAAGCGGTCGCGTTGCGAAGGTCGCGGTCGGTGATGATGCCGACGAGTGTGTCGCCGTCCATCACCGGGAAACGGCGCAGCCTCTTTTCCTCGACGAGCTCCCAGGGGCGACGGATCGACTCGTCCCTGTTCACGGTCAGTACATCTTTCGTCATAAGGTCACCGACTGTCAACGCGACCTCCTGTGCTTGATGATTCATATTACTGGTTCGATCAGCGAAGACCGGTAGTAAGCCGGGCGTAAGCCACTTGATGTCTTTTATATTATACTTCTACGAAGCCGCAGAAGGAGTCCAGGGGGAGTTTTCCATTGCCGGGTAAAGAGAAGGAAGGCAAGGGCCGGGGTGGCCGGGGAGGGACCGGGGCGGGGCGCAAGCGTGCCGGGTCCCGGCGGGAGACCCTGCCCGGGAAGCCGCCTTTCGTAAGCGGGTGGGACCGGCCTGTACTTCTTGCGGAAGTAAAGAAGACTGAAGAGGAAGTCGAGGCAGAGGCCTCTCCGAAGAAGAACAAGCGGACGCTAGAGACGAAAAAAGGGAAGATCAGCCTCGAGAGCTACTGCCCCGTCGAAGAGCTCGAGAAGCTCACCGTTGACGGCGGGATCATGATGTTCAGCCGCAACGACCCGGAAAGACAGAAGCGCGCTTTGGTGAATGTGGCCGGGTCGGAAAACGGTAACGTAGTGGTGGGCGTCCACGAGGGCCGCCTTGTGTCTTACATCGGGATCCACCGCCCCTCTGAGCGCGAGCGATGGGGGAAGCCGGCATACTCATGGCTCTACGAGCTAGGTGCCATCGAGGTCAGCCGGAATTACCGCAGGTTGGGGTTGGCCAAAGCGATGCTCGAGGTCTCGTTTGACGACCCTTTCTACGATGACAAGATAATGCTGACCACGGGGTTCACCTGGCACTGGGACCTCGAGGGGGCGGGGATGGGCAAGACCCGGTACCGGTCGCTGGGGATCGAACTCTTCGGCCGCTTCGGCTTCATGGAGATGGGAACCGACGAGCCGAACGTGACCATGGACCCGGCCAACCTATTTCTTGTTCGGCTGGGCAAGGACGTGTCTTTCTCGCGCTATCAGAAGTTTGCATCCCTTCTTTTTGCCAACGACTGGGAGGCTATGCTTCGGGGCTTTTAGCCCTGCTTTTTGGGTTTGCGGCGGCCCGGTTGAGTGACGATAAATCACCCTCGTTCTTCTTTCGGCAACGATGCCGTTCTGCTCTGCTGGAGTGAGGTGGGCCGGGGAATCAGGCGTACGTCCCGGGTGCCTGGGAGGTGTCCACCCACGTGCGCTCCGACAACCCGGTGATAGCCGGACGCTCCATGTACGGTAACAACCGGACTTGGGTCACCGACTCGGTTGTTGCCAAGCCGCCCTTTTTGATTCACTGACCCAGATTACGTCGGTTTGAAGCGGTCCTTCAGTTTCTTCATCACCGATGGCATCGTCGTGTATTCCATCTCCTCCTGGGGCAAACGGTGCGGCTCGAAGGGGCCGTGGCGCCGCAGGTAGTCGGCGGCGTCGAGCGCCATCTGCCTCGCGTTGTCGTAGCTCTTGTCGGCGAACATGTCGCGCGGCCCGATGAGCCTGCCCTCCTTCAACTGGAACCCGAGCGCGACCACCCGTGGGGGGCCGTCAAAGCGGGTGGGGGTGTCATCCTCAAAGCCGACCGGCATCAGCGGGCCGTGGTGGGACCCCCGCATCCAGCCGGCCACCGCGTGGGGGAAGGCGAACGGCTCGAGCACCTCGCCGACCGCCGGGAGCCCGCTCTGGCAGCGCACAGCCATGACCGGGTCGTCCTTCCCGACGTAACGGCCGGCCATCAGGAACAGCCTCTGGGTGGAGGTCACCACTACAGGCTCGTCGGAGTTCTTGCGGAAGATGTGCTTGATGACGTATCGCGACGGCGAGCCGATGAAGACGAGCATATCGTACATCTCCTCGGGCATGCTGAAGATAATCTGTCGCTCGCCGATGAGGTCGAGGACCTCGTAGCGGAATCCGTCGTGCATGCTCGGGTCTATCACAAGGCCGATCGTGTTGAAGGGGTCCGAGAACATCTTGTAAAGCGGGTAGTTCCAGGCCCCGGGTTCCGTCTTGTCGGCAAGGAATACTATGATCGGCTCCGAGGGGCGTTCCTCGATGGTCATCTCGGCGAACCCCGGGCCCATCCCCTTGAGGTTTCCGCTGAAGGCGTCAACCAGAAGGTCCTGGCCCGCGCCGTACTGTCCGTATTCCTTGGCCACCTCGGTCATGGCCATGAAGGTGTCCCATGCGAACCTGTGTATCTCCTCGTTCTCGATGCCTTTGTTATGGGTCATGATGAGGGCAATGTCGTCACCGACCTCCGCCCGGCAGAAATCGACCAAGAGGCCGTCTTTCTTGGCTTTCGCAAGGCAATCAGAGCACTTGTCCCTCAGGGCGGGATGCACGTCGGAGTGACCAACGAAACCGCCTACGTCTGCCTTGATAATGCTGAGCGTGATTTCCGCCATAGTAGAACCTCCTTGCATTTGACACCCCTCAGGCGAATCGAGAGGACATTATTATATCAGATGGTCAACTCTTTTTAGCGACGGCCGGCTGTCTCAAAATCGCGGTCGAGACATGTTGAATCCCGCATTGACTGTATTCCTATCGATATGGTAGAGTATTCCGGTTTTCACAGGGTGTATTTCGATCCACGGAGACCTGATTTGAAGTTCTCGACGAGAGCGCGTTATGGCATGCGGGCGATGCTCGACCTCGCTGTCAACGGCGAGGGGGAGCTTGTCCTTCTCAAGGAAATCGCGGAAAGGCAGGGGATCTCCAAGAGGTACCTCGAGCACATGATGACGCTTCTCAGGAACAAGGGGTTGGTGGTGGCGGAGCGCGGGGCGCGCGGCGGGTACCGTCTTGCGCGCAGGCCCGAGGAGATACGGCTCGACGAGATTTTTACGGCGCTCGAGGGGGAGA